>Ga0209189_1000604_pt1 | contig 29494 bp, 23 predicted proteins | sample C_130820_EF_Meta_FD_187308 | JGI IMG/M metagenome (GOLD analysis project Ga0209189, IMG submission 187308) | Freshwater microbial communities from Lake Croche, Canada to study carbon cycling - C_130820_EF_MetaG (SPAdes) (version 3) | ecosystem: Environmental > Aquatic > Freshwater > Lake... | reverse complement strand
GGTGAATGAAGTTCGAGGCTAAGCAGTTAGCGTGTCTGTTTTGTGACACGCGGTCTGGCCAGCCGGAATGGTTTGCCCGCCCAACTGTGGGACGATAGGCCCTACTGGGAGGAAGGCAATGTCGGATGTGCTCGCCGTCAACATCGGCTCTTCGAGCGTGAAGTTTGCGCTCTACACGGTGGTCGATGCGGTGCACGTGGAGGAGGCGCACGTTAGCGGCCTTATTGAAGGGCTAGAGCCCTCGGGCCGCCCGCGCCTGTCGGTCAAGGCCGATGGAGCTGTGCGGGAGAAGATCCTCGAGGCCGCTAAACCTTCAAGGTCCAATATGGAGGTGGCGCTAGAGGCCCTGAAAGACCTTCTTTTGGAGGTGCTCAAAGGCCGCCCTCTCGTGGCCGTGGCCCATCGCATCGTTCATGGCGGGGATGTGTTCTGTGAGCCGGTCGTCCTAGGCGAGCCAGCCCTTGCGGCCCTTGAGAGGCTGTGTCCTTTGGCCCCGCTTCACCAGCCTCATAACCTCGCAGGGGTGAGGGCAAGCCGAGCTGCGTTCCCAGAAGTACCGCAGGTGGGCTGCTTTGATACGGCCTTCCACAAGACCATGTCTGAACTTGAGAGCCACTTTGGCCTGCCCAGGAGTTTTTATGCCGAGGGTGTTCGACGCTATGGTTTTCACGGCCTCTCTTATGAATACGTCAGTACGCGTCTTATGCGTCGCTCGGAGGCGGCCCAAGGGCGATTGCTGATGGCTCACCTTGGTAGCGGCTCCTCTCTGTGTGCCGCAGTCAAGGGGCTCAGCCAGGCCTCCTCCATGGGGTTTTCTGCTCTCGATGGCCTGCTGATGGGCACTCGCTCTGGTTCCATCGATCCGGGCGTTCTGCTCTACCTGCTCGCAGAGGGCTGGACGGCTGACCGAATTGGCCGGCTGCTCTACAAGGAGTCTGGTCTTCTTGGGGTGTCTGGCATTTCGGCTGACATGCGTCGCCTGCGAGACTCCAACAGCCCGGATGCTCATTTTGCGATTGAGCTCTACGCGCATCGAATTATTCGGGAGGCGGGCGCATTGATCGCGGTGATGGGTGGCCTTGATGCTATCGCCTTCACCGGCGGCATCGGCGAGCACGATGCGGCCCTGCGCGCATCGGTCTGCGAGGGCCTCGCCCATCTTGGCGTTAGGCTGCTGCCAGAAGCCAACGCGCAGGCTCGAGGGAGTGAGACTTTGCCCATCCAGGACCCCGCAAGCAGCGCCGAAGTCTGGGTGATTCCGACGGACGAGGGACGGGTGGCCGCAGAGTCAGCTCTGCGCGCGCTTAAATCGGATCGCAGGCATGACCTGCCGCTACAGCTTTAAAAAAAGGAGTTCTTATGTCGATGGGAATGTGTCGTCTAGATGGTCGTCGGGGCCTGGTGTTGGGGCTTGCCAATGAACACAGCATTGCAGCAGCGGTTATCCGGCAGCTGCATAGCCTGGGCGCCGAGCTTCTGGTGAGCTGTTTGAATGAGAAGGCAAGGGGATTTGCGGCGCCGGTGACGGACCCCCTGGGGGTGAGCCTCAAGACCTGCAATGTGGAGCAGGCTGGAGAGCTTGAGGCTTTTGTACAGGCGGGTCTTGATCAGATGGGGCACTTTGACTTTGTGGTCCACTCGATTGCTTGGGCGCCGCTTGAGGAGCTCCACGGACGGGTCGTTGATTCGACGCGTGAGGGCTTCGCTCGGGCCATGTCGATTTCGTGCCACTCCTTTGCTGAGCTGGCGCGCTTGGTGAGTCCACATATGCCACAGGGAGGGAGCCTTCTCACCATGACCTACCATGGCGCTGACGAGGTGGTTCCGCACTATGGCTTGATGGGGCCAGTGAAGGCCTCTCTGGAGTCTCTCGTGCGCTACATGGCCTCTGAACTTGGTGCGCAGAAGGTTCGCGTTCATGCGGTCTCGCCTGGTCCAGTCCCCACACGGGCCGCCTCGGGCATTCAGGATTTTGATGCGCTCATGAAAGAGTCCGCTCAGCGCAGCGCCCTGGGGCGACTGGTTACCCTCGAGGAGATTGCCAACCTCGCTGCCTTTTTGTGTGCACCTGAATCATCTGGCATGACAGGGCAGACCATCTACGTCGATGCCGGCTTTCACTTTATGGCCTAAGCCCAGAGAGAGAGAAATATGACTGACAGCCACGAATTGATTGTTGAGAACACCACGTTTGACGAGATTGTGGAGGGCCAGAGTTTTTCGCTGTCCCGAACGCTCTCGCAGGATGACATCCAGGCCTTTGCCGCGGTCTCGCTCGATACCAACCCGGCTCACCTTGACCCGGAGTACGCAAGCCACACGCCTTTGCATGAAGTGGTTGGACACGGTATGTGGACGGCCTCCTTGCTCTCGACGATTCTTGGGACGCGCTTTCCGGGCCCGGGCACGATCTATTTGGGTCAGAGTCTGAAGTTCATGCGTCCCGTGCACTTAAACGACACGGTCACGGCGACGGTGCGTGTGTCCTCCAAGAGAGAGGACAAGAAGATTGTGGTCTTGGCCTGTCAGGTGGTGAATCAGAAGGGTGCGGTGGTGCTCGAGGGCGAGGCCACAGTGCTCGCACCGCTCGAGAAGATGAAGAAACCGATCATCCACGCCCCCCGCTTTCAAATCTTTGAGCCCGAGGCGCGGCTGAAGGTTCTTCTTGATCGGGCCGCTGGCCAGGAGCCCGTGCGATGTGGGGTGGTACATCCCTGTGATGAGGGCTCTCTGCGGGGAGCCATCGAGGCGGCCGAGATGGGCTTTATCGTTCCCACCCTGATTGGCCCGGAGGGCAAGATGCGGGCTTTGGCGGAGCAGGTGGGACTCGATCTATCGCCCTTTGTCATTGTGGATACCGCTCATAGCCACGAGTCTGCCGAGCGGGCCGCGCAGATGGCCGCTGCTGGGGAGTTCGAGGGCCTCATGAAGGGGAGCCTTCACACCGATGAGTTGATGCACGAGGTGGTCAGCACGAAGGCGCTTCGCACGGGGCGCAGGCTGAGTCATGTGTTTCGATTCGATGTGCCGCTCTACAACAAGCCCATCCTCATCACCGATGCCGCTCTCAACATCAGGCCAACTCTTCTTGAAAAGCGCGACATCGTGCAGAACGCGATCGACCTCGCCTTGATGCTGGGCCGGGAGTGCCCGAAGGTGGCTATTCTCTCGGCGGTTGAGACCCTGACGCCAGACATCCCCTCGACGATCGATGCGGCTGCGCTCTGCAAGATGGCCGATCGCGGACAGATCCGGGGTGGCGTGCTCGATGGGCCGCTGGCTTTTGACAATGCGGTCTCTCTTGAGGCGGTTCACATCAAGGGTATTTCCTCGCCCGTTGCGGGTGACGCTGAGATTTTGGTGGTTCCCGATCTCGAGAGTGGAAACATGCTCAGCAAGCAGCTCGAGTACCTTGCGGGCGCCTTGGGCTGTGGCGTGGTTCTGGGTGCGCGTGTGCCGATTGCGCTCACAAGTCGTGCCGATGGTCCCGCCTCTCGACGTGCCTCGGCCTTGCTGGTCAAGCTCATCGCGCACCACTTCCGATCGAACAGGCCCTAGCGGTGCCCGAGGGCATTTATCGTGATTTCTCTTGCATTCTTTAAAGAAAGGTGAGAAAAACCTAACATATCGTTGATTTAACAGGAAAGAGTCTCAGAAAACCTTCATGTCGGGCTTGAAAATCATTCTGGTGAGTCAAAAAGGTGGGGTGGGCAAGAGCACGCTCGCAGCAAACCTTGCCGCCTGGTTTTGCCTTGAGAAGGGAGAAAAGACTGGCCTGTTGGATTTCGATCCCCATGGCTCTTCGAGTTCGTGGGTATCTGGTGCGAGACCCATCGGACTCACGGCTGTTCATAACCCCATTGACGAGTCTGGTGCCCGGCGGTGGCTTTTGAGCGCTCGCACCGCCCTTCGTCGGATGACCGAAAGCCACGAGGTCGTGATTGCCGATCTCACCTGGACGCCCCAGGTGGATGCTGAGTTCTTGCTGAACTTCGATCTCGTGCTGGTGCCCTCAGGGGTCTCTGAGATTGAGCTTGCTGCGACCGTGGCGTTTATTGAGCGCTATCGCTGGGTGTTTGCTCCGAGTGACCCTCAAGCCATGGCGCCGGGCCTGGTGGTCTGCCCCTCAAGAATTAAGGAGGAGCATGTCTCCGATCATGCTCTGACGTCTGTTGCTTTCCCGGTTCCCTTCGCCCTCTCTCCGCCCGTCTTCGATGACGCGGCCGTAAGAAATCTTTACCGCAAGGACTATATCGTCGCGCAGCACGGTTCGATGCGCGAGCATTTCGTTCGCTTTGCTCAAGGCGTTCAAGCGGCCGCGAACCTTTTGCTTCAGCAGCGCGCGATGAAGCCGCCAGCCTTCAGTGCTCCCAAGAAGATCGCAACCTACAACGGGGTTTTGCAGCGCTATCTTGCAGAGCGGGCAGAGGCAGGGGAGACAAGCCATTCTCTGGCCTCGGGACCGCGAAGCCTCAAACTCGTGCCACCTGTGCAGAACCCTCCCAGCAAGAGCGTGTCGGAGCCCTTAAGCGCAAAGCCAGGCCTCATCGCCAAATTCCTCAACTCTCTTGAGCGACCCTCAGGCAGCGGTCGTTAAGAATCGCTCGCAGACCTCAGCGAGGTCTCGAGAGAGAGTCGGTCCCGCAGCAAGTCTCTCGATTGCGCCTCTCATCTGGTCCCGACGGGTGGGCTCAAAACAGGACCATCGATCGAGTGAGCGGGCGAGCCGAGCAGCCAGCTGACCGTTTCTCTGGTCTAAAGAGGCGAGTTCGCGCGCCCACAGCGCGTAGCCATGTCCGTCCTCTCGGTGAAGGCCTGCACTTGCTTGCATAAAAAACGCGCCGAGCACGGCCCGCACGCGGTTGGGGTTGTGCGCATCGTATCGGTCGTCGGCGAGTAGGTGCTCGACCACGCCGAGGGTCTCAAGACAGTGATCATCGCCAATGCGTTCGGCGACCACCTGCACCGAGAACCACTTATCCATGGCAAGCGGGTTCCTCTCAAACTGCTGAGCAAACTCCTTGAGGGCCTGCTCGGATGCAGGTCCGCCGAGGGCTACGAGGCCCTGCAGAGTTGCCATGCGCGTTGTCATATTGTCGGCGCGCTCAAAGCGCTCAAGCAGCAGATCTGCTCTCTCGCGCGAGGTTTCGATGAGGTTGAGAAGCGATTGTGCGAGGTGGCGAAGCGCGCGCCAGCCCGCACCCATCGAATCAAACTGGTAAGGGGAGGCGGGTAAGTCGAGTTCCGCATCGAGGCTGCGCAGGTCCTCCTCTAGGTGTGAGGCAAGGAGCCGTCGAAGAGAGAGGTGACCACTGTGGATCGCAAGCGGATCGATACGCAGGCCCTGCGCCGCCCAAGCCTCGGCCACAACGGTTTCGGGCGGGAGCGTGAGCGCCTGCGCTTTAAACGCGTCGCTCAAGGAGCTGTCCCGAAGTACCGCTGCCAGGGTGTCAAGAGTTGTGGCGTCGGGGCGGGTATGGTTACTTTGGGGAATGAGGAAGGACAGCATGAGTCGCTGGCAAGCTTCCCAGCGCTGGAATGGGTCGCTGTCGCATTGCGCTAGCGCGCTCAGCTGCTCCTCGGTGTAGTCGTAATGGAGCGAGACGGGCGCGGAGAAGTCTCGCAACAGAGAGGGCACCGGCGCCCCTTGGTGAATTTGGCTGGGCAGGTGAAAGGTAAACGTCTGCTCAAAGTGCTCCAGCAGAAGGAGACTCGGGACTGACTCCTTGATTGGGGCAGGGCCGTTCGCGAGAAGGCCAAAACCAACCGGAATGATGAGCGGGTCTTTTTGGGAGCTGCGTGGGTCAAGCGCCTGGCGCAGGGTGATGCTGTAGTGACCGGTCTGCGCATCCCAGGCATCCTCAACGTGGAGGGAGGGGGTTCCGAGGGTGTCGTACCAACGCATGAAAATGGGGAAGAGATGGCTTGCCCCATTTGCATCGAGGATGGCGCTCACGAAGTCTTCGCACGTTGCGGCTTTACCATCGTGCCTGGCCACATAGAGATCCATTCCCCCTCGAAAGCCGTCTGGGCCAAAGAGGGTCTGGAGCAGGCGAATGACTTCCGCCCCTTTTTCATAGACGGTGGCGGTGTAGAAGTTTCGAATCTCTTGGTATTGGGATGGGCGTATGGGATGCGCCATGGGCCCGGCATCCTCCGGAAACTGATGGGCTCGAAGGGTTCGAACATCATCGATCCGTTTGACCGCCCGCGCGCTCGCTGCCTGGTGTTTTGAGAGCCCCTCGGCGAGCATGTCGGCGCTAAATTCCTGGTCACGAAAGACTGTTAGGCCCTCCTTGAGCGTGAGTTGGAACCAGTCTCGGCAGGTGATTCGGTTGCCTGTCCAGTTGTGGAAGTATTCGTGGCCCGTCACCGCTTCAATAAGCTCGTAGTCTCTGTCGGTGGCAGTCTGCGCGTCTGCAAGGACGAAACGCGTGTTGAAGAGGTTCAGGCCCTTGTTCTCCATGGCTCCGGAGTTGAAGTCTGGAACCGCCACGATCATGAACTGATCGAGATCTAGTTCGAGCCCGTATCGGCGCTCATCCCACTGGATAGCCCGCTTGAGGCTTTGCATCGCAAAGCCTGCTCGGGGGCGGTCGTCGGCTCGCGTGTAGACCTGGAGCCTCTTGGTTTTTCCGCTTCGAGACTGAAGGCTTTCTTCGATGCAGGAGAGGTTTGCGGCCACCAGCGCAAAGAGGTAGCTGGGCTTGGGGAAGGGGTCGTGCCAGACGCAGGTGCGCACGCCATCGAGGGTCGAGTCACTGACGAGGTTGCCGTTGGAGAGCATGGCCGAGAATTGACCTGACGGTGCTCGAAGCGACACCGTGTAAACCGCGAGCGTATCGGGACGGTCTTGAAAAAAACAAATTCTTCGAAAGCCCTCAGATTCGCACTGCGTGTAAAGCCCGCCTTGGCTTGCGTAGAGGCCCATGAGTTGGGTGTTGGCCGATGGCGAGATACGCGTTTGGAGACGCAGGCGTCCCTGCGGTACCCCGCGTAGACGAAACCCCTCTTCGGAGAGTGCATATTGACCGGCCGTTACGCCTTGGGTCATGGGGCGACCATCGAGCCACGCCCCGACCAGCTCGAGATCTTCGCCAGCGAGCGTGAGGTCTTTTGATGGCCCAGCGGGGTTTGGCCAGAAGCTGAACTCGGCTGTCACCAAGGTCTGATCGAGATCAAGGTCGAACTCGAGCACAAGCGCAGAGAGCGTGTGAGAAGGCGGCTCGTAGTCTTCGCGGCGGATGGGTGTGACGGTTTTCATGGAGAAGGTGTCAGTCTAAGCGCTTCTGGCTTGAAAACTCGATAAGCTGGCAGGGAATGCGAGAGATCCCGTGATTCTTCCCCGTAGTCCGATTGCGCGAGCTTGTGCAGGCGAGCTGCGAGCGCGGCGTCGGATCGCACTCTTGCTGGTTGCTGCGCTCGCTTTTTTGTTGGGTGTCTGCCTTGCTGGGCTTTGGATTTTTACCGAGCGGCACGAGGGGCAGGCCTTGGTGTCGGCGACCCACCTTTTTGTGACCTTTGCGCTCTTTACAGCACTGGTCTGTGCCGTTGCGACCGCGAGCATGCACCGCTTCAATTCGTGGGTTGGCCCGATGGCGCGCAGAGCCACGCAAGATTTGCTCACTGGGCTTCCCAATCGAGCGGCCTTCAAAAGCCTTCTCAGGGCAAGTCTGCGCGTTGCGAGCGAGGGTCGGTCTCAGCCTGTGGTCGTCTGCTTCGTTGACTGCGACGGCTTTAAACAGGTAAATGATTTGTATGGACACAAGGTGGGTGATCGATTCTTGCGGGTTGTCGCAAGGCGGCTGCGCTCGGTGGCTCGCAGAGACGATTTCGTCGCCCGGCTTGGGGGAGACGAATTCGTTTTGGTGGCCCATCATCTGCACGGAGCCGAAGCGGTTGAGACTCTGTTGCGTCGAATTCTGTCTGTCGCCTCATCGCCTGTGGTGATTGGTGACCTGCATCTTCCTCTCTCTGTGAGTGTGGGCGCCGCGGAGTCTCGAGGGAATTCCGACACAGCGGAGAGCCTGTTGGCGTGTGCCGACAAAGCGATGTACGAGGCTAAGCGAGCCGGAGGGAATCGCTGGGTGGTCTGGCATGCCCAAGCCACGCATTGAGATTCATACGCAGGTCGTTGACCACTTCGGAGACGCAGGTGTCTGCCTGCGGCTGGCCCGGGGGCTCGCCCAACGGGGGGCCGATGTTCAGCTGGTCATCGATCGTCCGTCTCTCGTTCACGAGATGTGGCGTTCGCAGAGCGGTGGAGGGGAGGAGCGGGGTCTTGGTCGTTTGGAGGTCTGCGCGAGCACGACGTGTCTAGATGCGCCCGATCTCATGATTGAAGCTTTTCATCACACCGCACCCCTTGGGGATCGACTGCGCTGTGAGCGGATGACTCTGCGCGGAAAACGGCCTCGGAGGGTTCTTTTGGATTACCTCGCAACGCAGTCTTGGGTCGATTCCATGCAGGGGCTCTCAGCGCCCGACCGGGAGGTGGTTCTGGTCCCCGAAGGGCGCACCTGCGGGGTGGCCCAAGGACGCATCTGGATGGCGCCGAGTTTCTCCCTGGAAGGGCCCGGCCTTGTTGTTGGCGCATGGAGGGAGGCGGATGAAGCCGCGCGACTCGAGATGCGCCAGCGACTTTTGAGGGACTGCGCGCGCTGGGGTACCGGGCGAGATTCCCCGTTCTTGGTGATGGGTTTTGGCTACGAGGACGTGCCCTGGGAGCGTTGGAGGGAGGCTGTTCAACTCCATGGCCTGCCTGCGGGATTTGACCATCTCGCTCTCTTTAAGCCTCGAGGGATCGAGATGTCACAGGACGAATTCGATCTGGCCCTTCAGGCCTGCGACTTCAACATCGTGAGAGGGGAGGACTCCTTTGTTCGTGCCCATTGGGCGGCTGCTTCGCGTTGGCGGGTGCCCCTGGTCTGGCAGCCGTATCGACAGGAGGGCGGCGCCCATGCCGACAAGCTCATGGGATGGTTGCAAGGCATCTTGGGCGAGCCAGATCTCTCGGTGATGCGAGAGATACAGCTCGTTTTCAATCATCTTCTTCCGGGTGAGACCCTTGCCCCTTCCTGGCAACTCTTGTGCGCCCAGTGGGAGTCTGTTCGGCGGACCCTATGGGAGGTGAGCTCAAGAAGGCTCCGAGTACTTCCTCCGTTGGAGGACTCTCTCCTGAGGCTACTACACGGGTAGAGCATCGGAGATGTCTGAGAGTCCGGCAAAAACCTCCAAGGCGGCAGAAACGACCTCGGCGTCAAGGGCCGAGCCGGACAAGGACGCAATCTCCCGCCGCGCGGTCTCGAGGCTCAGAGCCGCACGGTAGGGCCGATGGGAATTCATCGACTCCAGAATGTCTGCCACCGAAAGCACCCTCGCCTCCAAAGAGATCTCCTGAGCGTGGAGACCGCGGGGGTAGCCGGAGCCGTCTAGTCGCTCGTGATGTTGACGGACCATCTCGGCGATGGGCCAATCAAAGGGGATGTCCTTGAGAATTTCATAGCCCACCGCAACGTGCTCTTCAACAAGCTGCCGCTCAATCGGGGTGAGTGCACCAGGTTTGGAGAGAATCTCGGAGGGCACAGCAATCTTGCCTAGGTCGTGAACGAGCCCTGCGATGTGGAGTGCCTGTAGTTGAGAGTGCGTGAATCCCATTTTTGTGCCGATGAGCACCGATATGTCGGCCACCCGTTTCTGGTGCCCTGAAGTATAAGGATCCCGGCGTTCCATGGTCTTGGACATGGCCTCGATGATCGCGTTGAGCGCCGCGGTAAGCCGCGTCTGGGCTGAGTCTCGAAGCCTCTGTTCCTCAATCAGGAGTCGCGACACTCTGACTCGTTCGGTGATGTCTCGGATGTTGCATTGAATAACGAGCTCCTCGGCCACAAGGTAGCTATTGCAGACGAACTCAACGTCTAGCGCGTTGCCCCCCTTGTGCCTCAGGGGCAGATCTTCGTATCGCACGAAACCTTTTTCTAGCGTGTCTCTGAAGGCCTGCTCCGCTCGCTGTTTGTCGGCGATGAACCCCAGCTCCCACAGCGCCTTGCCTGCGATTTCATTGAGCGAGAATCCGGTGAGCGCGAGAATGAATGGGTTGGCATCGAAAATTTTTCCTGAAGAATTGAGGATGAGGATGCCATCCTGCGCCGTCTCAAATAGACGTTGGTAACGGGTCTCGGCTGAGCCAGTTTGCGAATCTTTAAGTTGAGTCATGCTGGGAGGCTAGCACGCGCTGAACAGTCATCTGCTTTTTGTTGCCGCCCTAAAACTGGCATCATCATTTTCAGATTCGATTCGTTGAAGGGAGGCAGAGTATGAAGGCAAGGATAACCCGCCTGAAGATTGATATTGGGATTGGCGAGAGGGATCGCAGGGCAATTGCTAAGGGCCTTTCCGCACTCCTGGCAGATAGCTACACGCTCTATCTGATGACCCATAACTTTCATTGGAACGTAACGGGCCCCCATTTCAACACCCTTCACACCATGTTTATGGCCCAGTACTCTGAGCAGTGGACCGCACTCGATTTAATTGCAGAGCGTATTCGCGCGCTGGGAGAGCATGCCCCTGGCACATACAAAGAGTTTGTGCAGCTCACTTCTATTAAAGAGGTGTCGGGAACCCCCGCAGCCATGGAGATGGTCCGGCTGCTGGTGAGAGCTCAGGAGGCGACGGCAAAGACCGCACGCAATCTTTTTTCGCTTGTGAATAAGGCGAACGATCAGCCGACCGCAGATCTGTTGACCCAGCGAATCGATGTGCATGAGAAGACTGCGTGGATGTTGAGGAGCCTGCTGGAGGAGTGATGGTGGCGAATCAGGGATTCGAACCCCGGACCTGCGGATTATGATTCCGTCGCTCTAACCGACTGAGCTAATTCGCCAAGAGGCCGCCTCGACAAACATGCTAGAAAGAATTCCAAGGCAGCAACTGGAGGGGGATGATAACAGAGTCCCTAGTCCTGTGCTCTTCGAATTTGGGTCACCATCAGGCCGACAAAAACGAGGGCGGCCCCGGCCCACGTGAGGTGGGCGACCGTCTCCCCGAGTAGGAGGGCCGCTGAACTGAGCCCAAAAATGGGCACCAAGAGCGTGAAGGGCGCCACCACCGAGGCAGGATGACGACGCAGCAGCGCGGACCATCCACCGTATCCCAAGAGGCTTGCACAGATGACGTTGTAAAGAACTGCGCCCCAGAGTTTGATCTCGCCCGCAGCCAGGTGCTCGAGCGCGTCCCTCCAGGCAGCCACGCCGTCCAACCACAGCGAGAGCGGCACGAGAAAGAGGCTGGCAATGCCGGAACCCCAGACCACCAGGGCAATGGGATCGGGTGCTTCGAGTCGACGCACGATGAGGTTGCTCGCTGACCATGACAGTGCGGCTCCAAGTGTGAGCAGCAAAGGAAGTAGAGGCGCGTGTTGTTGCATGCCAAGCCCGACGACGGCGATTCCCACCCCGCCGACTGTAGCCCCGAGCACCTGATAGAGATTGGGCCTCTCGGCGAGGAATATCACAGCAAGGAAAGTGGTGAAAAAGACCTGGCACTGCATGACCAGCGAAGCGAGCCCGGCGGGCATTCCGAAGTAGAGGGCGCCAAACACGAGGGTGAACTGAAGCGCGAAGGCCGTGAATGCGTAGGCCGTGAGGAGCGCCCAGTGCACACGGGGCCTGGGTAGAAGCATCATGAGCGGCAGGCCAGCCAAAAGAAATCGCAGCGACGCAAGCAGGGTGGGTGCGACCACGTCGAGCCCGATGCGGGCTGCAACAAAATTCGTCCCCCACAGCGCCATCACGATGATGGCGAGGGCGATGTGCCTGAGCGGCATTGGCTCTTAGTGACGGACCCGCCAGCCCGATGCAACCAGCCGGTGGCAGAGCGCAAGCAGGCCCATAGAGAAGATAAGGCTGGCACTAAGGCTGATCCAGGGCGTGACATCTCCCTGGCCAAACACACCGTAGCGAAACCCATCAATCAGATAAAAGAATGGATTGAGGTGACTGGCGAACTGAAAAGCGGGTGGGAGAGAGTGGACCGAGTAGAAGACTCCCGCTAAGAAGGTCAGGGGGTTGATGAGAAAGTTTTGAAAGGCGGCAACGTGATCCCAGCGTTCAGCATAAAGCGCAGCGATGAGTCCGAGTGATCCCATTACAACACAGGCGCAGACCGCGAAGACAAAGACGAGCAGGGGGCTGTGTAGCGAGCCGAGCGGAATGAGCGGCAGGCTTGCGATCCAGACAACCAGTCCGCAGGCAAGCCCCCTTGCGGTTGCACCGCCCACGTATCCAACAAGCCACTCCCATGGCTTCATGGGCGAGAGCATGAGAAACACGATGTTGCCCGTGATCTTGCTTTGGGTGAGGCTTGAGCTCGAATTGGCAAACGCATTCTGCTGAAGCGTCATCATGACGAGGCCGGGAACAAGAAAGGAAGCGTAGCTCACACCCGGAAGGGGCTCCAGACGTCCCTCAAGCAGATAGGCAAAGACCACCAAAAAAAGCAGTGAAGAGATGACGGGTGCAAGGATGGTTTGCACCGACACCTTCACAAACCGCCTGACCTCTTTGGCGAGTAATGCAAAGGCGGCTGAGTGGATTGGGCTTGCGGCTTGGGGAATACGGGGGCTGACGGATGTGCTCATAAGGGTTATCGGGCGTGTTGGATTTGGCTGTTGAGGGCGCTTGCAGCCGCTGCAGACGCCTCTTGCCAGTGGGAATGGACGCCTTGCTGGGCGTGGGCATAGAGGATGGCGCGTGAGGCATTGATAAAGAGACCACCGGCCGTGGTGGCGGCGCGACTCACGACTGCTTTCACGTCGCCGCCTTGCGTTCCAATGCCGGGAACCAACAGCGGGAGGGCGGGTGCAATTTCGCGAACGCGCTCGAGTTCATCGGGTGCCGTGGCACCGACGACGAGGCCAATCTGGTCGTGGGCGTTCCAGCGCTCATGGGCCAGTCGAGCAACGTGCTCATAGAGCGTCTCGCCCGAGGCGAGTGCAAGGTTTTGTAATTCGCTGGCTCCAGGGTTTGAGGTCCTGCACAGGATGAAGGCGCCTTTGTCACGGCGCTCCAGAAACGGAGCAATGCTGTCTGAGCCAAGGTAGGGATTCAAGGTGACTGCGTCGGCTCCGTATCGATCGAAGGCTTCCTGCGCATACCGAGATGCGGTGGAGCCAATGTCTCCTCGCTTGGCATCGAGAATCCAGAGGTGGTGGGGATACTTCGATTTCACCCAGGCCGAGAGGCGCTCGAGCACGGGCTCGGCCCCGAGGGCAGCGAAGTGGGCAATCTGAGGCTTGAAGGCGCAACACGATGGTGCGGTCGCCTCCACGATGCCACGGCAAAACGCTTCAACGGCCTCAAGGTGCGGTTGTTGTGAGAGTTCGGCGGGAAGGCGCTCTGGTTCAGGGTCGAGGCCCACGCAGAGCAGACTCGAGGACATGGCCCACGCCTGCTGGCACCGTAGGGAAAAGCGCATGTCCTATTGTGGCATGGCCGCAAGAAGGGTTCTGGTGTAGCTGTGACGTGGGTTTTCAAAAACGGAGGCCGTTGGACCGGACTCTACGACCTCGCCCTGACACATCACGGCCACCAGGTGACTGATGGATCGGACAACCGCCATGTTGTGGGTGATGAGCAGGTAACTCAGACCCTCCTCGAGCTGCAAGCCGTGCAGGAGGGTGAGGATCTGTGCCTGCACGTCCGCGTCAAGGGCTGATGTCGGTTCGTCACACACGATGACTCGCGGACCTACCGCAAGTGCGCGCGCAATCGCAATGCGTTGACGCTGACCTCCCGAGAATTCATGAGGAAAGCGCTCGAGCGCATCGACAGGCAGGCGGACCTGATCCATGAGGGTAAGGAGCCGCTTGCGGCGAACATCCCGGCCCCACTCGGGCCGGAGCCTTCTCATGCCTTCTTCGAGCATCTCGCTCACCCGGTGTCGAGGGTTGAGCGAAGCGAACGGGTTCTGAAAGACGATTTGGATGTGACGGCGCAGCGCCCTGAGTGACTGGCCTCGCTGCTGAAGTGCCGGAAGTCCGGATAAGAGAACCTCGCCCCGCACCTGCGCGCGCTCATCGAGAAGTCCGAGGATGGCCTTTGCCACCGTGGTCTTGCCAGAGCCTGACTCGCCCACCAGCGCGAGGGTCTGACCGGGAGGGAGGGAGAGGCTCACTCCACGAACCGCCTCAAAGCGCTGCCTTTCTCGAAAGAGCCCTCCACCCGATGTGTAGGCGACCCGGAGATCCTGAACGTCGAGCGCGAGGGGTCTGAGGGATTGGTCGGCGCGGGGGGCGAGGGCTGGCACACCCATCGATGCATGACGGGCAAAGAATGCGGCTGAGCGATCCTGATCGGTGATCTTGCCGCCCGACATGAGTGCCACTTCGTGGGCAAGGTCCTTGACGACCCCGAGGTCGTGGGAGATGAGGAGCATCGAGAGCCCCTTCTCTCGTTGGAGCTCGCCCAGAAGGGTCAGGATCTGTCGAGCCAACGTGACATCCAGGGCGGTGGTTGGCTCATCAGCGATGAGAAGGTCTGGCTCCGTACACAGCGCCATCGCGATCATGACGCGCTGAAGTTGGCCCCCAGAGAGTTCAAAGGGAAAGCTCCTGACGCGACGCTTGGGTTCCTGGAGTCCGACGCGCTCGAGCCAATCGATGGCCAGAGCCTGTGCCGACGCCTCGCTCGTGGGGCGGTGTCTCTGAATGGCCTCGATGATCTGGTCACCAATGCGCATGACGGGATTGAGGCTGGTGGCGGGCTCCTGAAAGATGATGGAGAGACGTCGGCCCCGAATGCTCTGCATCTCGCGCTCGGAGAGGGCAAACAGATCTTCATTGCCCAGCAGGACCTGCCCGTCCCGAACCCGAGCGTTGTCTGGAAGAAGCCGCATAAGAGCCAGCGCTGTCATCGATTTCCCGCAGCCTGATGGACCAATGAGCGCAAGTGTTTGTGCAGGTGCAATTGAGAACGACACGTCATGGAGCGCACGGAACGCCCCGGCCTCTGTGGCGAGGTCGAGGGTGAGGTTCTTTACCGAGATGGGTGCCGGTGCGCGGCTCATTCTGCTGACGACCTCAATCGCGTTCGGGGATCGAATGCATCTCGTATAGCGTCGGCCAGCAGATTGGCCGAGAGCACCAGCGCCAACATAAAGACAAACGCGGTGGTGAGTGTCCACCAGACCACGGGACTCGCGGCCAGCTCGGACCGCGCTGAATTAATAAGAATGCCAAAGCTCGCGGTCTTGGGATCGACGCCGATTCCGACATAGGAGAGCACCGCCTCCGCAAGAATGAACCCCGAGAACTGCATCACCACGCTGATAAGCACGATGTGCATGAGGTTGGGCGTGATGTGGTGAAAGAGGATGCGCGCGGTCGAGACGCCGGCGGATCGAGCCGCCTGCACATACTCAAGCTCACGCAGTTTCATGGCCTCACCCCTTACCAGACGACAAAGACCTGTGAAGGAGGTGACGCCAAGAATGATGCAGAGAAAAAGAAGGCGCGCATCTGATCGTTCGAGTGCAGTCTGAAAGAGCTGGGGGTTCGCATCAATAAATGCCTGAAGCAGGAGAACGGAGGCCGCAATGAGCAAGACATCCGGAATGGAGGCAAGCAGGGTGTAGACGTACTGGATGACCTCATCAACCCACCCACGAAGAGCGCCGGCCATCACGCCAAGAAACACCCCAATCGGAAGCACGACGAGTGTGGTGAGGCTGCCAATGACCAGCGCGGTTCGAATGCTTTTGAGCGCGATGACCAGAATGGACACGCCCGTCTGGTCTGTTCCAAAGACGTGATAGCCGCGCGAGAGACAGGCAACAAAAAAACTCACGAGAATGACGCAGGAGACGGTGATGAAGGCCGTCCTCCATGGCCACTGGGTTCGGCCCAACAGAAAGGTTGTTATGACGTCTCTCGGAGAGCGGCCAGACTGCCACGTGGCGAGGCTCAGGCCAACAACGAGCATGACCAAGACAGCCGCAAGACCCTGAGCCAGGGCTGACAGGCTCTTGGCCCTGACATCCTCTACGTGCGCGTCCTCGTGGGGCAGGTGCCTGCCGCCGAATTTGAGGGGCGGAAAGTCTCGCACTGGATGGCCGTTCCTCTCGAAGGACTCCTTTCGGAACCCCCGGATGGCCAGTGGTGCGGAGTAGCTGCGCTCGCGGGCCTCCACGAGAGGCTTGAGCGCAAAGTCCAGCAAGCTCATTGGCTCGGCATACCGCTGGGGCTGGCCCTCGGGCGTTTGAATGGCAAGGCGAATATGCACCGAGTCTACGAGGGCGATGCCGACAAAGAGACTCAAGATGATGGCGCTGGCGAGTCCCGCTGGTCGTTGAAAGACCAATCGCCACGTGGCACGCAAGGGCGCGGATCGATAAGCCAGCGCTGCGTAGATGGCCCCTGCCACGAGCAAACCCAGCATGAAGACATCGGTGGTGAGAATCGTGAGTCGCATGGCTAGATCAGGCGAATACGAGGGTCGGCTAGCGCGTAGCAGATCTCGGTGAGGATGAGGCCGAGGATATAGAGGGCGGAGCCGATGAAGACCATGGAGCGAACGATGGCAAAGTCCTGTGCGGCTATTGCATCAATGAGGTAACTGCCAAGGCCGGGTATGGCGAAGAACGATTCGACAATGAGGCTGCCCATGAAGAGCAAGGGAATGACCGCAACGGAGGACGTGATGATGGGGATGAGCGCATTGCGCAGTACGTGCCCAAAGAGCACGCGAACATCCGAGAGGCCTTTGGCACGTGCAGTTCGCACATAGTCTTTGCCAATCTCCTCCAGGAACAGTGTTCGGTTAAAACGAGTCTCGCCACCAAGTCGGGCAATGAGGCTCACTGCGATGGGCATGATGAGGAAGCGCCAGGCACCGTCCTCCGATTCAAAGCCTGAGATGGGCAAGACCTGCAGAACGCGAGAGAGCACGAACTGTCCGACCACAATAAAGAACAGGGCAGAGATGGACATCAGCACCACACAGGCCATGCTCCCCCAGAGGTCCAGTTGCGTGCCTCGAAAAAAGGTCAGTCCGAGCGCCAGCGTAATGGAGATGCCCAGGCCCACGACGAAGGTGGGTAGTGCCAGCGCAAGGCTGGGCCCAGCGCGGGTTCGAATGTCAGAAGAGATATCTCGCCCGCTGTCTGAGCGACCAAAATCGAGGGCAAACATGCGCAGAGAGTGATCGACGAAAAGGGTGTCGGTGAGCTGTGCCGAACCCTTTGCCTGATCGTTCCAAAACAGCGGCCGATCGTAGCCGCGCTCGGCCTTCCACTTCTCAATGGCCTCGGGCGTGATGCGCTTTCCACCCAATTGGATGCGGGCCATATCGTCGGGAGAATTCACCTTGAAGAAGAGCAAGAAGGTGACGAGATTGATACCGATGAGCACGAGCAATCCGTAGCCGATTCGGCGTAGCAGGAAGTGGGTCACGCGCGAACCTCCTCCAGTGCGGTGCGGGCCTGCCTTTTTTTCCAGGCGAGCCAGGCCGGGATACAGACGGCTAGAAGTCCGAGCGGCAAGAGCCAGAGGGGCCACCAGATCGGCTGGTTCCACTCGCGCACCATCTGAGCACGAAGGTGAGCGTTGACCCTGAGGTAGGGCAGGTTGTCTCGGATGATGTTGGAGGGCTTCCCGTTGGAGACCCACTGATGCAACGCGCTCCCGTACTCATCGGAGGTGCCAAAGAGCAGAGGCATCTCTTCCTGCATGATCTCTCCCATGCGACGGATGAGTGCGGCCCGCTCCGGAGTGTCCTCCATGTCTTTCATCCGATCGAAGAGCCGGTCGTACTCGTCGTTCTGCCAGTTCGAGGCATTCTCGCCGTCGCCTTTGGCCTTCGCATTGGGGCCATAGAGCAGGAAGAGAAAGTTCTCAGGGTCGGGATAGTCGGCCAGCCAGCCCCACGAAAAGAATTGAGCCGAGCCCTTCCTCATCTTGTCTTGGAATCGGTTGTAGTCGGTGTTTCTCAGTTCGACCTGAATGTTGAGCTTAGAGAATTGCTTGGTCACCCAGTCCAGGCGGGCCTTGTAGGCGGGGCCTACTCCGGTCGTGTCGTAATTGATGACCAAGGGCTCTCCGGTCTTTGCGTGTCGACCGTCGGGGTAGCCCGCCTCGGCCAGGAGTCGCTTTGCGTCCTCAATGGGCCGGCGACGCGCACGGCCGTCTGGGCCCATGATGTGGGTGACAGGGTTGGGCTTGATGGTGTCGTGGCCAAAGAGGCCGGCCACCACGGCGCTGTGATTAACCTGGGCGCGATTGTCTTCGAAGATAGCCACGTATTCCTCAAAGTCAAAGGCGATCGCGATGGCCTGTCTTAGCTTTCGATTCTTCGTCTTCTGCTCAGGCGTGTTTCCTGCGCCCACCACCGGATCGAGCCAGTTAAAGCCGAAGTAGGAGAAGCCGACCTGAATGGTGCTCGGCAGTTGAATCTTGCGAGCGACCAAATCACGTGCGCGACCCGTGTTGTCATCGATAGCCACCTGAAATGCAATGCCACTTTCGCCCCGTTCGATCTGCGGGGTGTCGTAGTAGCCCTGAATAAACTTTGTGAAGACGGAGGACCCTTCCTTGTCAAGGATAGAGACCATGCCGTCCACGAATGGGGTTCGCTTCCCGCAGTCTGCCAAGAGGCCCTTTTTTTCGTCTTCGGGCTCACCCTCGCAGGGATAGGTGCCACCGCGATAGTGGGGATTACGGGAGAGCACCATGCGGGCATTTGGAATGTTTTCGGTGAGCATGAAGGGGCCCGTGCCGACGGGCCAACTATCTGGCTTGAGATTTTTCTGACTCATGCCTGGCTGGGCATAGAAGGCATCGACCTCCCAGGCCACCGGGGAAAAGAAAGTCATGGCGAGCCAGTACTTGAACTGCGGATACTTGCCTTTGACGTGGATACGAAAGGTGCGGGTGTCCACGAGTTCGGCGCCCTTGAGGTCAAACTCTCGAAAGTCCATCCAGGGCAGGTGGCCAAACGGGCCCGCCTCTCGGGGAGACAGCTTCGATTTGATCTCATCGTTGACCTGCCGAGTCTGTTTGCCAAGCTCGGCCAGGCCCACGATTTTTTCGGAGAGAAATCCAAAGACGGGCGACTTGACGCGAGGGCTTGCCAGGCGCTTGATCGCGTAGATGTAGTCGGCTGCCGTGAGTTCTCGGCTGCCCTGCTCGGCAAAGTCTGAGGGTTTCTTGATTGATCGAAGGTCGTCCTCTCTGAGTTGGTGATAGAGCAGACGGCCCGAGCTGTCTCGTGCAAAAGCCGGGTGCGGTGCAAAGAGAATGCCCGGCTGCACCTTTAATTCGAATACGGTCTGGGCGATGCGACTGGTGGGTGCTGAGGCGTCCAGCGGTTTGCCTTGGGCATCCAGATACTGGACCCGCGGCAGGGCCGTGAGCGTTCTCGGCTCGAGCACATAGGGACGCTTCAGATAGTGGTATCGAAGCGGTGGCTCATAGATGGCGTAGGTCCAGGGTGTTTCATTGTTGCTGTAGGACGAGGCAGAGTCGAGGTGCTTGGGTGCCTCGCCGTACGAGGTGAGAAAGACGTTGCTTTCGACCCAGCGCATGTCGATGGGTTGGTTTGAGATGTCGCAACCCCACAGGCAGAGGGCCGCCGCGACCGAGAGCGGGCGAACGCAGTGAGAAAGTCGAACTCGAACCCCCATAGCCGTAAGACTGCCAGAGTTTAGGCGGCCTCGTTGGCCAAAAAGCCCCCGCTCTGCCGAGCCCATAGGCGGGCATAGAGCCCTTGGTTTCGCAGCAGGTCGGTGTGGCTGCCCTCCTCGACGATGCGACCCCGGTCCATGACGATAAGACGGTCCATGGCTGCGATGGTGCTGAGGCGATGCGCGATGGCCAGCACTGTCTTGCCTTGCATGAGTTCATAGAGGCTCTGCTGAATGGCGGCCTCAATCTCGCTGTCGAGGGCACTGGTAGCCTCATCGAGGATGAGGATTGGTGCATTTTTAAGAATGACTCGGGCGATTGCGATGCGCTGGCGTTGCCCTCCGCTCAGCTTAATGCCCCGCTCACCCACTTGGGCTGAGAGCCCGGTTCGGCCACTGGGGTCGGTCAGGGCACTGACAAAGTCATCTGCGTGGGCGCGGGCAATGGCCTGCCAGATTTCCTCATCAGAGGCCTCGGGCCGTCCATAGGCGATGTTGTCGCGAATGGACCGATGCAGAAGCGAGGTGTCTTGTGTGACCATCCCAATCTGTGAGCGCAGACTGTCCTGCGTGACCTCCCGAATGTCTTGGCCGTCGATTCGTATGTGACCCAGCCTGAGGTCGTAGAAGCGCAAAAGAAGGTTCGTCACGGTGCTTTTGCCGGCGCCTGATGGACCCACGAGTCCGACCTTCTCGCCGGGTTCGATGCGCAGGGTGAGGTGTTCGATGACCGGCTTTTGGGAGTCGTACCCGAAGGTCACGTCGTCGAAAAAGATGTCGCCACGAGTGACGTGCATCGGTTTTGCGTGGGGCACATCGGTGACCACCAGCGGCCGAGAGAGCATGTGCATACCGTCTCTTACGACGCCCAGATTCTCGAAGAGCGTGGCCATCTCGTACATCACCCAATGCGAAATGCCCATGAGACGAATCGCCATGGCCATCGAAGCCGCGACCGCGCCCGACCCAACCATTCCCTCGGACCAGACCCACAGGCCTACGCCGCCGCAGCCCATCACCAGGAGGACGTTCAGTGCATGGTTGGTCATTTCAAAGCCGGAGGCCAGGCGCATCTGTGGCAGGGCCGTTGACATGAACTCTTGCATCGACTCTCGGGCGTAGCCGGCCTCTCTGTCGGTGTGGGAGAAGAGCTTGACCGTGGGAATATTTGTATAGGCATCGGTGATGCGGCCGGTCATGAGGCTGCGCGCATCCGCCTGCTTTCGAGAGACCACTGAGATGCGCGGGACGAATATGCGCAACACGCCAATGTAGAGCACCAGCCAGACCACGAAGGGCCAGATAAGGCGGCCATCGAAGCTGCCGACCACCGAGACCATGGTGATGATGTAGACCCCAACGAAGACGAGGATGTCCACCAGGGTGATGAGCACATCGCGCGTGGCCAGGGCGGTCTGCATCACTTTCGTGGCAACACGGCCTGCGAACTCGTTTTGGTAGAAGGCCAGACTCTGGGTGAGCATGAGTCGGTGAAAGATCCATCGCAGCCGCATTGGGAGGTTGGAAAAGAGGCTCTGGTACTTGACCAGACACCCCACCGCGACGAGCACCACGCTTAACAACAGCAGGGCCGTGGTGAGGCCTATTTCCAGAGAGGCCGTCTCCCAGAGGGTGCCCGGCTGGGTGCGCCCGAGCCAGTCCACCATGAGGCCAAGAAGGGCAAAGAGGAGTGCCTCGAAGGACGAGGTGATGGCCGTGAGGCTCATGAGCGCGAAGAGCTTCCAGCGGGCGCCCTGTGTGGACTCCCACAAGAACGCACCCAGCTCGCTGGCGGTCACTTTCGGTGGCTCAGAGGGGTAGGGGTTGAGCAGGCGCTCGAAGAATGCAAACACGGGGTTGGGGCCCTCAAGGGAGGAGTACAAAACAGGATCCGAGTATGGCCGACAAATAAAAAAACCCCGAACCGTGAGGCTCGGGGTTTTGGTGCCGGGGCGTCCGGTCTTACATATCCATGCCGCCCATTCCACCCATGCCGCCCATGCCGCCGGGCATACCACCGCCAGCGGGCTTGTCGTCTGCGGCCTCTCCGACCATGCAGTCGGTGGTGAGCATCAGACCAGCAACAGAGGCTGCGTTCTGGAGTGCCGTGCGGGTGACTTTGGTGGGGTCGACCACGCCCATCGCCAGCATATCCCCATACTCGCTGGTGGCTGCGTTGTAGCCGTGTGAGCCCTTGAGCTCGAGAACCTTGTTCACGACCACGCTGGGCTCATCGCCACAGTTTGCGACGATCTGGCGAAGGGGCTCTTCTACGGCACGCATGACGATCTTGATTCCAGCTTCCTGATCGGCGTTGTCGCCCTTTACTTTCGCGGCACTGCGGGCGCGCAGCAGAGCCACGCCTCCACCAGCCACGATGCCTTCCTCCACTGCAGCACGAGTCGCGTGCAGCGCATCATCAACGCGGGCTTTCTTCTCCTTCATCTCGACCTCGGTCGCAGCACCCACGCGGATGACAGCAACGCCGCCGGCCAGCTTGGCGACGCGCTCCTGGAGCTTCTCCTTGTCGTAGTCGCTGGTGGCCTCCTCGATCTGGACGCGGATCTGTTTGACGCGAGCCTCGATGTTCTTCTTCTCACCAGCGCCGTCGATGATGGTGGTGTTCTCTTTCGCGATCTCAACGGTCTTGGCCTGGCCGAGGTCTTTGAGGGTGGCCTTCTCGAGGGTCATGCCGGTCTCTTCCGCGATGACGACTCCACCCGTGAGAATGGCCATGTCCTCGAGCATTGCCTTGCGACGGTCTCCAAAGCCGGGGGCCTTCACTGCGACGGTCTTGAGGATGCCGCGGATGTTGTTCACCACGAGGGTGGCCAGCGCCTCGCCCTCAACGTCCTCTGCCACGATGAGCAGGGGGCGTCCGGCCTTGGCCACTTGCTCGAGGACGGGCAGCAGGTCACGGATGTTCGAGACCTTCTTGTCATGCAGAAGGATGTAGGGGTTCTCGAGAATGGCGACTTGCTTGTCGGGGTTGTTGATGAAGTAGGGGGAGAGGTAGCCGCGATCGAATTGCATGCCTTCGACCACGTCGAGTTCGTTGTGGAGCGACTTGCCATCCTCCACGGTGATCACACCCTCTTTGCCCACCTTCTCCATCGCATCAGCGATGATCTGGCCGATCTCCGTGTCAGAGTTGGCCGAGATGGAGCCGACCTGGGCGACTTCTTTGGCATTGGCGCAAGGCTTGGAGATCTTTGCGAGCTCGTCGGTGATGGCGGTAACCGCGCGATCAATACCGCGCTTGAGGTCCATCGGGTTCATGCCCGCGGCCACGTACTTCATGCCCTCGCGCACGATGGCTTGGGCCAACACGGTCGCGGTGGTGGTTCCGTCACCAGCGTTATCGGACGTCTTGGAGGCCACCTCTTTCACCATCTGGGCGCCCATGTTTTCGAATTTGTCCTTCAGTTCGATTTCTTTCGCAACGGACACACCGTCCTTGGTGACAGTGGGCGCGCCGAAAGAGCGCTCAAGAACGACATTTCGACCCTTGGGGCCGAGCGTGACTTTGACGGCGTTCGCGAGAATGTTGACGCCGTTGACCATCTTCTGACGACCTTCGTCGCCAAACAAAACTTGTTTTGCTGCCATGGTGATTGATCTCCTGAGAAATTCGGGGGTTGGGGCTTAGGACTGGATAACAGCCATGACGTCGTCCTCGCGAAGAACGAGGAGCTCGTCGCCGTCTACCTTGACGGTCTGGCCGGAATACTTTCCAAAGAGCACGCGGTCACCGACCTTCACATCGAGGGCACGGACTTTGCCGTCTTCCAGAATTTTTCCGTTGCCAACGGCGAGCACTTCACCCTGGTCGGGCTTCTCTGCAGCGTTGTCGGGGATCACGATGCCGGAGGCGGTTTTCTTCTCGTTGTCGAGGCGCTTGACCACAAGGCGGTCGTGCAGGGGACGCAGTTTCATACTGGGTTCACTCCATGTCTGATTAACGGATGGGATCTCGGACGGCCTGAGGCTCACGCACCCGCCGGGGCGGACTGTTAGCACTCAGCGTCCTTGAGTGCTAATTATGAGGTCGAACCCTCTATAATTCAAGGGGCAGGGCAGGACCTCTTGGAGAGTGAAGGCCTAACCAGCGAAAAACTTGCTTTGCTTTTCCTTGAGGGTTTGGCAGTCGATGCAGCGGATTTTGCCGAGCTTGAGACGAGCAGCGAGAATCTTTTCGCCACAGGCGATACAGTGCAAACCGTCGAAGTCTGGACTAACTTCGGGGGCGATTTTTCGGCGCGCCAGTTCGAGGGCATCTTCGTTGAATTGGGCCTCGACCGCCGAGGCGCGGTCGCTCTCGTCGGTGAGTTCAAAATAGTTTTCGTTTTTTTCGAGTGACATGTGTTGGCCTCCTAATCGCGCCACATCTTGGGCGCGAAATATGACACTAACATGGAGAGAGTTCCAGAACCCTTAGGATGAAGACCTACTCGCTTTCACTGAGCCTTTTTGTGTTGTTGGCGGCCTTTTCCGCTCTGTTGGCGCCTGTACGGGGTCAGATAGACCCAGTTCACGACACTTTACGAGGCTCGGAGGCCTTGGCGCAGCCGCCCGATTATTTTCGGCCTCGGGGGTTTCCCCCGGAGGCTGTCGGCTACTCGATTGCCGTTTTGTCGGGCGGAACCGCTCCACCTAAATGGATCGAACATCAGGCGCTCACCCCCTTTAACCCAGCCTCCACGATCAAGCTGGTGACCACCCGGGCCGCGCTTGGCCTCCTGGGCGCTGATTATCGGTTCAACACTCAGCTCTGGATGACCGGACAGTTGCGGGGGGGCAAACTCTCTGGCGCCCTGTATCTGAAGGGTGGGGGGGATCCAAAGCTTGTGATTGAGGACCTTTCTGAGATAGTCAGGCGGCTGCGAGCTCTGGGCGTGCAAGACATCAGCGGGGATTGGGTGCTTGATGGGAGTCGATTTTCGGAGGTGCCCCCGAAACCGGACGCCTTTGACGGTCAGGGCCTCAAGCCCTACAACGTGGTGCCTCACGCGGCGATGCTGAACTTCAAGGCTGTCCAGGTGTCGGTCGCACCAAACGGAAACAAGGCCGCCATTTCACTGCTCCCGGCCCTCGACGGGGTGGCCATTAAGGGTGGAGTTCGGCTGGTGCCCGGGGGCTGCGAAAGGAATCAGATCGCGGTGTCGCAGTCCGGACCGCAGGCCGTGGCGGTGTCCGGACGGATGGGAAAGCTCTGCCCAAGAGCTGATTTTTATGTGAGCCCCTTTGGTCACGTCGACTACGCCTATCGACTTTTCTCTGCCGCATGGCGCGCGGCTGGAGGAACGATTAAGGCAAGGGTGAAGAGTGCCCCGACCCCGGCTGGAGCCCGTCTGCTCCTCGATTGGGGGTCCTCACGGTCGCTTCTGGACGTTGTGGCCGACATCAACAAACTGAGTAACAACCCCATGGCTAGGATGGTTTTTCTGAACATCTCAGCGCAGACCGGAGGCCCCGGTACGCGGGCGGATGCCGAAGAGCGGGTGCGTACTTGGCTCGCAAGTCGCAACCTCACTTTCCCGGAACTGGTCTTGGACAACGGGTCGGGTTTGAGTCGTCGTGAAAGGATTGCCCCTAGAAGCATGACTCTCCTACTGCTCGATGGGCTGTCTGGCGCCGACCCCACCGAGTGGATCAACACCCTTCCGTTGGCTGGGATTGAGGGAACAGTGAAGCGTCGGCTCGGAATGAGCCCAGCGCTCGGACGCGCCTGGATCAAGACGGGAACGCTTGAGGGGGTGAAGGGGTACGCGGGCTATGTGCGGACCCTTCAGGGCCGATGGGTGGCCTTCACTATTTTTGTCAATCATCCGCGCGCCCATGAGGCGGCACCCGCCCTGGATCAGCTGGTGACTTGGATGGCGGAGACGCTCTAGGGCAACGACTTGAAAGGCAGCACCGGTATATGACTTCACCCATTGCATTTGACCTCCCCTACCCGAGACAGGCCTTATCGCAACGCGCCGTTGTCGCGGTCGTGGCCGCGCTCGTCCTGGCATCGACCCTCCTCACTCCCGCTGGTCGGGAGCGCCTCATTGGATGGGTTGCTGTGGCAGAGTCGGTCTCCAATCCCCCAAGGCCCGAATCGGTGTTTGTCTCCTTGCCCACCGCACTCACGCCCGAGCAGGCTCGCACCGCGCGATGGATCGCCAAGCGTCACCGAGTCGCGCTCGCAGCGACGTCCCAGATCGTTCAGGTGGCTTTCGAGGTTGCCTCTTCCCGTCGACTTGACCCTTATCTCGTTCTGGCCGTCATATCAGTGGAGTCGGGATTCAACCCTCTGGCCGAGAGCCATGTGGGCGCCAAGGGGCTCATGCAGATCATGCCGCAGGCGCACGGGAATCGCTTCCAGGGAGTCGGTGGCGTGAATGCAGCGCTCGACCCCTTCACGAACATCCAGGTCGGCGCCGACATTTTGCGCGAGTACATCGATCGGTTTCGAAGCGTGGATGCCGCTCTCGTCGCGTATGTGGGCGCAGCACCGGGAAGCGCAACGGATTACCCCGCCCGTGTGATGCGCATTCGTGAGCGGATGTTCGCCGCGGCCATGGGTCGGGTCCTGGCCGACGCGGAGACTCCATCGGCTTCACCGTCATAATGGGGGCCTCGACCTAGAGGCCCGACATGGAAAAAGCGCTTCGCAAGCAGGCACTCGAATATCACGAGTCGCCCACCCCTGGAAAAATCTCGGTCACGCCGACCAAGCAGCTCACCAACCAGCGCGACCTCGCGCTTGCCTACTCTCCTGGTGTGGCCTATGCCTGCGAGGAGATCGTTCAAGACCCCCTCAACGCTTTCAAGTACACGTCTCGAGGCAATCTCGTGGGTGTGGTCACGAACGGCACGGCCGTCTTGGGTCTGGGGGACATTGGTCCGCTGGCCTCCAAGCCGGTTATGGAGGGCAAGGGAGTTCTGTTCAAGAAGTTTGCCGGCATCGACGTATTCGATATTGAGTTGCAGGAAAAGGACCTCGACAAGCTCGTTGACATCATCGCTGCCCTTGAGCCCACCTTTGGGGGTATCAACCTCGAAGACATCAAGGCGCCCGACTGCTTTTATGTGGAACGAAGACTGCGCGAGCGCATGAAGATTCCCGTCTTTCACGATGACCAACACGGCACGGCCATCGTGGTCGGGGCCGCTCTGGTCAATGGGCTACAAGTGGTTCAAAAAGACATCGCCAAGATCAAGCTCGTCGTGTCTGGGGCTGGTGCGGCTGCGCTGGCCTGCCTCAACCTCCTGCTCGATCTGGGTCTGCCTCGCGAGAACATCTGGGTCACTGACATCAAGGGGGTGGTTTATGAGGGTCGAACGGAACTCATGGACCCGGACAAGGCTGTGTTTGCACAGAAGACAGACCTTCGAACGCTTGCAGAGGTGATTGAGGGGGCAGATGCTTTTTTGGGCTTGTCCGCGGCTGGCGTTCTGAAGCCCGAGATGGTGGCCAAGATGGCCGAACGACCACTTATCTTCGCCCTGGCCAATCCCACGCCTGAGATTCTTCCCGAAGAGGCCCTTGCCGTGCGGCCAGACGCCATTCTGGCCACTGGGCGCACTGACTATCCGAACCAGGTGAACAACGTCCTGTGCTTTCCCTTCATGTTTCGGGGGGCGCTCGACGTCGGGGCGACCACCATCACCCGAAATATGGAGCTGGCCGCAACCCACGCCATTGCGGAACTCGCCCGGGCAGAGCAGTCAGAGGTGGTCACGGCAGCCTACGGCACAGAGGGGCTGTCGTTTGGACCGCAATACCTCATTCCAAAGCCATTCGATCCGCGACTCATCGTGAAGATTGCGCCGGCCGTGGCCCGCGCGGCGCTGGCCGACGGGGTGGCAAGCAGGCCCATCGCAGACCTCGATGGCTATGCCGAGCGTCTTCAGGAGTTTGTTTATCACTCAGGCAATTTTATGAAGCCCCTCATGACGGCCGCCAAACGGGCGGAGAAGCGTCGAGTGGTCTATGCCGAGGGTGAGGAGGAGCGGGTCCTTCGAGCTGTTCAGGTGGTGGTGGATGAGGGGCTTGCGCACCCCATTCTCGTGGGCCGCCCCAGCGTTGTTGAGAGTCGCATTGAGCGTTTTGGTCTGCGGATTCGTCCCGGCGTGGACATCGAGCTGATTAATCCCGACTTCGATGAGCGATATCGCGACTACTGGGAGTCCTACTACGAGCTCACAAAACGCAGAGGCGTGACGCAGCAATATGCCAAGGTTGAGATGCGCCGACGACACTCCCTCATTGGCGCAATGATGATTCGAAAGGGCCATGCAGACGCGATGATCTGTGGCACCTTCGGTCAGCCCAGTCTTCACCTGCCCTACATCCATCATGTGATTGGTCTGGCCCCGGGGGCGACGGTTTACGCGGCACTGAACATCCTGATGCTGCCGGGCCATACCCTGGCGCTGGTCGATACCCATATCAACGAGTGCCCCTCCGCATCTGAGCTTGCTGAAATTGCCATCATGGCCTCGGGCCAGATGCGTCGGATGGGGCTTGAGCCCCGTGTGGCCTTGGTGTCACACAGCAACTTCGGAAGCTCGGATGCGCCCTCCGCGCTCAAGATGCGCGAGGCCCTAGGAATCCTTCGCGAGCGGGCTCCGGATTTGAATGTTGATGGCGAGATGCATGGGGATGTCGCGCTCGATCCCATTCTGCGTAAGGCGAGCATGCCCTCGTCCACGCTCACGGGTGAGGCGAATCTTTTGGTGCTGCCCAGCATGGAGAGCGCAAACATCGCTTACAACCTGCTGAAGACCGCCGCCGGAAACAATGTGGCCGTGGGTCCCGTGCTGCTCGGTTGTGCGGCATCTGTCCATATCGTGACGCCAGCAGCGACGGTGCGACGGATCGTGAACATGACCGCCGTGGCGGTGCTCGACGTGAATCGGGCGAACAAACAGCGGTCCGCCTAGAACTCCCCGGCGCGAACTGCAAGGCCTGCAAGCACTGCGGCGGCCGCGGTCTCTGTGCGAAGGATGCGGGGGCCGCATCGGATGCCGACGAACCCCGCTGACTCGAAGGTCTGCTCTTCTTCATCTGTCCAGCCCGCCTCTGGGCCAATCGCAATCCAGACACTCTGAGAGAGCGTGGCGCTGGAGAGGGTCAGAGCACAGAAAGGATCGAGGAGCCAGCCGGTCTTGGGCTGGGCTTGGTGGGAAAAGATGGTCGTAAGGTCTGTAAGGGACGAGACGGCATCGACATGGGGCACACGGTTGCGACCGCTCTGCGCCGCTGCTGCCTGCGCCACGCGTTGCCAGTGTGCTTGGCGTTTGATCGCCCGGTCACCGTCGAGGCGCAACTGGCTTCGCTGCGCCCGAAGCGGGATGACGCGAGACACGCCTAGCTCCGTACATTTTTGAACCACCCAATCCATTTTGTCTGCGAGACAGAGTGACTGAACAACGACGGTTTGAATGGGCGACTCGCGTTGAGGCTCTCGGAGAGGCCCCACCTCAACCACACAGGCATCTGCAAGCGCCTGGGTAATCTGCGCATCGGCCTCTCGACCCGCCCCGTCGAAGACGACCACGGCCTCGCCCACCGCACATCGAAGGACGCGAATGAGGTGATGGGCATTCTCTTCGGAGAGCAAGAGCGCACCGGTTTGCAGGGGAGACTGAAGGATTCGGGGCGTCATGAGTGGTTGGGGGCAAGCCGGTAGAATCTCGATTCTGCCTAAATCATTCAAGAGGAGAGCGGCTTGGGTTTGGCTAGTGAGAGAGACCTCGCCAATGCGATTCGGGCTCTGGCGATGGATGCCGTGCAAAAGGCCAACTCGGGGCACCCCGGCATGCC
>Ga0209189_1000603_pt1 | contig 29511 bp, 16 predicted proteins | sample C_130820_EF_Meta_FD_187308 | JGI IMG/M metagenome (GOLD analysis project Ga0209189, IMG submission 187308) | Freshwater microbial communities from Lake Croche, Canada to study carbon cycling - C_130820_EF_MetaG (SPAdes) (version 3) | ecosystem: Environmental > Aquatic > Freshwater > Lake... | reverse complement strand
GGCTGGTGGTGAGAAGGCTGGTGGTGAGAAGGCTGGTGGTGAGAAGGCTGGTGGTGAGAAGGCTGGTGGTGAGAAGGCTGGTGGTGAAAAGGCTGGTGGTGAGAAGGCTGGTGGTGAGAAGGCCGGTGGTGAGAAGGCCGGTGGTGAGAAGGGCGGCCAGGCTGCGAGTGACGGCAAACCGACCGATCAGGCTGGAGGACAGCAGGGCGAATCGACACAGGCCGGCGACGCGCCGCAGGCGGGCCCCAACGGCACGGCCGGCACGGCGCAGGGAGGAGGGGCGGCGCAGCGCACCGGTGCTCCGCCGGAGGGCCCCGCCCCGTCGCGCGAAGTGGAGTGGGGCGCTCAGGAACTCGACAATGCGAAGAATGCGGCCGACCTCGCGACCGAGCACCTGCGGCGCAGCCTCGAATCGGGCCGCACCGACGTGCTCGACGAACTCGGCTGGACCCGCGATCAGGCCCGCGCGTTCCTCGAACGCTGGGAGTCGATGCGGAAGCAGGCCGACAGCCCCGATCCGCGGAAGCGGGGGGCGTTCGAACGCACGCTCCAAAGCCTCGGCCTCCGGCCGGCGGGCGTGCAGAGCTCCCGCGACGTGCCCGCCGACGTGAAGGGGGGCCAGGCGGAGGGGCGGCGCAGCCGTCCTCCCAGCGACTACCGCGAACGGTTCAAGGCCTTCCTCCAGGGCACCAGCGGCGAATGAGCCTGCCCACCCAGCCCGCCGCGGGAGCCGCGGCCTGCGACGGCCCGCGCTACCTCGCCGCGTTCGGGCCGAAGCGGGTGCCCCACTGCTTCACCGACGTGCTCATCCTCGGCGGCGGCCTCGCCGGCCTCCGGGCGGCGCTGGCCTGCGACCCGCGGCTCTCGGTGACGGTGGTCACCAAGGACGACCTGCAGGGCTCCTCGAGCCAGTGGGCGCAAGGGGGCATCGCCAGCGTGGTCGACCCCGAGGACCGCTTCGACAACCACGTCGCCGACACGCTCGTGGCGGGCGGCGGGCTCTGCCACGAGGACGTCGTCGACGCGGTGGTGCGCGAGGCGCCGGCGCGGATCGCCGAACTGATCGCCTGGGGCACGCGGTTCGATTCGCACAACGGCAGCCTCGAGCTGGGCCGCGAGGGCGGGCACAGCCACCACCGCATCGTGCACGCCCTCGGCGACGCCACCGGCCGCGAGGTGATGCGGGCGGTGATCGAGCGGGCGCGGCAGCTCGAGAATCTCGCCGTCTGGCGGGACACGTTCACGATCGACCTCGTCACGCACGGGGGGGCGTGCCGCGGGGCGCTCGTGTGGAATCCGTCCCACGGCAAGACGCTCGTCTGGGCCCGGCGCACGATCCTCGCGACCGGCGGGGCGGGGCAGCTCTACCGGGAATCGACCAACCCCCCGGGCGCCAGCGGCGACGGCATGGCGCTGGCATGGCGGGCGGGCGCCGAAGTGCGCGACATGGAGTTCATGCAGTTCCATCCGACGGTGCTCTACATCGCCGGCGGCGCCCGCAGCCTGATCACCGAGGCCGTCCGCGGCGCGGGGGCATGGCTCGTCGATCGTGAGGGACGCCGGTTCATGCCGGAGTTCGACGAGCGCGGGGAGCTCGCCCCGCGCGACGTCGTGGCCCGCGCGATCACCGTCGTCATGCACCGCACCCACCACGCCAACGTCTACCTCGACCTCTCCCATCTCGACGCCGACATGGTGCGGCGGCGGTTTCCCGGCATGGCCGAGATCTGCGGCCGCTTCGGGCTCGACCTCGCCCGCGACCGCATCCCGGTGCGGCCCGGGGCCCACTACATGATCGGCGGCGTCACCGTCGACTCCCGCGGCGGCACGACGATCCCGGGGCTCTTCGCGGCCGGCGAGGTCACCTCGAGCGGCCTGCACGGCGCCAACCGGCTGGCGAGCAACAGCCTGCTCGAGGGGCTCGTGTACGGGGCTCGGGCCGGCGAGGCGGCGAGCGCCGAAATCCTCGCGGAGCCGGGGAGCGCCGCGGGCGCCGCCGGCGATTTCCTCGTGCCCATGATCGCCAATCCCCGCGTGGACGACACCACGGGCCCCGAGGCGGGGGCGACCCTCGACTTGGCCGACATCCGCAACTCGCTGCGGGCCCTGATGTGGCGGCACGTCGGCGTGGAGCGGACCGGGGAGTCGCTCGCCGAGGCCCTCGACGCGGTCGAGGGCTGGTGCCGTTACGTGCTGCCCCGGCAGTTCGCCGACCCGCCGGGCTGGCAGCTCCAAAACATGCTCGCCGTCGCCCGGCTCATGATCCGCGGGGCGATCGAGCGGCGGGAAACCCGCGGCGTCCACTACCGTGCCGACTTCCCGCAGGCCGCCGAGGAGTGGCTCGTGCACGTCTGTTGGCGGCGGGATCGGCCGCTGCCGAGGCTCGCGCCGTTGCCGCCGCCCGGCGGGGCCGTGGCGTCGACTCCCCCCCGGGGGATTGCCTGATTCGGTCGATCCGGAAAAAATATCAGGCGAGCCGGCGCCGCCGGTGCTGCGGGTCGCCCTTCGCGGGCGATCACGATCCCCCCGGTCCCCGCCACGCTTGAATCCGCCCATGCCACAAGCACGCTCCACCGCCGGCTCCGACGCGATGATCGAGGCCGACGGGCTCTGCAAGTATTACGGCTCGTTCATCGCCACCGAGGACGTCTCCTTCAGCGTGCCGCGCGGACAGATCGTCGCGTTTCTCGGCCCCAACGGCGCCGGCAAGAGCACGACGATGAAGATGCTCACCGGCTACCTCGCCCCCTCGGCCGGCACCGCGCGGATCGCGGGCTACGACATGGCGCGGCAGCGGCTCGAGGGGGCCACCCACCTCGGCTACCTGCCGGAGAACGGGCCGCTCTATCCCGACATGACGCCCCGCAGCCTGCTCGAGTTCTTCGCCGACGCCCGCGGCCTCAGGGGGGCGCGGCGGGCGGAGCGGATCGAGGCCGTGCTCACCCAGTGCGAGCTCGGCAGCGTCATCGGCAAGGCGATCGGAAAGCTCTCCAAGGGCTACCGCCAGCGTGTCGGGATGGCGCAGGTGCTCCTCCACGAGCCCGACGTGCTCATCCTCGACGAGCCCACCAGCGGCCTCGATCCCAACCAGATCCGCGGCGTGCGGGAGACGATCCGGCGGCTCGGCGAGCGGAAGACCATCCTGCTGTCGACCCACATCCTGCAGGAGGTCGACGCCCTCGCCGACCGCGTGATCCTCATCTCGGAGGGGCGGATGCGGTTCGACGGCGCTCCCGCCGAGCTGCGGCGCGGCGGCCAGAGCATCGACGAGCGGTTCCACGAACTCACGCGGGGTGTGTCCGTATGACGCCCGCGGGCGTCGGCCGCGTCCGCCGGACGGGGATGGACGCGGCGTGCCCGGGCGGCCGTCGGCGTCGCTCCGCCGCGGGCGGCCTCGAGGCGCGTGTCGCACCGCCTCGTGCCCGGACCGGATCGGGTTTTTCCTCGAAGGATCGGCAACCATCATGAAATGGCACGTGCTCGACGCGGTCTTCAAGCGGAACTTCGTCGCCTATTTCTCCAACCCCACGGGGTACGTCTTCATCTGCGTGTTCGTGCTGCTGGGGTCGCTGGCGGCCTTCTGGCCGCCGGAGTTCTTCAACTCCAACCTCGCCAACCTCGACCAGCTCAACCGCTATCTGCCCTACATCCTGCTCGTCTTCGTGCCCGCCATCACGATGAGCGTCTGGGCCGAGGAACGGCGGCAGGGCACCGATGAGCTGCTCCTGACGATCCCGGCGAGCGACTGGGAGGTGGTGTTCGGGAAGTATCTGGCCGCGGTCGGAATCTACACCGTGGCGCTGCTCTTCTCCTGCATCTGCAACCTGATCATCCTGCTGCGCTGGGGCACGCCGGACGCCGGGCTCTTCCTCTCCAACTACCTCGGCTACTGGTTCGTCGGCCTCGCCATGATCGCCATCGGGGTGGTGGCGAGCTTCCTCACCAACAACCTCACCGTCGCCTTCATCCTCGGCCTCCTCTTCAACGCGCCCCTGGTCGTGGCCGACCAGGCGGGCGCCGTGATGGGGCCGCGGCTGGCCGAGCGGGTGCGGTCGTGGAGCCTCGCCGAGCAGTTCAGCGACTTCGGCCGCGGCATCGTCAGCCTCTCGGGCGTGGGCTACTTCCTCGGCATCGTGCTCATCTGCCTCTACATCGCGATGGTGCTCATCGGCCGGCGGCACTGGACGAGCCGGCGGGACGGCGCCCGGATGGGCGTGCACTTCGTCGTGCGCACGCTCGGCGTCGCGGCCGCCGCGCTCGGGGCGGTGCTCGTGTTCCGGGCGCTCGACGTGCGGGCCGACCTCTCCGAGGAGCGGATCAGCTCGCTCTCCCCCGACACCCGCAAGCTGCTCCGCACGCTCGACACGGCCCGGCCCATCGACATCAAGGCCTACGTCAGCCCGAGCGTGCCCGAAGACTACACGCAGACGCGGCTCAACCTCCTCAACATGCTCCGGCAGTTCCAGCAGCTCGGCCGCGGCAAGGTGAACGTCGAGGTGCTCGCGACCGACCCGAAGACCGAGGCCGCGTCGCTGGCGGCGCAGCAGTTCGGCATCGAGCCGGTGAGCGTGCTCTCCCGCGTGCGCGGGGCCTACCGCGAGGAGGACATCTTCCTCGGCTGCGCGTTCACGAGCGGGCTGGAGAAGGTGGTCGTGCCCTTCTTCGACAAGGGCACGCCGGTGGAATACGAGCTGATCCGTTCGATCTGCACCGTCGCCCAGCAGAAGCGGAAGCGGCTCGGGGTGCTCACGACCGACGCCGATCTCTTCGGCGGCTTCGACATGATGAGCGGACAGCAGCGGCCGCGGCAGCCGGTGCTCGAGGAGCTGGAGAAGCAGTACGACGTGGTGCAGGTCGACGCGTCGGCGCCGATCACCGACAGCTACGACGTGCTGCTGGCGGTGCAGCCCTCGACGCTCGGCCCCGAGCAGATGAACAATTTCGTCGCCGCGGTGCGGGCCGGGCAGCCGGTGGCGATCTTCGAGGATCCGCTGCCGGTGCTCATGCAGGGCGTGCCGGGCACGGCGCAGCCGCGCCGGGGGCCGGGCGGGCCGATGGCGATGTTCCAGCAGCAGCAGCAGCCGAAGGGGGATCTCGGGCTGCTCTGGCAGACGCTCGGCGTGCGGCTGATGGCCCGGGCGGGCCGGCCGGCGATGGGGCAGATCGGGGCGGATCCGCTCATCATCTGCCAGGACTACAACCCCCACCCGAAGCTCGAACTGCCCGACGAGTTCGTCTTCGTCGACGCCGACCTGTCGGCCGACTCCGCCGGCAAGGTGTCGGGATTCAACCAGACGCAGCCGATCACCTCCGGCCTGCAGGAGGTGCTCTTCCCGTTCCCGGGCGCCGTGGTGAAGGACGAGAAGGCCGACGTCGCCTGGACGCCGCTCACGCAGACCGGCCTGCGGACCGGGACGATCGAGGTGGAGCAGGTGATGGCCAACCGCGGCGACATGCGGCAGCTGCAGATCTTCGAGAAGGCGGCGAAGCAGTCGATGGTGATCGCGGTGGCCCTCGAGCGGCAGCCGGCGAAGGCCGCCGACGGCGGCGCGGAGGGGGCGGCCGCCGCGGGGCGGCCCGTCAGGGCGGTCGTCGTGGCCGACATCGACCTCATGGACGGCCGGATCTTCGGGCTGCGGAACCGGCCCGACGAGGTCTTCGGCCTCAACTTCGACAACGTCACGTTCGTGCTCAACGTGCTCGACTCGCTCGCCGGCGACGACCGCTTCCTCGAGATCCGCAAGCGGAAGCCGCGGCACCGCACGCTCGAGCGGATCGAGGACACGGTGGCCGACGCCCGCGAGAAGGCGGATGCCGAGCGGCAGAAGTTCATCGCCGAGTTCGACGAGGCGGAGCGGTCGGCCAACGCGTCGGTGCAGGCCGAGGTGGGCGAGTTCGAGAAGAAGATCAAGGAGATGGAGACGGCGGGCGACGCCGATCCGCAGGCCGCCATGCAGGCGATGCAGCAGCTCGCCAGCCGCCAGCGGCTCGCGCAGCGGCGGCTCGACACCAAGATCGAGCAGCTGAAGCGGAAGCGGGACACGGAGGTGGAGGCGGTGGAGCGGCAGCTCGAATCGAAGATCCGCAAGGAGCAGGACCGCCAGAAGTGGCTCGCCGTGCTCCTGCCGCCGATCCCGCCGCTGTTGGTGGCGTTCTTCGTCTACTTCCGCCGTCGGGCGCTCGAGCGCGAGGGCGTGGCGAAGTCGCGGCTGCGGTGACGGGACGGGGCGATCCGGCGGGCGGAACCGGCGCGGCCGCCGGGGGCCGTCACCGTCGGGACACGCATCGAGGCGACCGGGGAATGGACACGGCAGGGTTCGGAACGCGAAGCAGGTGAACCGATGAATCAAGACGAACACGATCGCAACGAGCACGACAGCCGCGCCCCCCACGGGCCGCGGCCTGCGGGCCGCGGGTCCGACCGGATCCGCCGCTACGATCCCGAAGCCGACGAGGCGGGGGGCGGCATGTCGCCGGCGCTGCGGCGCACGGCGCTCTTCGTGCTCGCCGGCGCGGGCATGCTCATGCTCGGCGCCGCCGTGCAGCCGCGGTTCAAGAGCTCGAAGATCGAGTCCGAGGAGCAGCGGGTGCTCTTCCCCGAGCTCGCGGACGCCACGAAGGCGGCGAGCCTCGAGATCGTCTCGTACGACGACGAGCTCTCCACGCTCCATCCCTTCAAGGTGATCCAGTCCGGCGGCGTCTGGGTGCTGCCGGCGCACCAGAATTACCCCGCCGACGCGAAGGAGCAGCTGGCGGCGGCCGCCACGGCGCTCGTCGACCTGAAGATGCTCGACAAGGTGAGCGAGTCTCCGGGCGACCACGAGACGTTCGGCGTCATCGAGCCGGATCCGGAGAAGATCAAGCCGGGCATGACCGGCGTGGGGCAGTTGGTCGAGATTCGTGATGCCTCGGGCAACAAGCTGGCGCGGCTCGTGGTCGGCAGGGAGGACAAGAAGCGGGCGGGGCCCGACGGCTCCGGCCGCACGCTCCGCTTCGTGCGCAAGGCCGGGCAGGATCCGGTGTATCGCGTCGAGATCGACACCTCGAAGCTCACCACCCGCTTCGGCGACTGGATCGAGAAGGACTTGCTCAAGCTCTCGCCGTGGGACGTGCGGCGGCTCGGGCTCGAGGATTACGCGCTCGTGGCCGTGGAATCCAACGGCCGCGTCGGGGTGCAGCTCGACCGCAAGAGCCGGCTCAACCTCGCCTACGACGACAAGAACGCGAAGTGGTCGCTCCTCGAGCTGGTGTCGTTCACGAAGGAGGGGGAACCGAAGCCGGAGAAGCTCGCCGACGACGAGGAGCTGGCCTCCGCCCGGCTCAACGACCTGCGCAACGCGCTCGGCGACCTGAAGATCGTCGACGTGGCCCGCAAGCCGGCCGGCCTCAGCGCCGAGCTCAAGGCCGAGGAGTCGTTCACCAACGATCGCGAGGCGGTCACCTCGATGCAGCAGCGCGGGTTTTTGCCGCTCAAGTCCGGCGAAATCCTCTCCACCGACGGCGAGACGATCGTCGGCATGAAGGATGGCGTGGAATACGTGCTGCGGTTCGGGGCGGCGACGACGGTCGCGGCCGAGGCCGCCAAGGGCGACGGCGCCAAGGACGCCGCCGGTGAGACCTCCGGCCGGTATCTGCTCGTCATGGCCCGATTCAACGAGGGGCTGCTCGAGAAGCCGCAGCTCGACCCGCTGCCCGATCTGCCGTCGGGCGAGGGAAAGAAGAGCGACGAGAAGCCGGCGGCCGAGAAGGCGGGTGTTCAGGACGGTGCGCCGAAGGACGGTGCGCCGAAGGACGGTGCGGCCAAGCCTGAGGCTGCGCCGGGCCCGACGGGTGCCCAGGGGGGCAAGTCCGACGGCCCATCCGCCGGCAAGCCCGACGGCGATGGCGCCTCCGGTGATGCCGGGGCGGGCGGCGCCGCCGGCACCGCGGGGGCGGCCGCCGTCACGGAGGCGACCGCGAACGCCGACGACAAGAAGCAGCCGGAGGCGGGGGCCGCCGCGGCGCTCAAGAAGGCCGACGAAGACGAGGCCAAGGCCCAGGCCGCCATCGAGAATCGGCGCCGCGTGGAGCGGGAGAACAGGCGAAAGCAGGACGAGTACGACGATCGCGTGAAGGCCGCGCAGCGGCGCGTCCGCGAGCTCAATGGCCGGTTCGCCGACTGGTATTACGTGGTGCCCAACAAGGAATACGCGAAGATCCACCTGGGACGATCCGACGCCGTGCAGAAGGTGCAGGCGAAGGACAAGCCCGCGGCGCCCGCCGCCGAGTGATCCGGGACCGGAGGGGGGCACGCTCCCGGCCGCCGGGATGACGTCCCCCCCGGGGGCGATCACGGCCGCTTGTAGAACCCCCGTGGCGACGGCTAGGCTCACGACATTCGGGCGGTGCCGGAATCCCGGCGCCGCAGAGGTTTTTGCAGGAAGGTGGTGCGGGCCATGCCTCCGACACAGGTTCTTGCCGGCCCCGCCACGGTGCACACCGGTGGCGGTGATGCCGTCGGCGGCGCGGCTGCCGGTCGCGGCGGTGCCGTTCCAGTCGCCCGCCCCCTGGCGGCTCGGGTGCACTGGGAGTATTTCCTTCCGATCGCCACGGTGCACGTGCTCGCGCTCCTGGCCCTGCTGCCCTACTGCTTCAGCTGGTCGGGCGTGATCATGGGCGTGGCGGGCACCCACTTCTTCGGCACGCTCGGCATCAATCTCGGCTATCACCGGCTGCTCACCCATCGGAGCCTCACGGTGCCGCTGTGGCTGGAGCGGTCGTTCGTGACGATCGCCTTGTGCTGCCTCGAGGACACGCCGGTCCGCTGGGTGGCCACGCACCGGCTCCACCACATCCGCTCCGACGACGAGGGGGATCCGCACACGCCGAAGGACGGCGTCGCCTGGTCCCACGTGGGCTGGCTTTTCTGGCGGGCCCCGGATCGGCGCACGATCGCCTTCTTCGACCGGTACGCGCGCGACATCATCGCCGACCGCTACTACCGCTTCCTCGAGCGGCACCCCTGGTCGTCGCTGGCGATCTACCTCGCGCACGCCCTGGCCTTCGGGCTGGCGGGCCTGCTCGTGGGGCGGTGGCTGTCGGGCTCGTGGGACGGGGGCACGCGGCTGGCGGCGAGCTGGGTGGTGTGGGGCGTGTTCGTCCGCACCGTGCTCGTCTGGCACATCACGTGGAGCGTCAACTCGCTCACGCACGTCTTCGGCTACCGCACCTACGCCACCGACGAAGACAGCCGCAACAACTGGTTTGTGGCGCTCGTCGCGGCCGGCGAGGGGTGGCACAACAACCACCACCACGACCCTGCCAGCGCGAGCCTCTGGCACAGGTGGTGGGAGTTCGACCTCACCTACGGGATCATCTGGGTGCTCGAGCGGCTCGGGCTGGCCCGCGACGTGATCCAGCCGCGGCACGTGCGGCAGGCGGGCCGTGCCGGCTAGCCGCGGGTACAACCGGCCTGCCTGCGGGTAAACCCGGCCGCTCGCTCGGCTTCGCGCGCCGCGCTTCGGCCTCTACGATTGGGCGTGATTCCGCTCGCCCGCCCACGGCCCAGAATGTCCGACATCCTCACCTCGCCGCGACCGTCCCGCTTCGGCCGAGCGGTGGGATTCCGGCTGATGGCGACCGGCGGCGCCGTTCCCGACCGCGTCGTCACCAACGCCGATCTCGTGCGGCTCGGCTGCGACCCGGAATGGATCGTGGCCCGGTCGGGCATCCACGAACGGCGGCACGCTCCGCCGGAGATCGCCACGAGCGACCTGGCCGTGCGGGCGGCCGAGGCGGCCCTCGGCAGCGCCGGCGTCGACCGGTCGCAGGTGGATCTGCTCGTGCTTGGCACGTTCACGCCCGACACGTGCATCCCCTCCACGGCCTGCGTCGTGCAGGCGCGGCTCGGCCTCGACGCGCCGGCCATGGACGTGACGGCGGCCTGCGCGGGTTTCGCCTACGCGCTGGTGACGGCGGCCAACTTCGTCGCCGCCGGCTCGAGCCGGCTGGCGCTCGTCGTGGGCGCCGACACCAACTCGCGGGTGGTCGATCCCGAGGACGTGAAGACGTGGCCGCTCTTCGGCGACGGCGCGGGGGCCGTGCTCCTCGAGGCGATCCCGCCCGGGGCCGCGGCGCAGGGGCTGCTCTCCTTCTCGCTCGGCGCCGACGGCCGCGGAGCGGGGCTGCTCGTCTGCCCGATGGGCGGCTCGCGGCGGCCCGCGACCGCCGAGGGACTCGCGCGCCGCGAGCAGTTCATGCGGATGGACGGCCGCGCCGTGTTCAAGTGGGCGATCCGGCTGGCGCAGGACAACATCCGCGAGGTGGTGGCGCGGGCCGGCCTCACGCTCGACGACGTCGACCTGTTCGTGCTCCACCAGGCCAACGCCCGGATCATCGAGGGGGCCCGCGAGGCCCTGGGAATCCCGGCCGAGCGCTTCGCCCTGAACATCGACCGCTACGGCAACACCTCGAGCGGGTCGATCCCGCTGGCCCTCGACGAGGCCTGGCGGGCCGGCCGCATCGGCCCCGGCGGCACGGTGGTCGTCTGCGGCTTCGGCGGCGGCCTCGCGTGGGGCAGCGCGGTGTGGAAACTGTGACGCCCGTGCGGAGGCCGGCGCGGCACGCCGTCCTCCGAGCCGCGGGCAGCGTGGGGGAGACGGGCGATGGCTGAAGACACGACCGGCGTCAGGACCCTGCCGGCCCGGCGGGACGTGCCCGCGGGCGACACCTGGGACCTCGCGAGCCTCTTCCGCTCCGACGGCGAGTGGGAGACGGCGCTCGCCGCCTGGGAGGCGCGGATCCCCGGCTTCGCGGCCTTCGCGGGGACGCTCGGCTCCGCGCCCGAACGGCTCGCCGCCTGCCTCGCCTTCGACCTCGAGTACGACCGCGAGGGGGATCGCCTCGGCACCTACGCACACCTGCGGGCGAGCGAGGATCAGGCGGCGGCCGAGGCCCAGCGGATGGTGGGCCGCTTCCAGCACGTCTCGACGCTGGCCGGCGAGAAGGCGAGCTTCATCCGTCCCGAGATCATGGCGATCCCGCCGGCCACCCTCGCCGCCTGGATGGACCTGCCGGTGCTCGCCCCCTACCGGCTCATGCTCGAGCGGCTGGTGCGGACGCGGCCCCACGTGCTCTCCGAGCGCGAGGAGAAGCTGCTGGCGATGCAGGGCACGTTCGCCGGCACCGCGGCGAAGGTCTTCCGGCAGCTCACCGACGCCGATCTGAAGTTCGGCACCGTGACGACGGGGAGCGGGGAGCGGGTCGAGCTCTCCAACGCCACCTTCACCACGCTCCTGCACGACACCTCGCCGGAGGTCCGCCGCACCGCCTTCCACCGGTTCTACGACCAGTACGAGGCCCACGCCAACACGCTCGCCGCGACGCTCTCCGGATCCAACGAGCGCGACGTCTACGCCGCGCGCGTCCGCCACCATCCGACCGCCGTCGCGGCGGCGCTCTTTCACGACAACGTGCCGATCGCCGTCTACGACCAGCTCGTCGCCGCGGTCCGCGGGGCGCTGCCGGCGGTGCACCGCTACTACGACCTGCGCCGACGGGTGCTCGGCCTCGACGAGATCCACCACTACGACTGCTACGTGCCGCTCGTGCCGCAGCTCGAGCAGCGGCACACGTGGGACGAGGCCGTGGGCCTCGTGATCGAGTCGCTCGCGCCGCTCGGCCCCGACTACTGCCGGCGGCTCGAGGGGGGGCTGCGCGGCCGCTGGTGCGACCGCTATCCCAACGCGGGCAAGCAGTCGGGCGCCTTCAGCTCGGGCACGTACGACTCCGACCCCTACATCCTCATGAACTTCCAGCCGGAGGTGATCGAGCACGTCTTCACGCTCGCCCACGAGGCGGGCCACTCGATGCACACGCGGCTCTCCGCCGAGGCGCAGCCCTACCAGTATTCCGCCTACACGATCTTCGTGGCCGAGGTGGCCAGCACGTTCAACGAGCAGCTGCTGACCCGCCTCCTCCTCGCGCGCGCGGCGTCGCCGCAGGAGCGGGCCGCCATCCTCTCCCGCGAGATCGACTCGATCCGGGCCACGATCGTGCGGCAGACGATGTTCGCCGAGTTCGAGCGGCAGAGCCACGCCTCGGCCGAGGCGGGCGAGCCGCTCACGCTCGAGCGCATCCGCTCGATCTATCGGGGCCTGCTCGACGCCTACTTCGGGCCGCGGTTCGCCGTCGACCGGGAGCTGGAACTCGAATGCCTGCGGATCCCCCACTTCTACAACGCCTTCTACGTCTACAAGTACGCCACCGGCCTGGCGGCCGCGATCGTGCTGGCCAAGCGGGTGGCGGAAGGGGGGCCGCGGGAGCTCGAGGCCTACCTGGGCTTCCTGCGGGGCGGCTCGTCGAAGTGGCCGCTCGAGCTGCTCCGCGACGCGGGGGTGGATCTCGAGAAGCCGGAGCCGGTGGCCACGGCCCTGACCCGGTTCGGCGAGCTCGTCGACGAGCTCGACACGCTGCTGTGACGGGGCGCAAGACGCTGGCTCCGCGGAGCCGGTGATGGCTCGCCACGGAACGCGGAGCGGTTCGATCCTGTGACCGTGACGCGCGGGGCCGCCCGATGCCCCGCTCGCCGGACGTTCGCCTACGCCCTCCGGGCTCCGGCTCACTCGAAGCCGGCTGCGCTCCGGCATCCATGCCTGCGCTTGCCGCCTACGCCGTCTCACGGGGCAACGGGCAGCCCCTCTGCCGGATTGAGGCACACTGCGCCGTCCGCATGCCAGATCAACGAGATCGAACACCGGATGTCGAGGCGAGGGGGGCCGGCGAACGCTTCCCGAGTGGAGGCCGCCGCGGCCGAACGAGGAGACTTTTGCCGGCCCCCCTCGCCGTGGATTCACCAGAGCGGGTCGTGCGTGCTGCGACGCTGTCACGGTGATGCAAGGGCCCGCCGGTTGGCGGCGCTCCTCGCCGACGGCGTCCCTGCTAGCCGCGCAACAGCTCCACGAGCGACCGCACGAGGAAGCCGGTGCCGCCGCCGTCGATCCACGGCCGCGGCTTCTCCGCGAAGGCGGGGCCCGCGATGTCGACGTGCGTCCACGGGATGCCCCCCACGAACCGCTCGAGGAACTTCGCCGCCGTGATGGCGCCGCCCCAGCGGCCGTCGCCCACGTTCTTGATGTCGGCGACCTCGCTCTTGATCTGGTCGTCGTAGTCGGGGTACATCGGCAGCTGCCACACCTGCTCGCCCACCGTCCGGGCGGCGGCGGCGATCTCGTCGCACCAGGCCTGTTCGTTGGTGAACAGCCCGGCGACGTCGTGGCCCAGCGCCACCATGCAGGCGCCCGTGAGCGTGGCGGCGTCGACGATCCGCCGCGGCGCGAGGCCGCGGACGACGTCGAGCACGTCGGCGAGCACCACCCGCCCCTCGGCGTCGGTGTTGTGGATCTCGATCGTGGTGCCGCTGCGGGCCGTGATCACGTCGCCGAGCTTGTAGGCCGCCGGCCCGGTCATGTTCTCGACGAGCCCCACGGCCGCCACGAGGTGGATCGGCGCGTCGAGCGCCGCGAGCGTGGCCGCGGCCGCGATCATCGCGGCCGCGCCCGCCATGTCGCACTTCATCGTGAGCATCGAGTCGGAGGGCTTGAGCGACAGTCCGCCCGAATCGAACGTCACCCCCTTGCCCACGAGCGCCACGTCGGGGCGTTCGCCCGCGGCCCCTGGGCCGCGGTAGCGGAGGATCACCAGCCGCGGCGGCCGGCTGCTTCCCCGCCCCACGGCGAGCATCGCCTGGCAGCGCTCGCGGGCCAGGCGATCCTCGTCCCAGATCTCGATCTGCAGGCCGGTGCGGCCGGCGACGGCGGCGGCCTCGTCGGCGAACGACTGCGGATAGAGGTCGTCGGGGGCCATGTTGACGAGCCGGCGGGCGAGATTGACGCCTTCGCCGATGAGGCAGCCGCGGGCCACGACGTCGGCCGGCGCGCCGAGCCAGACGGTCGAGCCGAAGCGGGTGCGCTTCTTTTCGGCGCGGTAGAGATCCTGCCCCACCATGCCCGCCATGGAGCCGGCCACCGCCTGCTCCACCTGGCGCGGTGTCCAGCCGGACTCGGCCACGAAGGCGACCCGCGACCGCGGCCGGCCGGCGAGCTGCCGCGCGGCGGTCGCCGCGGCCTTGAAGGCCACGCCCGCGTCGAACTCCTCGCGCTTGCCGATCCCGGCCACCACGACCTGCCCGGCCCGCAGCCCGCCCGGCGCGAGGAGCGGCACGCACTCGTACCGCTTGCCGGTGATCTCGCCGGCGGCGGCGAGCCGCGAGAGGAGCCCCCCGGTGGCCGTGTCGACCGCCGCGGCGGCACCGCCGCCGACGCCCCCCTCGGCGAGGAACACGACGAGGGCGTCAGCCGTGATCGCATCCGGGGCGGTGCCCGGCTCGGCGACGACGGACACCGCGTCGGGCCGGCCGGTGCCGCCCGGCCGCGGGGTGGAGAACTCGGTCGACATGGTCTGCTCCTGACGGTGGGGAAGTGACGAGTCGCCTGTTGTAGCCGGTCAGCGTCGCTCCAGCCACGGGGCCAACAGCGAGAGCATCACGGGCAGCACCACGAGGTTGCCGAGGAGTCCGCCGGCGAGCGTCAGACAGGAAAGGGCTCCGAACGACACGGTGGGGATGAAGCCGCTGGTCGTCAGCGCGAGGAAGCCGATCACGAGCGCGAGGGTGGAGAAGATCATCGCCCGGCCCGCCGTCTGGTGGGCGGTCTCCAGCGCCGCGGGCACGGCGTGGCCGCCGGCGAGCCGGCGGCGGAAGGCGGCGAGGTAGTGGATGGAACTGTCCACCGAGAGCCCCATCGACACGGCGGCGATCATCGCCGTGCCCATGTTCATCCGCTGCCCCGTCCAGCCGAGCAGTCCGAGCACCACGAAGATCGGCAGCGCGTTGGGCACGAGCGCCACGGCGGCGAGCAGCGGGCTGCGGAAGCCGGCGGCGAGCAGCGCGAAGATGCCCGCCGCGGCGAGGAGAAAGGTGAACCACTGGTCGGAGAGCATCCGATCGACGAGCTGGGCCAAAAGCACGAAGACGCCCGTGACCTCGCCGGCCGGCCGGCCCGCTGCGGCCGGAAACTCCTCCGCCACGATGCCGTTCACGCCGGCGATGATCGCCCGCTTCCGCGCCGCGGGCTGCCGCTCCCGCGCCCGGAGCATGATCCGCAGCCAGGTGGAGCCGTCCTCCGGATCGGTGCCGACGAGCATGCGGCCGAGCTGGGGAAACTGCGTGCGGAGCAGTTCCACGGCGGCCGCGACCGCCCAGCTGCCCATGCCCGAGTCGCCGAGCCCCTCGAGGGGCACCGGCGACACCGCGGCGAGCACGTCCGCCACGCTCATCACCTTCGTCAGCGCCGGCTCCGGCGTGCCGTCGGCGCCGGGCAGCACGACCTCGTCCCGCAGCCGTCGCTCCAGCCGCAGCACGCGGGTCACGGTCTCGGCGTCGATCCGCGTCGCGGCGGGCAGGAGCACGTCCCACACGCCGGCGCCGCCGAGCCGCGACTCGACCATGTCGTAGGAGGTGACGACCGGGCTCGACCGGCGGAAGTTGCGCGTGAAGTCGGTCTCCACCTCGAGCCACCGCATGCCGGCCACCGACACGCCGACGAGCGCCGCGGCCCCCAGCAGGATCGGGCCGGGGTGGCTGACGATCCGGCGCACGAGCCCGTCGAGCCCGAGGTCGAGCACGCCCTCCCCCCAGGCCCGCCGCGGATCGGCGTCGTAGCGGCCCCACAGCGCGAGGAAGGGCAGGGCCAGCGCCGCGGCGACGAGCACCATCGTGGCGCCGATCGCCGTCATCACGCCGAAGTCGTGCACCGGGCCGACGCGGCTGGCCACCAGCGAGCCGAAGCCGATGACGTCGGTGGCGATCGAGCCGACGACCGGCCAGAAGAGGATGGCGATGGCCCGCGTGAGCGCCTCCGGCGGCGGCAGCCCCTCCTCCCGCTGCCGGCGGAACTCCACGATCACGTGCACGACGGTGGCGATCGCCACGACCGTCACCATCGCCGAGAGCATCGTCGACACCATCGTCAGCTTGAGCCCGCAGACGGCGAGCACGCCGCGGGTGCTCCAGAGGGCCAGGAGCACCACCGACAGCGGCACGACGAGCCAGCGCAGGCTGCGGAACGACACGAGCAGCACGAGGCCGGAGAGCGCGGCGCTGGCGGTGCCGAGCACGTTGCCGTCACGCTCGAGCATCGCGAACCCGTCGCGGAGCATCACGGGCTCGCCGGCGACGGTGCCGGCCGCGAGCGACTCGCGGGCGACGAAGCCGCTCACGACGTCGCGGATGCGGTCGATGGTGTCGGCCCGCGAGACCGCCTGCTCGCGGGCCGTGCGCCGGGCGTCGGGGGGCGGCGCGAGCACGCAGACCACGGCCGCCGTGACGTGGTCGGCGCCCACCGCGTAGCCCTCGAGGAGCCCGACGATCCGGCGGGCGGCGACGCCCCGGTCGAGGTCGATGATCCGGTCGCCCAGCGGCGTGTCGGCCAGGCTCGTGGTGGAGGCGACGTTGGGCAGCCGCGCCAGGTCGCCGGCGAGCGATCGCAGGCGGGCGATGCCCTCCGGCGAGAAGAGCCCCTGATCCTCGTAGACGGCCAGCACCACCTCGCTCGAGCCGAAGGCGCGGGCCATCCGGCGGTAGGGCACGAGCGCCGGATCGGTGCGGTCGAACATCGTGTCGATCGACCGCGAGAACTCGAGCCGCCGCGACTCGAGCACCGACACGGCGGCCAGCGCCACCGCGACGACGGCCAGCGCCGTCCGGTGGCGGACCAGCCAACTCGCGATCCGATCGGCGGCCGTGGGCATGGGAAGGGCGGCTCGGGGGCGGGGCGGGCTGGTGGGGCCGGCACGGGCGGCCGGGGCGGGAACGCGGCCGCGGGCGACGGCGCCGACGCGCGGGGGGCGGTGGAGCGGGCGATCCGGGCGGACGACGGCAGACATGGTACCGCGATGAGACGGGGACGCGCGGCGGGCGACGCGTTTCCCAGTCTGCGCCGCTTCACGGCCGCGGCACCGACCTCTCCTCCCCAATTGGCCGTGGAAAAAGTCCTCCGGGACGTTTTCCAGGCACGAAAACCTCCGGTTTTCACGGGAGCTGCGCTCCCGCGATCGCATCCGTGCGATCGAGCAGGCTGTTTCTCCAGCGCCTGCCAGACCACGTCGTCGACCGGCGCGGGCGGGGCCGCGCGCGGGCCGGGCGGGCCCTCGACGCCCTCCTCGCGCCGGGGTTCATCGCCCCGCCGGCGCCGCCGTCAGCGGCCGCGGGGGCGTCTTGCCCAGTCGCCGGGCGGCGCGACGGTAACCCCGTGGAGCATCTCGACTTGCGGAGCCTCGTGCGGGCCCGCCCTGCCTTGACCCGTCGTCGACGGCACTTCTATAGTCCCGCGATTTTTGCGGAAACCCCGCCCGTTTCACCCACCGCAGGCCCCTCTTCACGCGTGCGACACCGCTGCGAACGAGCCACTGCTGCGCCGCCTTCACGTCGGGATCACCGCCCGGCGCGCGGCCGCGTCGCGCGCGGGGCGGCCACTGGCGTGCGTGCCGTCGTGCTGGCGATCGGCATCGTGCTCGCGCTGTCGCGCGGCGGCCTCGCGCAGCGCGACGACCGTCCGCCCGTCGACCGTCCGCTCGGTGAGGCCGCCACCGCCGGCGCGCTGGCGTCGCTGCCGGCCCGCGGGCTCGCGGCGGCGATCGCGGAAGCGGGACGCATCGAGGTGCCCGCGGCGGATCCGCGCGAGCAGGTCACGATCCGCGCCACGCAGGCATCGCGGTGGACCGAGGGCTCCTACGACGTCTGGCACCTCACCGGCGGCGTGCGGATCGTGCAGGGCACGACCGAGGCCACGGCACACGAGGCGGTGGCGTGGATCGAACAGGATCCGGGCGTCGCAGCCGACGACGATGCCGCCGGGCCGCCGCCGGCCGCGGTGCGCGGGATGCTCGTGCGGATGGCGGGCGACGTGACGGTGAAGTCGGCCGCGCCCGCGGGCGAGGCGGCGGCGACGAGCGTCCGCGGCCCGCGCTGGACGGGCCGCTTCTGGATGCACCGCGATCCGGCGCTCGACTTCGCCAGCGTCGTGGCGGCGGCGGGCACGCCGCCGATCTACGACGCGCCGGCCGATCGTGTCGTGCCGCGGGCCGCCGCTCCGACCGAGCCGGCCGAGGAGCCGATCCAGCGCACGCAGTACAGCGAGTTCGGCGCCCCGGCGGTTCCGGCGGTCGCCCCGGCGGGGCCCGGGCGGCGGCTGCGGGCCTTCCCGCGGTCGAGCATGCCGCTGAACATCCGCTGGTTCCCGAGCCCCGCGGGGGGCGAGTGGGTGGCGGTGATCACGTCCGGCGTGAACCTCGTCGTCGACGGCGTCGATCCCGCGGGCCCGCTCGACGTGTCGGCCGATCGGCTCGTGATCTGGACCCGCGGCCAGGCCCAGCCCGATCTCGGCGGCGCCGCCGCGCAGGCCGCCGACGTGCCGCTCGAGCTCTACATGGAGGGCAACGTCGTCTTCCGGCAGGGGCAGCGGGTGGTCGAGGCGGCGAGCATGTTCTACGACGTGCCCCGCTCCAGCGGCGTGATCACCGGCGCCACGGTGATCACGCCCGTCGACAACTACGCCGGCGTGGTCAGGCTGCGGGCCGACGTGCTGCGGCAGGTGGATCGCAGCCGCTTCGTCGCCCAGACGACGGGCCTCACCTCCAGCCGGCTCGGCGTGCCGACGTGGGAGTTCCGCTCCCGCGAGTTGGAGTTCGTCGACGAGCAGCTGCCGCTGGCGGGCCCGGGGGGCGGCGCCGCGATCGATCCCGCCACCGGTGAGCCGGCGGTGGAGCACCAGCAGCTGATCACCAGCCGCGGCAACACCGTCACCCTCGGCGGCGTGCCGGTGCTGTGGTGGCCGGTGATGGTGACCAACGCCCGCAAGCCGACCTTCTACATCAACAACGTGCAGGTGAAGAACGACCGGATCTTCGGCACGCAGCTGCTGACGAGCTGGGACGCCTTCCAGGTCTTCGGCTGGCGCCGGCCCCCCGACGGCGTCGACTGGAACTTCGACGTCGACTACCTGAGCCTGCGCGGGCCCGGCGGCGGCACGTCGCTGCTCTACAACCGGCCCGACTTCCTCGGCTTCGGCGGGCCCGCGAGCGGCGATCTCGACGCCTGGTTCATCGGCGACGTGGGGCAGGACAACCTCGGCCTCTACCGCCGCGACTTCACCTACCCGGGCTATCCCGCGCGCACGTTCCGCGGCCGCTCCTTCTGGCGGCACCGGCAGGATCTCGGCGGCTCGACCGAGAGCTTCTTCGGCGGCTGGCAGGCCCGCGGCACGGCCGGCTGGATCAGCGACATGAACTTCCTCGAGGAATACTACGAGGCGGAGTGGGAGGAGGGCTACGAGCAGCGGACCTGGCTCGACCTCAGGCGGCCGGTCGAGAACCGCGAGCTGCGGCTGCTCACCAGCGTGCGCGTCAATCCGTTCTTCACCCAGAGCGAGTGGTGGCCGCGGCTCGACTTCTACCGGCTCGGGCAGCCGCTCGCGAACGACGCCGTGAGCTGGTACGCCCACTCGAACGTCGCCTACGTGCGGCAGAACGTGCCGCAGACGCCCACGCCGGGGCAGGGCCTGGGCATCTGGACGCTGCTCCCCTACGAGAACAACGTCATCGGCGAGCGGCTGGCGACACGGCAGGAGTTCGACCTGCCCTTCCAGGCGGGGGCGGTGAAGATCGTGCCCTACGCGCTCGGCGAACTGGCGCACTGGGGCGAGGCGCTCAATCAGGCGCCGCTCGACCGCGCCTACGGCCAGGTGGGCGTGCGCTCGAGCCTGCCGATGTGGACGTCCGACGACACCGTGGAGAGCCAGCTGTGGAACGTCCACGGCCTGGCCCACAAGGTGGTCTTCGAGACGGAGTTCTCCTACGCCAACAGCACGCAGAGCATCACGCAGCTCCCCCTCTACGACCAGATCGACGACGACACGATCAACCAGTATCGCCGCAACATCCCCTACTGGGATTACGGGGCGATCCCGGGGCAGGCCACGCCGCTCGGAACGCCCTTCATCTTCGGGCCCTCCAACAAATACGACCCGCGCACCTACGCGGTGCGTCGCGGCATGGGCAGCTGGGTCACCGGCCCCACGGAGATCGCCAACGACCTGACGGCCTTCCGGCTCGCGGCCCGGCAGCGCTGGCAGACGAAGCGTGGCCCGATGGGCAACCGGCGGATCATCGACTGGATCGTCTTCGACGTCGACGGCGAGCTCTTTCCGACCACCAGCCAGAACTTCGGCCAATTGCTCGGCCTCTGGCAGTACGACTTCCGCTGGCACGTGGGGGACCGCACCACGATCCTCTCCACGGCCGACGTCGACTTTTTCACCGGCGGCCAGCAGCTCTTCACGTTCGGCGCGCTGCTCAACCGCACGCCGCGCGGCAGCTTCTACCTCGGCTTCAACGAGTTCGGCGGCCCGATCTCCGCCAGCGTGCTGACCGGCTCCTACACCTACCGCATGAGTCCCAAGTGGGCGAGCTCGTTCGGCACGGCGGTGAACCTGACCGGCTACAACATCGGCCAGAACTTCCAGCTCGTGCGGATCGGCGAGTCGTTCCTGATGTCGTTCGGCTTCAACGTCGACTACAGCCGCAACAACGTGGGCGTGACGTTCAACCTCGAGCCGCGATTCCTCTCGCGGACGCAGTTCGCCAGCCGCACGGGCCTCGACATCCCGATGGCGGGCGCCTACGGCCTCGAGTGACCGTCGCCGGGCGTGCCGTGTTCCGCCCGGATCGACCGGGTGTATGATCCCGCGACGCCGTCGGTCCGACGTGGCGGCGCCAGCCTCGGATCCGGCCCCCGGGGCCGCGCGGGGCACCCGCCCGGGGAGCGGCCGGCGTCTCCGCGCCGCCGCCGTGACATCAGTCCCGCGATGGCGCCCGCCAGGCCGCGAAGGCGTGCCAGGCGGCGAAGATGCCCGCCAGCAGGAGATAGGCGGCGGCCAGCGTGAGCGGATCGCGTCCGGCGGCCTCGGGGGGCAGCGGACCGATCGACCAGGGGAGGAAGAGCCGGCCGTCGGCGAAGGGGGAGTGGATGACGCCGCAGAGCGTCGCCGCGGCGGCGGCCACGCACCAGCCGGCCGCGGCGGCCAGCCCGCCGTCGAGCAACGCCGCCACCATGCCCGCCCAGAGGAGGCTCGTGACGATGAAGCCCGCCGCGAGGACGCGCATCGCGAACAGCTCGCGGGCCAGCCCGGCGGCGGGCGCCGCCCCGGCGGCGAGCAGCTTGTCGGCCTGGATCATCACGAGCGCCGCGAGCGCCGGCACGCAGGCGATCGCCACGGCGGGGTAGTGCCGCTGCGGCGTGGCGTGGAAGCTTTGCGCCGTGATCTCCAGCCCGATGAACACGAGGATCGGCAGGATCGCCGGGCCGGGGATCGCCTGATAGAGATAGGCGAACGAGCCGGTCAGGCCGGCGACGCCGATGAAGATCGCGGTGGCCAGCGTGTAGCCGGCCCGTCCGCCCATCGCCTTGTAGGCCGGGTGGCCGATGTAGGGCGTGGTCTGGATCACGCCGCCGCAGGCGCCCGCCAGCACGGTGGCCAACCCCTCGACGGCGATGATGCGGCCGGTGTCGTACTCGTCCCCCGCGGCGGCGGCGCTCTCCGTGCAGTCGATGCCCCCCACCACCGTGCCCAGCGCGAAGGGGATCACGATCGGCAGGTATTTGACCGTGTCGGGCCAGGCCTCGAGCCACTCGAGCCTCAGGGCCGAGAGCCATTCCGTCGGCCACAGCGCGGCCCGCGGGTCGATCGCCGCGTGCGCCGTGTCGGCCGGGATCCAGCCCGTGGCGGCGCCGATGGCGTGAATCCCGCCCCCGACGAGGAGCGCGGCCAGCGCGCCCGGGATGCGTCCCGGAAACGGGATCCGCGCCGTGAGCGCGGCCAGCACGATGCCCAGCGACGTCAGTCCCACGAGCGGCGAGCCGACGATCTCCACGAGCGGCAGAAACGTGATCAGCGCCAGGCTGATCGCCGCCAGGCTCCCCAGCAGCCCGGCGCGGGGCACGATCCGCCTGACGGACGTCGCCACGAGGCTCGCCAGCAGCTTGAAGACGCCGCTGGCCACGATCGCGCACATGCCCACGTGCCAGGCATGCCGGGCCGCGGCCTCCTCCCCCTTGCCGGCGGCGAGGCTCGCCGCGAACGCCGGGCCGATCACGAAGAACACCATGCCGAACGTGCTCGGCGTGTCGAGGCCCAGCGGCATCGCGGTCACGTCCTGCCGGCCGGTGCGCCGCGCGAGACGCACCGCCATCCAGGTGAACATGAGATCGCCGGCCACCACGCCCACCGCCGTGCCGGGCACCAGGTGCGAGAGGGCGAACTGGGCCGGATACCCGAACACCGAGGCCAGGAGCGACACCGTCAGGACCAGGTCGGCCAGATTGTCGAGCATCAGCCCGAAGAAGGCGTTCACGTCCCCCGGGCCGACCCAGGTCGGCGGGCTCGACCGACGCGGCACGGTGGGGGAGGCCATGCGGTATTCCCTGGTGGAAAGGGGTGTGCGGTCGCGGACGCCGCCGGAATGTCGGCACGGGGAGAGGAATTGTCAATTCCGCGGGCGGGCCGGCCCCGGACGGCGCAGGGGTTTCCCGGAGGGGCTGAATCCCGGGGTATACTGGCCCGCCGCGGCCCACCTGGGGGTTGCCCGCGCGATCCGGGCCGTTTCCGGCCGGGCGTCGAACCATCTCCCCGTCCCGTCCGTAGAGAGCGATGGATCTGCACGATTCCACCCCTGGTGCACGGGACTCGGTCCAGACCGGTGGCGGTCTGGCGACCGGGGTCGTTGCCGGGGGTCCGGAGCCGACGGACGAGGAACTGATCCGACAGGTTCGTGCCACGGAGAGTGCGGCGGCGTTCGAGACGCTGGTGCACCGCTACGAGCACGAGCTCTTCAGCTATCTGCGTCGCTACCTCGGCAGCGCGGAGATGGCCGAGGACGTCTTCCAGGCCACGTTCCTGCAGGTCCACCTGAAACGCGACAACTTCGAGGACGGACGGAGATTCCGTCCATGGCTCTACACGATCGCCACCAACCAGGCCATCGACGCCCAACGCCGCAATCGTCGCCACCGGATGGTGAGCCTCGATCATCGCACGGGAGGCGAGGATGACGTGGGGTCGCTCGTGGAAATGCTCTCGGGTCGCGATCAGACCGCCGATCAGAACATGGAGGACGAAGAGGCGAGGAACTGGGTGCGAACGGCGGTCGAGGAGCTTCCCGATCCGCTCAAGAGCGCCCTGATCCTCGTCTACCACCAGGGACTCAAGTATCGCGAGGCGGCGGACGTGCTCGGCATTCCCGTGGGAACCGTGAAGAGCCGTCTGCACTCCGCGTTGCTGAAGCTCAACGAATCGTGGCAGGAGAGCGGCCAGGATCACTCGCGGGACCACTGACGGGACCACCACCGACGGCACCAGGCGCGGTCTGACCCGCACCGCTCGTTCGCCCTGACGGAAACCGATCAGCACGACACGGATCACAACGAACCTCACGCCCCAACGAAGGTTCGTCGACAACGCCCGAGCGATGTGAGCATCTATCATGCGAGAACAACTTGTCGGCCACCTGCTGGGGGCCCTCGAACCGTCCGAAGCGAAGCAGGTGGAAACGGCCCTGGCCGACCCGCAACGGGGGCCGGAATTGCATCGCGAACTCGAGTGTCTGCGACGGGCGGTGGCGCCGCTGGCGAGGGATCGCGGGGCGTTGTCGCCCCCGTCCGGCCTGGCGGCCCGCACGCTCGCTCGCGTGGCGGCCGAGCGGACCGCAGGCCACCCCGCCCGTGAACCGGAGGCGGCGGCGCGACGGCTGCCGACGCCGCACGACCGGGACACGCTGCCGCGGCGGTCGCGGGCCTGGATCGACCGGGCGATCGTGGCCGCGACGGCCCTGGCGGCGTGCGTGCTCGTCGCCCCGCTGCTGCTCGACTCGATCGCCCAGGCCCGCGCCAGGCGGGCCGAGAGAAACCTGATGCGGACGTCCGGCGCGTTGCAGGGCTACGCCGAGTCGCACCGGGTGTTTCCCACGCCCCCCGACTCGGGGCCGCTGTCGCGGGCGGGGCTCTACGCCCCCACGCTCGTGTCCGACATGCGGCTCGTGGCCGACGACGGCACGCTCGTCTGTCCCGACTCCTCGCTGGCGCGGTCCGGCACGTTCCGCGTGCCCACGCTCGACGAGGTGCGGGCGGCGGTGGGCACGCCCGGCTTCGACGAGCTGGTGCGGGCGATGGGGGGGGACTACGGCTACACCCTCGGCCATCGCGATGCCGGCGGCACGCTCCGTGCCAACGGCAACCGTCGCCGTCGTCACCATCCCATCATGGCCGACGCTCCGGACGACGGAAGCGAGCGGAGCAGCAACCATCCCGACGGCACGCATCACGTGCTCTTCGAGGACGGCCATGTGGAGCGGATTCCCGCCGCCGATCTCCACGGCGACGACCACCTCTTCAAGAACCACGACGGCAACGTGGCGGCGGGCGTCGACGACGAGGACGCCGTCATCGGGGATTCGCACCACCAGCCGTGAGCCGGCGGCTCGCCCCGTGCATCGCGACGATCGGCGGTTCAACGCGCCATGTGGCGGCGGTAGGCGTCGTCCAGGTCGGCGTAGTCGCGGCCGCAGAGCCGGGCGAGTGAATCGGCTTCCACCGTGCCCGTGTAGATCCGGGCCAGATACTCCACGAAGGCCTCGCGGTATCGGCCGCGCTCGCCGTTCATGAAGAAGTCGGCCAGCCCCGCGATCTCGCTGTAGATCTGCGGCAGCCGCTCGTCGGCCTGCAGCGCCCGTCGGCCCAGGGCCGTGAGTTCCTCGAGCGGCACGTGGAAGCCGTCCTCCACCAGCCGCTCCCGCGCCACGGCCGCACGGCCCGCGTCGCGGCCGCCGACCGTCCAGCCGAAGGGCGTCCGGTCGAGGCTCTCCATGTAGCAGGCGGCGGCCTCGACGGCCCAGAAGCCCGACCGCTCACCCGCCAGCGGACTCGTCCGCCGCGTCTCCGCGAAGAGCTGGTGGGTGGCTTCGTGGTGGACGGTGGTCGGCTCCTGCCCCTCGTCCGGGAAGAACCAGGCGGTGCGCGTCGGGGTCCAGTAGATGCCGAGGGTGCGCGCGACCGTGGGCTCGAGGGGCTCGAGCGCCCGCACGTAGTGCGCCCGGTCGGCGGCGAGCGTCGCCAGGAACGGGCTCCGCGGCCCCGCCGGCCGCCGGCCGCGCCCCTCGAACCGCTGCTCCCAGGCCGCCGGCTCCTCCTGGAAGCAGCCGAACACCTGCAGCCAGACGGTGCGGGTGTCCTCGAGCCGAGCGGCGAGCGCGGCCGCCGCCTCCGGGCCCGCGGCCGACGTGATCTGCCAGTGGTCGGAGGCGAACTTCATCCCCTTCGCCTCGACCCCACCGCGGCGGGGCGCGGCGGCAGCGTCGGCGTCGGCCTTGATCCACCGCCCCTGTTCGTAGCGCTCGCCCGCCCGATACCGCTCCTGTCGGCCACGCGGCAGCCAGCCGAACTCCGGTGAAAACTCCTCCCCCTTCTCCAGCCGCCGGGCCACCTCCGGCCACACCCACTCGCCGTCGTGCCGCACCCAGCCTCCCGCCTCGCGGGCCCGCGCGTGATCGGGATCGTCGCGGAGCGCCCGGTGGAGCAGGCGGATGGCCGCGCCCGTGCGCTGCTCGAGCGGCGCGGCGGCGGCATCCGCGGCCCCCCGCGCGGCCCGCCCCGGCACCACCGCGTGGGCCCGCGCCGCCTCGACGGCCAGGGCGAAGAGTCCTGCCGCCCGCGCCCGACGGGCCGCGAGGAACGCCTCCCACGCCGCCCGCTCCTCCGCCGTGTCGACCCACTCGGGCGCCTCCATGCGCGACGGGATCGCGAGCGCGAACTGCCGCCCCTCCTCCTCGGGCAGGTCCCAGTCGCGGACCACGGCCGCGAGTTCCGCGAGGCCCGCGGCATCGGCCCGCCGCACCACGGCCGCCGTCGCCGAGGCCCACTCCGTGGCGATCCCGTCGGCGGTCGGGGCCGCGACGGCCGCCGCGGCGACCGTCATGAGCCAGACGGGGGCGGCGACCGTCGCCACGGCGCCGCGCAGCCCCGGGAATGATCGCCTGCCGCGAGCAGGCTGTGGATCAACGGCCTGCCCGGTCGCAGGGATGCGATCGCGGGCGTTCCCCGGCATGCGGAGAGTCCTCGGGCGGCGTGTGGGCGGCGCGGCGGCGGATGCCGGCGCGGCGGCGCGGAGCCGGCCGCTCAACTCTCCTCCGCGAACGCCGCGTCGAATTGGCGGCGGCTGGGGGCGAAGTCGAGCTGCTGGACGAACGCGCAGGCCTCGGCCGCGCCGTGCTCGCGGTCCATGCCGCAGTCCTCCCACTCCACCGAGAGCGGGCCGTCGTAGCCGATCGTGTTGAGCGCCCGGATGATCTCCTCGAAGTCGATGCCGCCCCGGCCCGGCGAACGGAAGTCCCAGCCCCGCCGCGGGTCGCCGAAGCCGAGGTGGCTGCCGAGGATGCCGGCGCGGCCGTTGAGCGTGGTGACGGCGTCCTTGACGTGCACGTGGTAGATCCGATCGGGGAACGTGCGGATGAACTCGACGGGGTCGACGCCCTGCCAGTGGAGGTGGCTGGGGTCGAAATTGAAGCCGAACTCCTCGCGCCGGCCGAGCGCGTCGAGGGCCCGCTGGGCCGTGATCGTGTCGAAGGCGATCTCGGTGGGATGCACCTCCAGCGCGAACCGCACGCCGCACTCCGCGAAGACGTCGAGGATGGGGTGCCAGCGCTCGGCGAACTCGGCGAACCCGGCGTCGATCATCGCTTCGGGCACCGGGGGAAACGAGTAGAGCAGGTGCCAGATGCCCGACCCGGTGAAGCCGTTGACCACCGACACGCCGAGCTTCCGGGCCGCCCGCGCCGTGCGCTTCATCTCCTCGGCCGCCCGGGCGTTGACCCCGGCCGGGGCGCCGTCGCCCCAGACGTGGGGGGGCAGGATCGACTTGTGGCGGATGTCGATGCGGTCGCAGACGGCCTGGCCCACGAGGTGGTTCGAGATGGCGTGCACGGCGAGGTCGTTGCGCTCCAGCGCGTCGCGCTGTGCGGCGCAGTAGCCGCTCTCCTCGAGCGCCCGCGTCGGGTCGAAGTGGTCACCCCAGCAGGCGAGTTCGAGCCCGGCGTAGCCGAACTCCCGGGCCTTGCGGGCCAGGTCCTCGAGCGGCAGGTCGGCCCATTGGCCGGTGAACAGGGTGACGGGGCGGGGCATGGCAACGCTCCTCGGGCCGCGGTCCGGCGGGCCGCCACGGGCTGCGGCGGCGGGACGGTAGTGTACGGGGGACGGCCGGAGCGAGGGAAGGCGGGCGGGGAGCCACCCGGGACGGCGCACGGCTCACTGCCGGACGACGCGGCGCAGCAGCCAGAGCCCCCAGAGCATCACGAGCACGTTGCCCATCCACACGGCGGGGGCCGGCAGCGATCCCGACTTCACGCGGGACACGCCGAGCATGAACACGGGGTAATAGACGAGCAGGATGGGGAGGAAGCAGAGGAAGAAGCTCGTGAGGAAGTCGGCGTTGCGCATCCGGATGGCCATCGGCGCGCCGACGAGCACGAAGCAGAGGCAACTGAAGCCGTTGGCCCAACGCCGCCACGGCTCCATGATGATGCGGTTGAGCCGCGAGCGGGCCGCGGCGGCCTGCTGCCGGTCGCCCTCGACGGCGGCCGGCACGGTCTGCTCCATGTGCCCGGTGAGGATGCCCAGGGCGAGCTTGCCGGCGGCGACCTGCTCGAACTGGTCGATCCGGGCCACCTGCTCGGCGCGGGCCCGCGGGAAGTCGGCCATCGCGATCTCGGACGGGCTCGTGGAGCCTCCACCCTTGCGGCTGACCGCGTCGAGCGGCACGACCCGCTCGATCGTGTCGGGAAAGACGGCCTTCATCTCCCCCACGTGCACGGTGCCGTCGCGGCAGGTGATCGTGAGCGTGCCCGCCACGGGGTCGGCCCGCAGGGCGGCCTCGGCCGCCGACACGGTCACCGGCGGGCTCGAGCCGCCCGGCTGGAAGGAGAGCGTCGGCCGGATGAGCCGCCGCCCCTCGACGCCCTTCACGTTGATCGAGAGCTGCGCGGTGCTGTAGGACCGCTGCTGCCGCAGGCGGCCGTAGATGATCTCCTCCACGCTCCCGATCACGACGCGCCGCACCCCGTCGCGGCCCCAGGAGACGGCGATGTCGTTGAGCCACACCGACACCAGGCTCACCACCACGGCCAGGAACGTCACCGGCCAGATGGCCGCCATGGGCGAGATGCCGGCGGCCTTGAGCGCCGTGATCTCGTTCGACGCCGACATCCGGCCGAAGACGCTGGCCACCGCGAAGAGCATCGTGCCCGGCACCGCGAACCGCATCGCCTCCGGCAGCACGTAGGGCACGAGCGCGAGGATCTGCAGCATGCCGAGCCCCTGCTGCTGCGCCTCCTTGACGAGCCCCACCACGAGCATGAACAGCGTCAGCGCGGTGAGCGAGACGAGGAACACCTGCAGGAGTTCGCTGAGCACGTAGCGGGAGAGGATCTTCATGGAGGGCCGGCCGCGACGACGCGGTCACTTCCCCGGGTGCGGGGCGGGGGCCGCCCGGATGGTGTCGTCGCGCCGCGAGTCCTCCACGGCGCGGGTGTGGATGGCGATGGCCTCGGCCGTGGCCGTCACCGCCTCGTGGAAGGCGCCGGCGGCGGCATGCTGCCGGGCCCGCGCGAGAATGCCGATCGTCCGCTCGCGGTCGGCCGGGGAGAGCATCTCGGCGGCGGCGTCGAGGCTCGTCAGCACGCCCTCGAGCAGCGGCTCGGAGGGGGTGGAATCATAGTCGCGGTAGGGGCCGCGGCCGAGCACGTCGCCCACCGCCAGCAGCCTGCCGCGCGACTTGCCCGAGGCGAGCAAGCCGACGAAGGCGAAGAGCAGCGCGGCGATCGCGGCCATCAGGGCGAACAGGCTGCCGAAGAGACAGATGGCGTGGATGGTCGCCGACTGCTTGCAGGCCTCCGCCGTGAGCATGCTCCGCGGATTGGACATCATCGCCACGAGCATCGCCGCCGCCGCGACGGCCAGCGCGATCCACGAGCGGTGGTTCTGCCGCCGTTGCGACGTGGCCTGCTCACTGAGCGGCCAGGGTTCGTCGTTGCGCGACGCGCGGGTCGCCTCGTCCTCGCCGGCCTTCGCGGCGATCACCGTCACGTTGTCCGGGGCGCCCCGCACCAGCGCCAGGCCGACGAGCGCGGCGGTGGCGTCGGGGGGCTCCAGTTCGGCGGCGAACAGACCGATCTCCTCGTCCCGCACCTGCCCGGAGAGGCCGTCGCTGCAGAGCACGTAGACGTCGCCCGCCTTCACGGGGAAGGGTCCTTCCAGGTCGACGTCGACGTGCGCGTGCGGCCCCATCGACCGCGTGATGATGTTCTTGGGCGCCGCGTCGTTGGCCTGCTCACGCGACATGCCGCCCGCCGTCTCCAGCTCCCAGACGAGCGAGTGGT
>Ga0209189_1000602_pt1 | contig 29533 bp, 22 predicted proteins | sample C_130820_EF_Meta_FD_187308 | JGI IMG/M metagenome (GOLD analysis project Ga0209189, IMG submission 187308) | Freshwater microbial communities from Lake Croche, Canada to study carbon cycling - C_130820_EF_MetaG (SPAdes) (version 3) | ecosystem: Environmental > Aquatic > Freshwater > Lake... | reverse complement strand
ATCGATCGTCATAAGCTTCGAGTGAGGAACACCGCGGCGGACGAGAGCCTTGAAGACATCAACTGCCTCCTTTCCGAGCTCGTTCGTCTCGTCATAGTCATACGGGCGCTTAATCTTCTCAATATCATTCCAGTGGGGCGTATCAAGAACATAGTGCGCAATGCTACGGTCATACGCCTCGCTGAAGGGAGGGTCCTTACGGAACGCCGCCTCTTCCGCAAGGTACTTCTCCGCACTCTCAATCGACATTGCCTCGGCGTTCGCCTTGGTAATCTCGTAAAGTTTCATAGTTTATCTATTGTTGGTTATTTTTTTAGAGCTTGATGACTACCGAGTTCTTGCCCGTGGATCCCGCATTCTTCTTAGATCCCGACGAACGCAGAGCCGATGCAGGAACTGCAGGAGGAGGACCGTTGCCCGAGGGAACCACCACCGTCTCCTTGATGTTCTTCAGCAGGTCTTCAATGTTGACCGAGGGACCGCGGACTTCCTGAACGGGCGCAGGTGCCGGAGCGGGAGCCGGAGGAGGAGATGCAGACACCACCTTCGCCCGTCCACCGATCTTCACCTGCTTATCCGCCGCAGGAGCCCGAGGAACAGCGCTCGGGGGAGGTCCAGGAGGCATACCCGACTGCATGAAGCTCATCAGACCGGCCAGCGGGTTCTGTGCCTGCGGAGGAGGAGGCACGTTCGCCGTCGTACGAGACTGAGTCGACTGGTTCTGCATCGCAGCAGCCGCCAGAGACCGAGCAATATCCGGGTTCTGACGCATGATCTCATCGATGTTCGGAATCGGGGCCTTACGCGTCATCTGGTTCGTCAGGTGGACCATGTACACCATCATACAGACACGCATCGGAATCTTGACGAGAGGGTGCATCTTCATATTCTCGCCATACATATCGTAGAGCTCCTCGAAATCATCCTCCAGATCCACGACGTTCATCTGGGCCGCCTCTGACAGACCGTCCAGCTGAAGACCAAAGGCCTTGAGCAGACTCACGTGCTTCGAGCCGTACTCCAGACCGCTCATGCCCGTCACGAACCACTCGGAGAACTGCTTGATGGTCGCATCCATGTTCTTCTCACGCTTGATGAACTCCAGCTCCATCTTCATCTCGTCCAGCGGGGAATCCATGGTGAAGCGCTTACGCATCGGCACACCCATCTTGCTGAGACGCTCAAACTTACGCAGAATCTCGTACTTCTCCTTCATCAGTGCCTCATCGGACATGTGACGAATCTGCTTGGGAGCCGGGGCATACGGCTCAGCGTTCAGGTTGTCCATCCCGTTCATCTGAATCGGGCCCGTGTTTTCCAGACTGGGAACCAGCTGGGGTCCCGTAGGTGCCGACGACCCCACATCGTCGAACGAAATAGTAGGGAGGTCGACGGTCTCCAGATTTGCCATGCCGCCCATCTTCGGATTAATTAGAAGGTCAATGTCCGATACGCTTCCGCTCATTCTTACTACTTCTCTTGGACGTCCTTCTGAAAGTCTGAACGCGTTGGCCACGGCGACCACGGCGACGAGCTCCTATCTCAGGCACCGCAGGCACAGAAGGCGCCGATATCCCAGTAGAACCAGGAACTGTCTCGTGTGTCATGGTGGCTGTAAGACCCACCCCCAGCAGTGCTGCGCCGAAAACGATCGCAGCGACAGCCATTATTTAGTGCCTGTATTTACTTCTTCTCATGTTCCAATACCCAAAGACCTTGCAAGAATGAGTCGGCCAAATCGTCCTTCTTGGGATGACGTGCGAAATGCGCTTGATTCTCTGCTGGAACCAGCAACAGAGCGTGGGCTATGCCAGTCCGTTTGCGACCTTTATACGATGCAGTCGAATCTTCCACGGTCACTATGTTGGACAGCTTGTGGGTCGCCGAAACACCCATACAGCGAAGTCCACGACAGCAAAAGTACATCTGAAGCATTGCCTGTACCCCAAACATCCGCCGATCCATCTGGTTCTCGAGACAGACCACTCGTGCTCCCGCCCAAGACTCATGGCGAAGATCGAGGCTCCGAATGATCGAGGACGCCAGATCTAGAACCGAGCCACCCGTGGCAGAGGACACACACTTCTTCCACGTATTCTGCTTGCGGTGATTGTAGATCAACTTGACCAGATCCGCCTTCTTTGTACCGTCTGTCATCAGTCCATCGGAGGCCAACTCCTGCCGAAGCTGATCGGGCGTCAGCTTGTTCAGAGCCACCTTGGTCGGTGTCTTGATCTTCTTGGGTACGTGACGACGACACGAGAAGGTCCCATTCGAGGCATGCTCGTAGGTCGCCGAGGTCTCGCACTTATGACACCGCGCTGCACCGACTCCAGCCTGCTCGCCCAGGATGTCGATGATATTCCAGTCCACAATTTTTACATCGGACCGACTGGTTCCCTCCAGAACACAGTAGGCAAGATTTCTGAGTCCCACATCGAAGGACACCACTTTCATTGTACTGTATATGCAGCATCAATGAAAGTGTTTACCGATACCGGGAATCGAACCCGGGCCAAGGCTGTGAAAGAGCCCGATCCTAACCACTAGACTATATCGGTGGATACGAGCTGTGGGATTTGAACCCACGAGGCTTGCGCCAGAGGATCTTAAGCCCTCCTCCTTAACCACTCGGACAAACTCGTAAAGTACTGCGTGCGGGAGTCGAACCCGCGACTACCGGCTCATAAGACCGGTGCTCTACCAACTGAGCTAAGACAGCATCTTTTTGTTGTTTGTTTGTTGTGGTTTCAGTTTACTCAGCCTCCGCACGGGGCTCAGCGACGATCTCCAGAAGAGCGAGCGTGTTGATCGTGTTGATGATGCAGCGGCGGATCTGGGGCTCCTCAAGCTGAGCCACCTCGTAGAGAATGGCCGGACCGTTCGAAGGAGACAGCTGGAAGTGGTCGAAGGGGCAGACATCCTGCGACAGGCTCTGAAGCAGGTCCTGGACGTAGTGATCCAGCGACTGACGCGTCAGCCAGAAACGATACGTCGTCGGGCCCGTGCTAGGCTCGTAGATCACCTCCGTGATGTCGAAGGGGAAGTTCGGGTTGCGATAGAACGTGATACGCTCATCCTCCTCAGAATCATTGGAACCGGCGGCCGTGTTGAACAGGTGAATCGTGAACAGCTTCATTTCTTTCTTACCTGTTTCTTCGCTTTAAATCCCACGGTCATCGTCATCAAACATATCTGCATCCACGTAGTCCCGTCCCTCGGTGTTCGGGGCATTCATGTAATCGCCATAGTTTCCACCCTCAATCCGATCCTCACCCACAGGCAGCTCACCTTGCTCCTCGTAATCCACGGGCCGACCCACACCAGTATCTGCATCCTCTGCCTCCTTCTGGGCTGCCTCCTTGGCAAACTCCGAACGATCCTTGCTAGTGATTAACATACCCGCCAGACCACGATCCAGAAGCTCCTTGGTGACTGCGCGTTCGTTGTCGTTCATCTCACGAAGAAGATCGGTCAGCTTCGTACGTTCCTTGGCCCGAAGAGTGTTGGTGATCGCCTTGGCTTCCTTGACATCGGCATACAGCAAGACCAGGGTCGCATCCTTCTTCATGGCCTCCTGAAGACGTGTCTTTGTCCGGGCATCCTTGCTGATCTCACTGATGAGATCGTACACATAGCCCTTCGTAATATCACGGAGATCATCGTTCTTCTGATCAGGATCCAGAGTTCGAGTCGGGTTCGGAATCGCAAAGAGGGTGGACAGACGATTCGCGATCATCGCATTTGTCCGCCAATTATCCGTAGCACCCGTCTTCATCAGCTTGAGTCGACGAAGGACATCCTTGTCACTGACCTTGACACTGACCGGCTTCACGCGATCTGACTCGGCCACGGTCATCAGCTTACGATTGCTGTCCAGCCGGGCAAACTGATTGATGTTCGGACGAAGAGGAACCTCAGCCTGCCGAATCTCGGGGAGGTGGCTGGTTGTCCAGTACGCGCGGTACGACGGGCAGGTCGGTGGATGAATGATGGTCCCGAAGGCCTCAGGAGGAGGCATCGTAAGATCTCCCGGAATCATGGTGATCGGCTTCATCGGCTCATCAACCGGAATCAGAGACTTACCAGCATTGAGAGTCTTGCGCATCTCCGGAGACTGCTTGAGCAGAGCCGTCAGACTACGAGTTGTCAGTGTCCTGACCTTCTTAGGATCGCTCAGAACCAGACGCATAATCGAAGCCGAGGCACCCTTGAACGAGGTCGGGTAGGCATCAAGGGTCTTGGTCAGCACGAGAATCATGCTGTCGACAATCGTGTACCCATCAGCGTCATCGGAGTCACGAGGGAATCCTGAGAGCGTGAGTGGCTTGGATCCGAACGACCGACGGGGAATCAGGGCTGGACGATGAGACTGAAGAAGCAGAACAGCTTGGACAATACCTGCAATGGCTGCCGCATCCTTCAGAGCGACCGAAAAGCGCCGACCCAGATCCAGAATCGGAAGAAGCTGGGTTGTGTCCGGAAGAACATGGAGCACACTGATCAGCAGAAAGAAGACCTCATCAGACGCCTTGTTGAAATCAAAGGCGTTCTTCAGAGAGGCCAGACTCGTGATCTGATCGGCAATCCCACGACCGTGAAACTCCGCGGTCGGAAGAGCCTCAGCGTGCTTCATGAGACGACCCGTATCACTGAACTCCTCCTGATCTTCCAGGACATCAGCGTTGATCTGCTCGCCACAGGAGCGACAGACACGGAACCCATCAACCTTGGCTGTCCAGGTATCGTAGAACAGACGACGATCCGCCGCCAGTTCTCCGCCCAGAATCGCCAGAGTGTGCTGGCAGACCACGAAGGCTCCGTCCTTGTCGGTGTAGACCTTGTTGTCAAAGATCGCTTCCTGAATGATCAGGGTAATATCCTTGAGCTTATCGTCGCCGAATCGCTCCTTGTCTTCGAGGATGGTGATCACATCCTTGCGTTGCTGTGGGATGTCTCGAATCGGGGTGTTTGCGGTCTTGGGTTCCTTCTTCACAACCTGATCAGACATCACCGACTTCTTCAGAGCCCGGAGGTAGGTTTCCAGGATGTCGTTCGAGGTGCCCTCCTTCCACTGAAGCCGACCCTTGAATCCATCCTGCTTGCGTTCCTGCCGAAGAAGTTCCAGAGGCACACACTGAAAGGTGATCATGTCTTTCTTACCTACTGTCCACGTGCGACGCAGAATACCCCGAGTCTGGAAGGCCTGAAAATCCAGTCCGGTCAGATCACACTCAGCGATCGTTGTTGTCGGAAAGGTATGCTCTACATCAGCACCCGGACGAAGCTCCACCGTTCCGTTCTTGCCGGCCTGGGACATAAGCATCTGAACCACCAACTCTCCGCCATCCAGCTGATTCATCAGCCAGTACCGAGCCGACATACCCGGGAAGTAGGGACGATAGTACTCCAGAAGCTTCTCCGAGGGCTTGTCCGACTCCGACTTCGGAAAGGCCAGCTCGAGAGTCTCCGTCGCAATATCCGACGAATCAGCGGGAGGAAACCGAGACTTCCACGAGTTCCAGGGAATATCCGAGAGCTTGATGTCGTAGACCTTGAGGTACTTCATGCCCTCGCCATACGGATCCTTGGTGACCGGAACCGCGTGGGTCAGAACTGCATCCAGCGAGGGAACCACCTCATCCAGTGGTGCTGTGGTCTCCACCATCACAGCCTCCGCTGACTTCAAAAAGGGGTGATCAGGCAGAGGGTTCGGGACATCAACGGAACGCTTCTTAGCATAGTATCCCACAAAGTCTACCAGATCAGCCGTGTTCGCCATGGTCACAGGCAGAATATCAAAGCGTCCGTCCTCGTGCCGCTGGGTCCTCGTGAACTTGAACAGAGGAAGAGCACGCTCCGGTTCCTCTCCGTCGGCATTCACAAACTCCGTCGGCTTTGTGATAGGAAAGGGCGTTCCCTCTGCCTCAGACTGGTAAGGCTTCGGAAGACCCAGAAGCAGAGAGCGGTAGAAGTTGGGAAGCTTGATGTGTGCCTCATCAAAGAGGGGATTGTAGGAAGCCTCGTACGAATAGGTCTTGCGCGTGTTCGTTGCATACACTGGAAAAATCCAGTCGAAGTTCTTTCCGTAGACAGGTTCCCGAAGTTGATAGTCGTCGGCTGTAACGACGATATGGTTTGTGTATAGATCACGCAGGCGATCAACCTCGTTCTTCAGGACTTCCAGCTGAAACTTTGTGATACGTCCCTTCGGGACCAGCTTTTCGTAGGCATCCGTCACCTGTTCATTCAGTGTATAGAACCGAATCGTTTCGGGTCGTTGGATGGTCTCATCGTATTCGATGTCCTCCACAACTTGAAAGTCTTTCGCTTCGAACTCGAAGACCTCCGACATTATACAGACTTGAGAATGCTTTCACAGAGTGCCACCGCCTCCACGCGGAAGCGCTCAATCACCTTCTCCGGCTCGATCTTAGTGCTGAACCGAACAATCATCTTCGGAAGCAGAGGATGGACAATGCGGTAGGACACATACTCAACCAGCGCTGCCTCGTAGATCAGAGCCTGGGCCAGGGCTCCGATCGTGTGTCCCTCCTCCTCCGTCTCCACCGAGAAGAAGCCATCCTCCTCACGAAGAATCGGGTTCTTGCACCAGGTCTCGATCTTGGCCTTGTAGATCATGGCTGCCTGCTTGACCAGCTCCTTGGCCGGAATGACACCGATGCTCTCCACCGCCAGATCGAACCACACCGGACGACCGTTCTTGTCCCGCACAAACGAGCGCTGGATCTCATAGTTGTCAAAGATCTTTGCCCGCTCGATTCGAAGGGCCTCGTCATCTCCCGCGATCGCCACGTAGCTGTCCTTGTCCAGCTTGGCCAGATCAGGATCGATGTGGTTCTTGTACGTCGCCACACAGACCTGAGAGGCACCCTTGGTGTCAATACGGAGAGACGCCTTGACGTGGATGGACTCATTCGGCTGGAGCGTCATGAAGTAGATCGGTGTCTCCAGATCCCGATCGTAGAGCAGAACATTCTTGCGAGGGCCCGCCACATTGAAGTCATCCGTCGTGACCTCCACGGGCTCCTTGCGACGCAGATCTGCCGTGGGAGGCAGAAACCGCATCTCAATCTTGGTGTCCCGAACAACCGCCGTCTCCTCCGGACGAGCGTTGACTGGGAGCATCTCCACACGATGACGCAACATCTCGTGGATCATCTTGGTCGAGTTGTCCAGGATCTGAACATCATGGATCACGACCGTCGGGATCTCAGCCAGCAGGATCCGACGAAGCCCGTTGACAAACGACACAGGCACGTCCTTCAGAGTCGCATCGAGGCGAAAGCCATTGAGAGAAATCTTGATAGAATCCATCATCTACGATGCTTATATCCTGCTTCGTTGATATCTATCCGTTTTTTTCAGCGGGGAGGGCAATGAGCAACAACCAGCCGGTTCTCTTTTACAGCACCCGCTGCTCCCACTCCAAGCAGATCATCGATACTCTGAAGATGCTCAAGAAGGAGTCTCTTTGCAAGATGTTCGCCATCGATGGACTGACCCGTGACAAGCTTCCTCCCTTTCTGAAGAGTGTACCCACCCTCTTCAATCCTGAGACCAAGGATGTCTTTGTGGGCAAGGACATCTACGCCTACATCGCCAAGCCTGTCTCGCCTCGCCGTGAGGTTCCCACACAGCAGACGGCTCAGGCCCCGGCCGCCCAGGCTGCTTCGGTCAAGCCCAATCCCAACGGAGGCCCGCCGCAGGCTTCGGGTGGTGGGGAGTATGAGGCCTGGTCCTTTGGCACCGCCTCGGGGTTCTCTGATTCGTACTCGAGCTGGGATGCCCCGGGCAACTTCTCGGCCCAGGATCAGCTTCACTATACCTTCATTGGCGATACGAAGGTCTCGGGAGTTGCCCCGGAGCCTCAGACGAAGCAGAGCTATGAGGGTAATAAGGAGGGACGTAACGGTGACCTCGCCTCTCGCATGGAGGCCATGCAGAAGCAGCGTGATTCTGAGTTCGCCAGCGTTGAGCGGAAGTAAGTTCGGAAAATGTCTTACACATCTCTCCAGTTAGAAGAATAAGATGTCTAAGAGGGCTTTCACCGAGGCCTTCTTTACACAGTTCCATGAGTTCTTGAAGCAGCTGACTCAGGTATTTCCAGGGGATTCAGATTTCCCTGCCTATGATTCAGCACTCAGTTTCATGCAGCGCATGAATCCTGGCATGGTGATCTCTGAGTTCAAGACGAACGTGTTTCCGTACGAGGAGATCCTTCGTGCGAAGAACAGTGACTTCTTTTTGAATCATAAGTTCGATGATGTGGTGTCGGCTGATATGTCGATGGAGGCAATTATTATGAAGCTCAAGGGTCTATGGACCACTCTCTCCGACAAGAGCCGCGACTCCATCTGGACGTACATCATTCTCCTTCTCGACATTGCTAAGCGTTGCTGACCGAATCAGGTCATCAATAGCAGAAGCAGACGAATCAAAATTACGAAACAGGATCTGATTGACCTCAGCCGGAGTCCAGCGGTTCTCCAGCTGGGGATAGGCATGCAGGTCCTCAATCGTGGTCTCGTAAAACGCCTCGATCATCTCCTGGAGAACAGGAATCGAGCACTTCTTGAAATGAATAATCATATCGACCCGGCCCGGACGAACCAGGGCCCTGTCGATACGCTCGGGGAAGTTGGTCGTGATGATAAGGATCCGACCATTCGCCTCCAGAGTTCCGTCCAGCAGATTCAGCAAGAACGAGAGATCAATCGTCTCGCGGTCCTCCTCCTTGCGATCCAGAAAGGGATCCGTCTCCTTCGGCTTGGGAGCCTCGATGACCGGCTTCTTCCACTCCCGACGCAGAACCATATCACCCATCGCATCAATGTCCTCAATCACATAGAGACGCTCCGAGACCGGGATCGTGTACTTCTCCGTATTGACGCCGTTGTAGACATGAATCTCATCGTTGAAGAAGAGGTGCTGAAGCTGCTGCTTGGTCTTAATCTCCGAGAGCTGAACGTTGACGATATGGCGCCGACCCACGGAGGCAATCGCCTTGATCGTGGAGGTCTTGCCCGTGCCCGGAGGACCGTGAAACATGAAGCCCAGAGTGTACGGAATACCCTTCTTATCGTACCACGAGCGGTTGTCCAGAAAGAAGTTCGTGCGATGCTCAACCTGCTTCTTCTCCTCAAAGAAGACGTTGTCAAAGTTGCGGTTGGTCGTGAACTTCGACTTCGTGTAGACCAGGTGAGAGACCGGCAGGGGATTCTGTACCGAGCCCTTGACTCGCGTCTGGACCATCTGATCGAAGAAGTACCGATGAGCACCTAGCTTGTTCGCCATCCGACGCTCGTAGTCGGCATTACAGTTGTCCACGAAGGTCTGGAGGTGCTGGACATCGTGGTCGTAGCAGTAGAGCTTGAACTTGACAATCTCTAGCTGGCCATCCGTGATCTTCATATCCTGAAGCTCAAAGTACACATCAGACTCCAGGCAGACAGCCTCATACTCGTGGGGAAGGTAGTCGTGATGCGTGACCGACAGTAGGGTCTTCATGGCTGGAAGAGTGGTGACGTAGTGAATCACCGCATCCATGCGATTGGCGTAGAGACTCTGGACAGGGGCCTTGTTGTTGCCCTGATTGACAGGAGAACCACGCTCGCAGGTAATTGAGGCCCGAGGTGTCCTCAGCACCGATGACACCGCTGACGGACCCGGTCTGTGCCGACGACAGCACTGAGCCGAAAACCAGGCTGACCACGTAGGGAAGGTCTTCACGGCAATATCGAAGGTATTGACCGCCATCAGGTTCAGCAGAGGATTCTTCGTCTGAGGCATCTGCAGCATCATTTGCGTTCGCAGAATATCGTTGAACTGCATGCTCCCTATGGGTTATACAGCCCCATACGATGTAATACACTTATCCAGAGTGGCTCCCGTCTGGTGAACGGGCTTGGACCGACGCAGACGCAGTTCCTTCGAGGCCTTCTCCACGGTATCGTTCGAGAGACTGACAAACTTCTTGACATCCCGGACCGGTCCCTGGACGTTCATCGATGGCACATGGAGACGAAGAGGAGGCAGATGGACAGCGACCATATCTTCCGACGTCGAGATGTACTCGCGGAACTGCTCGATATCCAGCGGCCCTCCAAACATCCGCAGCATGTGACGATGAGGCGAGGGAGTCAGAGTCCGGCCCTGGGCAAAGAGAGACCGATACAGGTCAGACAGGAGGGCATGACGAGTCCAGCGAACGACATCGGACAGCGAGACGTCGTTGTACAGGTAGGCCAGGGCGCACTCGGGGGCGCAGAAGTGACCCTCGCAGGTGTACATGTTCTCGTAGGCGTCGTACGATAGGGGAAGCACACTCGCCTTCCACGGAAAGGGATGGCAGCACCAGAAGCAGGCTGTCGTTCCCGCATAGGTGGGAGACCGAGTACGGGTCAGAATCTCCTTCATCGTATCAGTGTTGAAGCGCTCAGCAACCTTGGACGTCTCAACGCTGGAGAGGATGTCCGAGTAGTTGGTCGATGTTTCCGCAGGTATAGGAAGCTCTTGCTCAGCCGGAAGCTTCAGTGAGAAAATCACGGGAGCTTCGGGAAGATGTTTTTTAGGAGGCATTAGTTGTTTCAAGTTTGATGAGTGAAAACGACTCTGTTCATTAGTAGGTCGGTTGAATAGCCAGTAAACCATCCGAGTTTCCCGAAGACGAAAGAACAACAGCAGTATTCAGAGAATCAGAATAGAACCCAAGCTTGCTTGCTATGGATAAGTTACCATTTCCAAGGAGTGATTGCCCCGAGTTCGTTGTGATCGTTGTCGACGAGGTATTAACGGTAATCACGTTATAGTTACTGCTAGCTACTAAGGCATAACCGGCGGTACTACTGCTAAATAGAAGATACTGATAATAATCAGCCTGCGGTGCACTTGCCGAGCCGTCTATTGTATATCCTGTAAATGTAGCAGAACCCGCCATTCCATCGAAACTGGTAACAGAATACACTGTGTTACCCGCCTGCGGTCGAAACCCTCCGCCGTTCGGAACGTTGTATGTTGGCGGATATGGCAAAACTACAAAGAACGTACCACTTCCACCATCGGGTAAGCAGGATAGTGAGGAAATAGACGTGGGACGTCCGGCATATGCAAGGGTTATAGTACTGCTAAAAATAGTTCCTCCGTACGGAACCGAGGTACATGTATAGTAGTAAAGTCTCTGATTTGCGCCGTCGTAGATAAGAAATCTTGTTCCCGCCAAGTTTACGGATATCTTTTGCATAAAACCTGAATGACTAGCAATAGTTCCAACCGCAGTTCCTATTGTTGTAAGATACGAAACCCAGTTAGCATCAACAACGTAAAGAATACTGTTACCGTCTATCGCCAGGTCGGTTATAGTGGTAAAACGACTGTTTAAATAGTTGACGTTGACACCCCCGCTCCCCGACTGTGTAGGTGATCCTGCGAAAAGAACGGGAGTCGTTCCAGCGATAGTTGTTTTATATATTGCTGACCCGCCATTTGCAGCGAAATAGATGTTTCCGCTATTGTCAATAACGAAAATATCAGGACTAGCCCAGCTTGTGCCAGTATTGTACGGGACAATATTCGGAAATGTTTTTGCATAAGCGTTTACACTCGTTGTTCGATTCGTAATCGAAAGAAGAGACATTCTTAGTTTTAGTAAACGACAATATTTGTAGTTGTTGATGCGATAAGAGTTGTAAACTTACCCGCGGGGATCGCCACGGTTGTTGTGCTTCCTGTGATAGGGTAGGTCACCGTCACTGAGGATGCCGATGTGTTTTGAATCAACCAAAAGGTTCCGGCAGGAGGAGAACTGATTGTAAACGTTACGGCTCCCGTCACCTGATAAATTGTTCCGGCTGATGCATTTGTCAGGGAAACCGTTCCTGAGGCATAGGTTCCTGTCACTACTAAGACACCGATCGGACCCACCGGGCCCGGCGGATTTGTCTTGTACTGATTCATGTAGGGTTGCTGTGTCCATCCAAGAATGCCCGTGGGTCCACGAGGCCCATAGGGACCCTGAAGTCCTTGCCGGCCCTGTACTCCTGTTGCCCCAGTGTAAGTTGCCATTTATTATACCAGCGAATAAGTTGCGTTGTTGTTTGCGTCAATAAAGACCAACAAGGAGACACACTGTCCTACATAAAGATTGGTTGTTCCGGTGTACCCACCTGTGAAGGTCAGTGTTATCGCAAGAGTTGAGTTATTCTTAAATGTCCAATAGATACCAGACTGTTCGGGGTTGGGATAGAAAACAGAGATGGATGGAACATTGACAGTCGTGCTTCCCGAGATGATATTATATATAGTTGTCACAGGGTCTATAGATATGCTGGTAGTTGCCGGGCTTATTACGTTCAACCTCGGTGCTGTACTAAAAGCGTTTCCGGTAGGTCCAAAGGGAGGTCCTACGAACCCCTGACGTCCCTGTAGACCCTGAGGTCCTTGAAATCCCTGTGGTCCCGTAGGTCCATTCACCCAAGGCATTTGCTAGATCACAATAAAATATTGAATAGATGTGACCGGATCTACTGAATAGACCAGAGTAAACCCAGCTCCGGGAGCAACGGCCATAAATGTTGCGGTAGGGTTGCCATTGTAATAGACCCCTCCACCGGTTGATGAAGTAGACGGTATTCCATTTGTTCCGAAGGTAAACGAAAATACAATTGTAACGGATGAACCATAGTTATTTTTGAATGTCCAAAAAACTCCAGAGTCTGTAGATGGCGAGGGAGTATAGCTAGTAAAGTCGATAGTAATTTGATCACGCGAAATAGTAAAGTAAGATCCAGAGGGGCTCGTTAATAAAGTAACTGAATACCCCGCGTCTGTAGGTACGGGTATTGTTCCGCTCTTATAAAACGTAGTTCCAGGAGGGCCATACGGCGTCCCCTGTAATCCGTTAGGTCCTGTACATCCAGGAAATCCTTGAGGTCCATTAAATCCAACCGGTCCTTGCCACGACATCCTTCTTGTATTCAAAACGGAAAGTTTATCACTCACGCAAGCCATAGGTAGTAAAGATGTCAGATCTCAGCTCAGCCTACGTTAAGAAGACACACCGCGAACACATCCTCAGTCTCCCCGACACCTATATCGGAAGCATCGAGACTGCCGATGATGAGGTCTATCTCCATGGAGATGACGGCTTCACTCTCAACAAGATCCCTGTCAACCCCGGTTTCTACAAGCTGATTGACGAGCTGATTGTCAACGCTCACGATCAGGTGGTCCGTCTGCGTCAGAAGAACTCCAACAACCCTGTCAAGAAGATCAGTATCACCTGTAATGCCGAGCACTTTGCAATCGAGAACGATGGCGAGTCTATCGATGTGGCCGAGCACCCCGAGCACAAGACCTGGATTCCTCAGATGATCTTCGGTGAGCTCCTGACCTCGTCGAACTACGATCCCAAGGAGAAGAAGCTGGTGGGCGGCAAGAACGGGTATGGCGTGAAGCTCGTGAATATCTTCGCCAACGAGATGAAGCTTCACATCAACGACAACACGCGCCTTCTGTCGTACGCACAGACCTTCTCCGACAACATGACCAAGATCGGCAAGCCCACGATCAAGGCCATCAAGAAGCCTGCCACGACCAGCGTCTCGATCGAGTGGCGCCCTGACTTCAATCGCTTCGGAATGACGGAGATTCCGGAGGGCATGCGCCGTTTGATTGAGCGTCGTGTCTACGATCTGGCGATGACCGTGGGCAAGGAGGTCAAGGTCAGCTGGAACGGCGAGCTGGTGAAGTGTCGAACGCTGACGGACTATGCCAAGGCGTACGGGTGTGAGACGGTGGTCTACGAGACACCGAACGAGCGGTGGCACATTGCGATCGGTGACAGCCCCTCTGACAAGCAGTTCAGCATGTCCTTCGTCAACGGCATCTGGACGTCCAAGGGAGGCACGCACGTCGACGCTGTGACCAGTCAGGTCACGAACCACATCGTCGAGTACCTGGAGACGAAGAAGAAGGTCAAGGTCAAGCCCAGTCTGGTCCGTGATCACCTGGCGATCTTCATCGTCAGCATGATTGAGAACCCCAGCTTCACCTCGCAGACGAAGGAGACGCTGACGACCAAGATGTCCGCCTTCGGGTCTTCTCCTAAGATGTCGGAGGATGCCTTGAAGAAGATCATCTCCAAGCTGGCCATCGTGCCCAAGATCCTGGAGGCGCAGTCGGCGAAGGATGCCAAGGACAACTCGAAGACCGATGGCAAGAAGCAGTCTCGTATCACGGGCATTCCCAAGCTGGATGATGCTGTGATGGCGGGCACGAAGGAGTCAGCCAAGTGTACTCTGATTCTGACGGAGGGTGACTCAGCCAAGGCGATGGCTCTGAGTGGTCTGAGTCAGGACCAGCGCAAGTTGTTCGGTGTCTATCCCCTCAAGGGTAAGGTGCTGAACGTTAAGGACACGAGCGATGCCAAGGTCGAGCAGACCAAGGAGATCGCTGAACTTAAGAAGATCATCGGTCTCACCTCTGGCAAGAAGTACACGGATGTGAAGGACCTGCGCTACGGCTCGATCATGATCATGACGGATCAGGATCTGGACGGCAGTCATATTCGTGGTCTGCTCATCAACCTGTTCCACGAGCTGTGGCACGAGCTCATTGCGATTCCGGGGTTCCTGACCTACATGGCAACTCCGATCGTGAAGGCACACAAGGGCAAGGAAACCAAGATCTTCTACTCGCAGTACGAGTACGAGCAGTGGCGTCTGGGCGAGGGCAAGTCGGGATGGAAGGTCAAGTACTACAAGGGATTGGGTACCTCGACTCGCGATGAGGCCAAGGACTACTTCAGCAAGGTCAACGCTGTCCGCTTTGACTACACGGACGACTCTGACAAGTCGATCGATCTGGCCTTCAATAAGCAGCGAGCTGATGACCGCAAGGAGTGGCTCAAGGCATATGATCGGACCTCGCTGGTCCCTGCGGGCAACAAGGTGCCGTACAACGACTTCATCCACAAGGATCTCATCCACTTCAGCTACTACAATCTGGAGCGGTCGATTCCAAGCGTGATGGATGGGCTCAAGACCTCGCAACGCAAGATCCTCTATGCTGCCTTTAAGCGCAATCTGACCCAGGAGATTCGTGTGGCTCAGTTTGCGGGGTACGTCTCCGAGCACACGGGATACCATCACGGCGAGGCCTCGCTGAATGAGACGATCACGGGCATGGCTCAGGACTTCATGGGTTCGAACAACATTCCTTGGCTGGTTCCGCAGGGACAGTTCGGGACTCGCATCCAGGGCGGCAAGGACGCGGCCTCTCCCCGTTATATCCACACCTACCTCCAGCCTCGGATTCGCAAGATCATTCGCGAGGCTGACTTCCCTGTCCTCAAGTATCGGGACGACGATGGTCTTCCCGTTGAGCCTGAGTGGTATGCTCCCGTCCTGCCGATGCTGCTGGTCAACGGAGCTCGTGGTATTGGCACGGGCTACTCGACCTACATCCCGCCCTGCAATCCTAAGACGATCAAGACCATGCTGCAAGCCTGGCTCAAGGGTGACAACGCCGCTCTCGAGCAGACGAAGCTGACGCCGTACTTCGAGGGCTTCAAGGGTTCCTATACGGAGGACGGTGTGGTCGGCTCCTACAAGAAGGAGAAGGATGACTTCGTGATCACGGAGCTCCCGCCAGGCACCTGGACGGCTGACTATCGTGAATGGCTGGAGAAGGAGCTGGCTGAGGGTCGGATCAAGGACTTCAGCGACACCTCGACGGACCAGCAGATCAACATCCGAATCAAGGGCATCGAGGAGTCGGCTCTGGTGAAGTCGCTGACCGAGAAGGTGAAGACGACGAACATGCACGCCTTCAATCACAAGGGCATCATCACCAAGTATGGGACGCTGAACGATGTCCTGCACGAGTACGCAGGTGTTCGCAAGGATCTGTACGAGACTCGTCGTCAGCATCAGATCAAGACGCTCAAGGATCAGCTCCCGTATCACAAGAACGTGGTGCGGTTCATTCGGGATCAGATCCAGGAGGAGCCCGAGGTCAATCTCAAGAAGAAGACTCTGAAGGAGTGTGAGAACATCCTGGGTGAGCACGAGTACCAACACATCGATGGGAGTTACGACTACATCATGCGTCTGCCCGTGTCGGCCTTCACGGCCGAGAAGATCACCAAGCATGAGAAGGACATGACCGATCTGCTCAACGAGATCAAGCGTCTCGAGAGCACGACATCTGCGCTGCTGTGGCTAGCAGATTTAGAGGAGGTATAAATAACAAGAGTATGTCCAGTTACTTAGATCTGCTGGTCAAGCAGGACCAGGCTGCTCGTACAAACTATTCCTTTGATCCTCGGGTGGCCATGCAGACGGCTCGGCGCTTCGCGTCTGTCGAGCCATTCACGGGAGGTGCCACGCCCTCGAATGCGACAGATGTAGACTACTCGAGTATTCCTACGGGATCTCACGCCGATCCCAGTATTGTCCAAACCTCGCCCAGTACAACCCTCGTCAAGCGCTATGTGGTGATGGACACCTCGCAACGCGACTGGGTCAAGCAGCCCAATCCGTTCTCCAACCTAATTTTTACCTTTGGGGCTCTCGGATCTGCCTCGTCGAATCCTCCGATCTACACGAACAATCCCTTTGTTCCCACCCAGGCCATCGAGCAGCAGGCACTCCCCGCTCCTATTCCTGGACTTCCGAATACTCAGGGCTGGTCTCTAGCCGGAACACCCTCCAACACGACCTATCCTCCCTACAACTCGTCCCTGCCTCCGGGCAACTTTTTAGGATACGACACGGGATACAACATCCCTCCAGCGGGGTACGGATTCGGCAGTGTCTTCACGCCCTGTAATGTGGCTGCTATTCGCCTCGTTCGTGCCGTCATGCCCCAGCGCCAGTTCTTGGACCTGCCCGTTGTGCCTGGAAGTAGTCTATCAGCTGCCATACAAACTGCTCTGTCTAACACCTCCTTCTCGACCTTCTCCACCTATCCCTACCTCATGCTCTACCTCAGCGAGTACTACGGCCAGTACGTGGGAGGCAACGAGCCAACTCGTCGGTCGTTCTCAGTGATGACGCAGAAGCAGCGCCAGCAGACGAACTTCACAACCTCGGTGGGTGTTCAGCAGTTCGACTATGAGGGCTGGGCAGAAGAGGCCCTTCAGCTCCAAAGTCCCATCACAAACCTTCAGCGTCTTCAGCTCAGCGTGACAGATCCAGTAGGAAATGTCTTCATTCACAATGATACTCTGAGTATCGCCCTCATGCAGGCCACCTCCGATGGATGCTTCATCAAGTGCTTTACCTCACAGTTTCAGTATTTCAGTGGCAATGAGATTCGTATTGGTGATCGCGTAGTCTTTTATCCTCAAACGCTGTCCAATATGCTCAAGTCACCCATCCTTGCCTCTCAGAACGCAGACAAGACAAAGTTTGTTACAGCCCTAGGGACAGGAACTTTTGCCGTACTTCAGCTTCTTGACTATGTCCCGAATGCCGATGGTATTTACGAGCCTCGCCCTACAGGCGACAATCGTACCCTGCCGTACGTCTCCTCGTACAACGGATTCGTTATTGCCAACTTCTTCAGTCTGACAGGTTCAGAGGGTAATATTGTCCCCACCTATCCGAAGTCAATTGATTCGACTACCTACACCATCCTAGAGCCGAACACCTTGGTCGGATCGAACCTGGAGTTCATGAACGCCAGTCTCCAGCCGGTCTACACCCTGGAGCTCGACATCAAGCAGCCCGACACCGGGACACTAGGAGGAAAAATAGTCGTGTAACTGAGTAATGAGTTCTATCGCTGACTACAAGGTCGCAACGCTGAATGACTTCTACACCCAGTCGGCTATAGCCCATGCGCCGAAGCACACGGGTCGTCTTCCTCTTGACGCGGGTCAGGAGAAGAGCACTCTGCCTCCGTACACTCTGAGCTCCCCGGAACCTTACGTGGTTCCTGAGCGTGTTGCCGAGCGTATCAACTATCGCCTGGAGGAGACCCCGGTGAATCTCCTCTTCTTCAGCGAGTCGAACATTGCCAACCTTCAGGGGATGATCAAGCAGACTGTGTACGACATGAGCAAGAACAAGCGTTATGTCATTGACAACCAGAACGAGGCCGATCTGAAGACAGTGATGCGCAGCTACTACCTCCAGTATGGCATGAACGACCCGGCTCGTGTGACGGAGGAGCTCAAGGAGCTCAACGACCGTGTCGTCAACTGGTGTGCAAACCAGATCATGACGGAGATCAATGCCTACGTGTACTACCGCAAGGACATCATGGACTTCCCGGCCCCGATTGCCAACCCCGTGGATACGCACATCTACGGAACGCGGACAGGCGAGCTCAAGAGTTTCTTCTGAGCAGATAATGCTGGTCCGGTTCGATGAACGGGTCTTTCTTCACGAAACCTCTTGGTATGTCTGGGACACCGCGATAGGTATGTTCCGACCCATCCATGGCTTTGCCTGGGACGGTTACCAGATGGTCTTGAATGATGAGTGCTACACAGCCGATCCAATGGATGACACCTATGGCTTTGGAAGTGCCGAGATGTACAAGACCTGCATGGAGCTGACTAACGCATACGAAGATAAGATTCCCAAGGCACCCACGGCCAGCTTTCTGGACATAGGTGATCTGGTCTGGTTTCGTGATCGTCCTATCTCCTTAACATCGTGTGCGCCGCGGGACCTCACATCATGGAAGCGACTGGTCAAGGGTCGTCCTCGGACCTGTCGTCGGCACGCTAAAAACAAGTTTACGAAACGCAATCTCTAAAGAGTAAATGCGAGTGAATATCATTTACAACGCTCAGTCAACGGGTCTCCATCAGGATGCTCATTTACTGAACGGGATGCTGGTTCTGTCTCTGGGCAAGGACGTGGTTGTTCGCCACGTGCCCCACTACTTCCCGCAGTGCGAGGAAGCCGAGATCAACTTTTTTATTGAGTCGATCAATCCCAGTCTCTTTGTCTACGCGGCAAAGAACATCCTGATCCCGAATCCCGAGTGGACCTACAAGACCTGGAAGCCGTATATCAACATGGTTGATGATGTCTGGGTCAAGACCAAGGAGGCCGTTGAGATCTTTGGCAACGCCGGTGTTCCTGCTAAGTATATTGGATGGACCTCGATTGACAAGATGCTCCCTCCTATCAAGGATTACGAGCAGGCCATCATGCCTGTGGGCAAGAATGCCTGGCGCCACCCCAAGCCTCTGATCCAGGCGTATATGCGCATCAAGGCCACGATGCCCGAGGTCTTCTTCAAGTTGCCCGTGGTCCACATCGTCCACCAGATTGACCTACCCCCGATCCCCGACGAGGTGGCAATGAAGTTCATGAGCCATCACGAGAAGATGCCAGTGGACAAGTACAACGAGCTTCTGCAGACCTGTGGTCTTCTGATTTCGACTTCTGCAACGGAGGGGTTCTGCCATGCGGTCAATGAGGGTATGTCCGCTGGGTGTACGCTGATGCTCTCGCCTATCGGTCCTCACATGGAGCTGTCGGATCGGGCACGGTTCTTCACGGAGTCCAAGAGCTTCGAGCACCCTGACTGCCTGGGTCATCTGATGGATGTCAGTGTGAACTCGGTGGTTGCTCGGCTATGTGACTACATCAAGGACACGGACGCCTTTAAGAATAAGGAGAGCCTGGCCTCTCGTAAGGCCTACGAGGATCGGCATGAGGCCTTCCTTGAGACGATGGACATCTGTCTTCGGGCTCTGGTGAAGGACATGCCGGTCTACTCTCTGCAGGACAAGCTTCCCAAGGAGAGCGAGCTTCCCTCGGTCTCGATTGTGACCATCACTCGTGATCGCCGTCCCTTCATTCCGCTTGCCAAGTACTGCTTCGTGGCCCAGTCGTATCCTGCTGAGAAGATGGAGTGGGTCATCGTGGATGACGGTAAGGATCAAATCAAGGACCTCGTATCTGACATTCCGCAGGTCAAGTACGTTCTGTGTGACGAGCCCCTGACCATCGGAGCCAAGCGGAACCTGGCTGTGTCCCAGTGCTCGCACGACATCATTCTGATGATGGACGATGACGATGTCTATCCCAACAACAGCGTCCTGACCCGTGTCGCGAACATGCTGGCTGAGCCTCGCAAGGAGTGTCTCTTTTCGACAGTGATTCCGTGCTACGAGATTCACGAGAAGAAGTCCTTCATGAATGCCCCTCCAGTTCGACTGGCCATGGGTGATCGTGTCTCAGAGGCGACCCTGTGTTTCACTCGCAAGTTCTGGGAGGATCGCAAGTTCCCTGACAAGCAGATTGCTGAGGCCGGTGACTTTATCTCCGGTCGTGAGACTCAGTGCCGTGAGTTCTCTCCTCAGGACATTATCGTGAGCCTGATTCACAAGAAGAACACCTCGTCCCGCAAGCCCCCGGCCATGGAGACGAACGGTTGCCACTATGGTTTCTCCGATGAGCTGTTTACGCTTGTTTCCGAGATCGGCGAGTCCTTGTAGGAAATAATGCCCTTGGGGAACTTTGTATTTGCCTGTGATCAGTACGATAGGATTGCAGCCTGGGATGGATTTATGTCTTACTGTTCGACACAGGGGCCGATCATACAGTTTGTGAAAGACACGATCGAGGATCTCCCTGTAACAAAGAACCTTGTGATTCCCAACTCCGATGGCTTCTGTTCGGAACGGAACTACATGTGTCTCGTGAAAAATCGAGAGGATCTTGAGGCTGTATCCAGTCAGTATGATCTTGTGGGGATTCTGTGTTCGAGAAATCTGAGTGATCCGCGTCTTATATATCTCCCACTCGATGATGAGTCCTTTGATAAGGGTGTAGTGGCTCATCTTCGAGAGCACACGACGGCTGTGCCCTGGGAGGAAAAACGTTCAATTGCGTATTGGCGGGGATCTCCGACAGGTGCCTTCTTTCCTACTGCTCGATTCCAACTGGTGACGCAGATGTCCGGATCATCAGTGGTAGATGCGAAGTTTGTCTACACAGTGAATCCCCATAATCCGGGTAAACTAAAGATGTTTGGAGACATCGCAAATACACAAGATGAACGCTATTGGAGACCCGTTGTCACCCTTCAGGATCACTTACACTACAAGTATATCATGATTGTGGATGGCAATCTCATCTCATCGGCTCATCAGTGGGTCTTTGCTTCTGGATCTGTCCCGATTCTGATGACACATCCTGACAACGACTACTGGTTCAAGCAGTATCTTAAGCCGATGGAGAACTATGTTCCGATTGACTATAATCTCTCTGATCTTGAGGAGAAGGTACAGTGGTTGATTGACAATGATGAAAAGGCAAAGACGATCGCAGAGAATGCCATGAAATTAGCAGAAACCGTGTTCTCTCCCGAATTTCAGCGAGAGTACCTTCGGAATCGGATTCAAGAAGTTTCACAGCTGGCCCTTGTATAAGTTATGCCGATTATCAGTGAACCTGATCTTCCTGGAAAAAAGGAGTGGCTGTGGGATGGACCGTTTTCTGTGTGTGGACGGTACAGGGCTATTATGCAGTTTGTTCGTTTTCTTCTTGAACGTCGTCCAGAGCCTATCACTCTCATTCTTCCAACAAGTGATGGTATTCTGAGAGATGCAAAGCAAGGTTGTGATCTTATTGACATGAAGGACGTTGATAAGGAAAGAACGAAGGACAACCCCTACCTTATTATTGCGCTGTGTACGAGGGGGATTCGCGATGATCGTATTCTTTACCTTCCACTTGATGACTATTCGCATGTTCACGGCGTGAACTACCATGTCGATTCACTCACAACAAACTCCATACCTTGGGAGTCACGTATTCCAACGGCCTATTGGCGTGGTGGAGTTTCTGGCGGCTCGTATCCGACTATACGGACGGACTTTATACAGAAGTTCTGTGATTCGAAAAACATTGATGCAAGGTTCTTACGTCGTTGGGCCACACCGGATCGCATTGGACCTATTTCACTTGATGACCCGCGTATTTTTGATGAGGAACGCGACATTAACGATCACATGCGACACAAGTACATCTTTATCATCGATGGGGCCTGTATCGCATCTGCACTCCAGTGGGTGTTTGCCTCGGGATCTGTACCAATTTTGGTGACACATCCTGAGAATGAGTATTGGTTTCGTAGGTTTCTTGTACCTGGAATCCATTGTGTGGTTGTTTCTTATGACCTGTCTGATGTCGAAGAAAAGGTCCAGTGGCTAATTGATCACGACGAGGAGGCCCGGGCGATTGCTCAAAATGCTCGGGAGTTTTCATCAAACGTCTTTACGAATGACTTTCAGCAGAAGTACCTTGCAAACGAGGTCGAACGCATTCTTGGTCTTCCTGTTTAGAAGAACATTCCACGGCGGGAGTGGCGGCGAGACTTGCGCGAGTGGCGGCGCGTGTGGCGGCGACGACGACCGGCCATCGTCTCCTCACCCTCAGGCGCGGCCTCCGCAGCCTCCGCGGCCTCCTCGGCGGCACCGCCCATCAGCTTGAGCTTGCGGCCCGACAGCTTGGAGAGCGTCTTCATCATCTTCTTCATCTTCTTCGTGAGCTTCTTGCCCTTGCGGCGGCGGCCACCCGAGCCACCGAACTCAGCGGGGGAAAGAACCACACCACCCTTCATCGGGGTGGCGACCATGGGCTTCGCGGCGGCAGAACCGGCGGGGGTTGTAGGCTGAACAACTGCGGCAGACATTTGTTTGTTAAGAGGTAGATACAAAAATCCTAAGCCGCCGTTAGGCCGAGCAAGAAACGCAAGAGGGAGGCTCGACCGTAAACTGCTGGGCCTTGGCGGCTGCCTTTGTACGCAGATAATACACCCCTGTCTTCAATCCCTTCTTCCATGCATAAAAGTGCATGGACGAAACCTTGGATGGAGTCGGCTCGGCGAGGAAGAGATTCAGCGACTGAGACTGGCAGATAAAGGGAGCCCGATCAGCCGCCATATTGATCAGGGTCTTCATGGGAATCTCCCAGGAGGTCTTGTACAGCTCACGGATATGAGCGGGGATCTCCTCAATGCCTGCAATCGACCCGTTGTTGGCGATGATGGCCGAGCGGACATAGGGCGTCCACAGATCGTTCTTGACCAGATCCTCCACGAGGTACTTGTTGACGACGATGAAGTCACCAGACAGAACACGACGAGTGTACAGATTCGACGTGAAGGGCTCGAAGCACTCGTTATTGCCTAGGATCTGCGAGGTCGAGGCGGTCGGCATCGGGGCAATCAGGAGGGAGTTGCGCACACCGTTCTTACAGAGTCCACGAAGGTTGTCCCAGTCCAGGTAGGTCGTGATCGGCTTCTCATTCCACAGATCACACTGTAGCTTACCCTTGCTCATAGGCGACCCAGCGAAGGACGAATAGGTCTTCTCCAGATCAACCGACATACCGTGCCAGTCGTTCTGAGACGCACCGAGCATGCTGACCGTGGCAGCAGCAAAGTAGATGTTCTCAAAGATCTCGCGATTCAGACGGGCGGCCTCGTCGGACGTCCACGGCATACGGAGCATGGCAAACACATCGGCAAGTCCCTGGACGCCGATTCCGATGGGGCGGTGGCGGAGGTTCGAGCGCTTGCACTTCTCGGTCGGGTAATACGTCTTGTCAATGACAAGATCCAGATTCCGAGCGAGGACGGCAGTGCAGATGCGCAGCGCCTCAAAATCAAACTTCCCGTCCCGGACGAACTTGGGAAGAGCCAGAGACCCGAGGTTACAGACCGCCGTCTCGTCGGCTGAGGTGTACTCGATGATCTCGGTACAGAGATTGGAGGACTTGATGGTCCCGAGGTTCTGCTGGTTGGACTTGGCATTACACGCATCCTTGTAGAGGAGGTAGGGCCCACCCGTTTGAATCTGAGCATCGACAATCATCTGCCACAGCTTCTTAGCGGGGATCTCCTTCATGGCCAGGTTCTTGCGCTCGTACGAACAGTAGAGCTCGTTGAACTCATCACCCCAGCAATCCGACAGACCCGGGCACACGTCCGGGCTGAAGAGCGACCACACACCGTCCTGCTCGACCCGTTGCATGAACAGATCAGAGATCCACAGGCCATAGAACAGATCCCGAGCACGCTCATCATCCGTGCCAGTATTCAGACGCAGACGGAGGAAGTCCTCGATGTCCGCATGCCAGGGCTCCAGGTAGATCGCAAAGGACCCGTTACGCTTACCGCCCTGATTCACGTACTTGGCCGTGTCGTTGAAGACCTTGAGCATCGGCACAATACCCGTGGACTTTCCGTTCGTCCCCTTGATGTTCGCATCACGGGCCCGAATGTTGTGAATCGAAAGCCCAATACCACCCGCCCACTTGGAAATCTGGGCACACTCGCCCAGGGTGTTGTAGATACCCTGAATCGAGTCGTCCTCCATTTGAACCAGAAAGCACGAGCTCAGCTGAGGATGGTTCGTCCCTGCGTTGAACAGCGTAGGCGTGGCGTGAATGAAAAAACCCTGCGATAGAGCCTCGTACGTCTCCTGGACATCACGGAAGTCTGCCTCATGAAGCTGAATTGCCACGCGCATCCACATATGCTGAGGACACTCACCTGGAAGCAAGTACCCCTTCTGCAGGGTCTTGAATCCAAAATAGTCAAACATAAAATCACGATCCCAACGGAACATCGCTGTATAGGTCTCCTCGTGAGTCTTGACATACTGGCGGTAGGTCTCCGAGTAATGAGGGTGGTCCACAATCTGACTATAAGGCTTGTTCATGTGCATCTTCTGGTGGTTGTCGATAAGAATGCGAGCTGCGAGCTTCCCGTAGTTCGGGTGGTGACGGGCCTGCATCATCGCACAGGTCTCAGCCGCAAACTCATCCAGCTCTGAGGTCTTGATCCCGTCCTGGATCTGCGTACAGACCTTCTGTGCGACCAGATCCGGGTTCACATACTCCAGACCCTTGGCCAGCTTCTGAATCCGCGACAGAACCTGATCGAACGAAACAGGCTCTCGATCCCCATTACGCTTTGTGACGTAGATATGGTCAGACATCCTCAATACTGTATCCATCCGCCTTACCTGTAAGCGGGTAAAAGACTTCGAGACAAAAAATTGTTTTTGTGTCTTGAATTCTTAGTCCTTGAACTTGTTGAGGATGGCTCCTAGGGATGTACAGACTTCCAGCATATTCATGCGCATCTCATCTGTCTCCATCTTAGCCAGTTTTTCTGGGTTCGTGAACTCAATGATTTTCTCGCGACAGCGCGCTCGGAGCTTGGGCTCACATTCTAGGAGAAAGGGGTACAGACCCCTTGTAAAGACACCGAGGAACTCGATGATGGCAGGGACGATCTCGTGTGACTTGCGTCCAGGTGTGTAAATGAAGTGGACAAGATTTTCAGATCGTAGGCGCCGTCCCTGAGCGAGAGCGGTCCTCACAGTATCTTTGATGTCTTTCTTGGGAATGCGACGGCCCTTGGCACGATCGCCAGGGGGCATGAGGCGGTTGAGGTTGATGCGCTCCTCCCACTCGAGGTAGGGCATGATGACATAGTTGATGACGTCGGCGGGAAGCGTGTCGAGGTAGTTGGGAGTCATTTTCGGCACGTCTTCTGGTTTGCCTGGTCAGATCAAATCCATTTTCTAGAACCGAGACCCAATGTCGTTCAGGTGGACGTTGTGCTCGTTTCCATCAGAGTCGTAGAGAGGCTCCAGAGGATTATTGATGTACGCCTGCGTCTCCGCCTCCAGTTGCTCATCAGTCTTGTGCTTCTTCACGCGGACCTTCTTCTTGACCACCGTCCAGGTTCCATCCTCAGCATTGTCCACAGAGTCCAGCGGCTTTGAGGCAGCAACAGGATTCAGGGTCTCCTCATCAATAGGCTTGTGCATCTGAATGTAGTTCTTGCGCTGGCGGTTCACGGCATGAATCTGATCCTTGGTTGCTCCATCCTTCAGAGGAAAGCGGCGAAAGGCGTCCTCCACGGTCTCCCGCGGAGCCTTCAGCGTCCTTGCAAGTTGGTCGACGGGATCGGTAGAGCTCATAGTGTAGTGTGCCTTGCTGTGTTTATTTAGTTTGACTTCCGTTTTACTCGGTGATGAGTTTGACGTCGATATGTGCTGACTCTAACTCCTTAACGAAGAGGCTCATCGCATAGGGCATGGCAATCGTATTCTTACTTGTATCCAGCCGTCCCTCATTATCAATCTGAACCTCCACTCCATCCGAACGATCCATGAAGCTTTCGTGAAGGAACTTGGAGATGCCATGAGCGACCATTCCATCGCGCTCCATCTCACCCACCGCCAGACCACCACCCTTCGAACGTCCATGCAGAGGCTGGTGAGTCAGCAGAGTCCGAGGACCTGTGGAGCGATAGTTGATCTTGTCCTCCACCATGTGCTTCAGGCGCTGATAGTAGATCGGACCCATGAAGATATCTGCCTCCATCATCTCGCCTGTCATGCCGTTGTACAGCGTCTCGTGACCATAAGGCTCAAATCCACGTGCAATCATGGCTTCCTTCAGATCGGCAATACGATTTGACACTGTAAAGCCCGTGGCATCCACAAAACTTCCGAGTTGAAGACCCACCTTGCTACAGGTGCTTTCCAGAAACTGCCCGATCGTCATGCGAGTAGGAATACCGTGAGGATTGAAGATGATGTCGGGGCGCACACCCTTAGCCGTGAACGGCATATCCGACTCCGGAATCAGCTGACCCACTGTGCCTTTTTGCGAGTGACGAGAGGCCATCTTATCTCCCGGCTGGGGCGAGCGCTCTTCGACAATACGAATCTTGACTCCACGAATTCCGCCCGACATGGCATAGTGATAGATTGCATCGACCCGCCCGTGCTGACCCCGCTTGGGCAGTTCGGAGACATCGCGGAATCCCGTCTCGTTGCCCTCCGCATCCTTGATAGGAGACAGCATACCGACCAGAACCGTCTTGTCGTTGATAATCGAGTTGAGCTTGATGATCCCGTCTCCGTCGAGCATCTCATAGTTCACATCCTCCTTACGCTTGACCGCCTCGTACTTTGCATTGGTGATGGGATTGCCAAACATTGTCTGTGTCATCGACGCCGGATCGATCATCTCCTCCTGGATGTCGTAGGAGTGGAAGTAGGCCGTGCGGAACATACCACGCTTGAGAGAGGTCTGATTCAGGATCATCGAGTCCTCCTGGTTGTGACCACCGTACATCGTAAAGGCAACCAGGGCATTCTCTCCGTAAGGCATGCAACCACCCGAACCCATCATCTCCCTGTAGAACCAGGTGTGACACAGAGGCTTCTGCGGGTTGGTCGTGATACTGGAAATCGTATCGAAGCGCTTGTTGTAATTCGTGTGGTACCACGAGCACGCCTGCTTCTGCTGGGCAATCGCAAAGTCGTTACGAGTGGCCGGATTGTGATCCAGGAAGGGAACCAGGTTGGCAATCGGAGACATGCAGAAGGTCATGTGAATCTCCGAACGGAACGCAGGATGAAACGGCTCCAGCGAGAAGCGAGAGACATCCGATTCTTGAGCATCAACGTAATCCATCAACTTTGTCAGCTCGTTCCACGAGGTTGCAGCCAGGACCTGCTCGCGACTGACGCCTTCACGGTACATAGGCCGGACTGGCCGACCCGCGTCACAGGCGATAGTGTACACGTTGCCCAACTTGTTCCACCCCAGTGAGACATCCGACTGGATCTGACCATTGCGACGAGCGGTTATTAGCAGATTGTGAAGCGCCTCCGTATTTGCAAGGCAGACACCCACAAGATCCGAGTTGATGTAGATCGGTGTCCAGAACGGCTCCCACGTTCCGGGTAGGACATTCTCTATCCGCCGAACCATCGGATTGCTGAAGATGAGCGCCTTGATCGTCTCCGAGGGGAAGGCCGTAGATACCCGAGCCAGAATGGCGAGAGACTTGATATGTCCGACTCCCGATCCGTCCGGCGAATCGACCGGGCAGGTCAGACCGAACTGCGAGGCATACAGACGACGAGGCGGGGCCGTGTTCATATCGGGACTGATCTGCAGGATCGTGCGACGAAGCTGAGACAGATAACCCACGTACGAGAGGCGGTTCAGTTCCTGAGCCACACCATCGCGTCCTCCCCACTGGCCCTTGAAGGACTTGGAGAACTCGTTGAGCATCCGATAGGGCTTCCAGAAATACCCAATCGTTTCACGCTCGACCAGCTTGATCAGGTTCGCACCCTCGTAGGTCTTGCGCTCATACTGAATGCGCTGATCCATCTTCAGAAGCATCTCCTGAGCCACCACACGGTAGATACGACGGAACTCCTGGAACATGAGACCACCCGAAGGAATGAACCGCTTGAACTGGATGTTGTCACGATCCGAGGGCTCCTTGCGTCCCAGCGTGACATCCAGGGCCATCCGAAGCATCTGTCCCAGCAGGTAGGCCTTGCGACGGAAGACATCGGCTCCTTCCACGTGAGGAAACAGGAGCTCGTAGATGTTCTCAATCACCTCCGACTTGTACTTCCGCTTCGTCTTCTCCTCCAGAAGTTCCAGATCGGTTTTTTCCTTGATCTTCAGAAGAGCCTGGTGGCTGATGACCAGCTGAGTAAAGATGTCATCGTAAGCCAGCCTATCCTTGTCGGGCACTCCAGCAAGAACCGTATCGTAGATCTCCCGATCGGAGGTCAGACCCAGACAGGCAAAGACACTGAGGATCGGAACCGGATCCGTGAATCCAGGCAAGGTGATGACGGCATTGCGACGATTCCGACCCAGATTGATCGGATCGTCCTTGGAATTGTAGGCGTTCTCAGGAGGCAGAATCAGGAAGTGAGAGTACGGCCCCTTGCTTCCATCCTCCGAGATTGATCGAATACCAACATAGGTCTCCTTGTCTCCCTCAAAAGACGACTCTGCAACAACTCCAGCCGCCACTGCCCGATCCTTGTCACCCTCCTCCGTATCCTTGGCAACAGAGGTGCGAGATCGGACTCCCGAGTAGAACATGTTATTGCCCAGAAGTTCCTGGGTCATCAGCACCTTCTCCGAGCCTTCAATGATGAAGTAACCACCCAGCTCAAACTGGCACTCACCCACGGAATAGCCGTCCATGGCTGTCAGGTAGCACGGCCGACTCCTCAACATCAGTGGAATCCGACCAAGAGGGATGTTCTCAAAGGTGCGCGTCTCTACCTTTCCATCACCAAAGACATACTCGATGACAATATCCGCAACCAGGGTCAGAGCGTAGGTCGTGTTGTCCAGACGACAGGCATGGGGCACAATCGGAGATCCGTGCTCATCCACAGGAGGCTGAAACGACACCTTGTTCCCCTCCTTTCCTCCGAGGTAGACACGGATATAGCGATTACCCTTCTCCTTCTCCACTAACTCAAGCTGGTAAGGATTCGAGACCTTCATAAAGGTCGGAATGCTCTTTTCCAGCAAGGCATTGAACGAGGAGAGGTGATGATCAACCAGTGGGAAGGCTGTGTCCCTGAACAGTGCCCGAAGCACGTGTCGGGGTGCGTCCATTGTTGTTTGACGAGTAAGCATTTTCTCTGGGTAGACGAAGTAGGAGTATGTGGAGCGAAACACGA
>Ga0209189_1000601_pt1 | contig 29561 bp, 22 predicted proteins | sample C_130820_EF_Meta_FD_187308 | JGI IMG/M metagenome (GOLD analysis project Ga0209189, IMG submission 187308) | Freshwater microbial communities from Lake Croche, Canada to study carbon cycling - C_130820_EF_MetaG (SPAdes) (version 3) | ecosystem: Environmental > Aquatic > Freshwater > Lake... | reverse complement strand
CGCATCCACATGTGCTGCGGCCTCTCCACGACCTTCATGGCCGCATTTTTCAGCAAATACGATTTCTCCAATGTCTTGAATCCGAAATAGTCAAACTCATAGTCGCGTTCATACTTTATGTAGGCATCAATCTCCGCCGCATTCTTTGTAACACACTCTAGAAGCTCCTGGCTCACATAGGAAACTGGCTCGCCCGTTTTTGGCATCACTTGAGAGGACAAGATTTTTACAACTTCCGAGAAACTCTTGGATGTATTTTTGTGATGATTGCTTACCGCGATACGGGATGCGAGAGTGCCCCAGTCCGGATGGTTTGTAGAAAGAGGAGCTGCCATTTGCGCCGTTAATTCGTCGAGTTCCGTGGTTGTAATGCCGTCCACAATACGCGCGAGAACCTGTTGAGCTAAGATGTCGGCCTTCACGGAAAGACCACGGGAGGCCTTTCGGATACGTTGAAGAACCTTATCAAAGCTTACATTCTCGCGTGAACCGTTACGCTTGACGACTTGCATACTATAAGACATATTAGGATTTGGAAGGCCGGGCTGTGCCGCAAAGTTGGGCGACTTCCAGGCTCAATTTTAGGCCCCCACGGTAGAAAATGGAGGCCCTGTGCATGTTGGCATCGTTGGCAGTGACAACCTATTATATCGGGATTCTAGTGAAGGCTCGTTTCGGGTAAGAAACGCGCTTCATTACCGTTAAAAAATAAATAAGTATCCATGGTATCTTAGACCTTCTTCTCGGCCTCTATATATCGCAGCAGCTTCTTCTGTGTGACAATGCGCGATGATATACACATAGTCTCCAACTCCTGAAGTAGTAGCTTGTAGGCGTAGGGGATTTCAATCGCCGAGAAGTTCGTTGTATTTCCACATCCACGGCAATTCCATATGCCCTCTTTCGGATTCACAACCGCAATGAGCCCACAATCCTGACAGCTCCAGCAGCGGAATAAATCGGAACACTCCATAAACCGCTCCTTGGTGAATTCCGTTATACCATGTGCCGCCACACAATCACGCTCCATCTCTCCAAACCGCAAGCCTCCCTCCCGCGCTCTTCCTTCTGCCGGCTGTCTGGTTAGCATCACCAGCGGCCCAGAAGATCTCGAGTGCATTTTGTCCGCGGAGCAGTGTCTCAGGCGCTGGTAGAAGCAGGGGCCCATGAAGATACTCGTCTCCATTTGTCGTCCTGTGAAACCATTATAAAGCACCTCATTTCCAGCAGGTTCCAGACCCAAATCATCCCTCATAATCTTGGTCAGTCCCTCCAACGTCACATTGTTGAAAGGGGAGCCGTCCCCCAGACAGCCCATCTCGCGACCCATCTTTCCGAGAAGCGTTTCCAACAGCTGTGCTATAGTCATGCGGCTGGGGATGCACTGGCCTGTAATAATAGGCCGAGAAGCCTTCACAACTACACCATCCTCCCTCACGACACGGCGTGTGATGATGAAGCCATGTGGCATTGTCACACACCAAGTACGACCATCGTAGGTAGTCTTTTTGATATCACGTCGCACATTTAACGTAGGCTCTGATGCCCGGGCGGTATCAGTATATGAGACCTTCCAGCCAGTGTGCCTCGCCACAATCTCACGCCCCTCCTTGTCATAGCCATTTACATCTCCAACATGATGCTGAACAGTGAAGTGTGCTGAATAACCTCCATGAAGAGTGAGGCGCATAATCTCATCACGGAAGCGACTCGACGAAGTCCATATGACATTTCTATCTGCCTTCTCACATCCATCGGCAAAGCGGAGACCAGAGAGAAGGGCACGAGCATGTTCCGGGGACAAGCTCCATACCCAGCTAGCCATCCACTTTGCTGACTTTATGGCTTCAGGAACAGTTGTAGATACTACCTCTGGTACATTTGCCGCATCCGCATACTTTGCGTACTTCTTACCATACTCCTCACAGAATAGGACAAACCACTTTGTGTTAATTATAGACCAGCGATAGCGAACAGGTCGTGCCTCGTTTTGACCACCTATAATATTGTAGGTGTAGTCCTCTCCCTCAATTAGCTCCAAAGCTATGAAGCGCTCACGAAGCCACTGGTCATCAACTGCCTTCACTGGGCTCATCTCTATGGAGTTTCCACCAAAGCGAAGGGTCCCATCTCCAAGCCAGTAGCCGTATAGCTCGCAGAATGCCTGAATCTTTTCAGGCGTATCCAACCTGAGTTGCTCGACAAAGGGTAGTGTTGTCCCCCCTTCAATACCTGCAGCAGCCTTTCCAATGAACTTCACTGCCTCAGCATCAAGGAGACTCGCCGCCTTACACTTCTCATAATCCTTCATACTACGCCGTGATGCGCCACGAGGGCCCTTTTGTACACCATCCCAAGTGACAGTCTCACCGTAATACTTTCCACGCCTGGCAAACATGTCATGGTCTTCAGTAACCAGAAGAGACACTCCATTGCTTGCAGTCTCATTCTCATCACCATCCCAATTTCCAGCTTCGCCCGAATGGGTAAATTCCACCATATCCCGCAGTTTTACATCATTCAGAATGAAATTTGTAGGATGTTCATAAACAAGCCGCCCTGTCTCGTGGTCATATCCACCTACACGCAATGAGCCCTTCTGATATCCCGCCTGAACCTCCCTCCAGTTCATAAATCCATGTTCTGTTAGAATCTCATGGTCTTCCGCCAAGCAGTGTGGATTGATGATGATATCTGGGACCATTCCAGAAGCTGTAGTCGGCATGTCCTCGGGATCCAGAATCATCCCGCAAGTCCCCTTCTGACCATGGCGCGACGAGAACTTGTCGCCAATCTCTGGAATCCTGTCCTGTCGCACTCGCACTTTTGCAAAGGAATAGCCCTCCCCATTCCTGTCTTTGAAGATACGATCCACCCAACCCGTCTCATTATTCCGCATCGTGCGTGAGACATCCCTATAGCGTTTCGCCCCCGCGGGAATCACCATACCTGTAGGAACACGAAGCGGGACATACTTGCCAATCAAGATGTCATCCGTGTCGACATATGTATTCTCAGGCACAAATCCCGACTCATCCAGCTTTCCGTAATTGGCATTCTTCATTTGTTTCGTCATCGTGGGATCCGGTCGCACGAAACGCTCCTCCTCCCCAGAAGACTGATTCTTGCGTTCCTCGTCCTTATAGGTCCTGTAGAAGATGGAACGAAAGAGGCCACGATCCAGAGAACCACGGTTAATCATAATAGAATCCTCTTGATTGTAACCCGTGTATGTAAGAATTGCCACGACGATATTCTGACCGGAAGGCATGGCCTGGGCGCCATAGAATCGGCTCATAAAGGGGCTGACAAAGGGGACTTGGGGATAACAAAGCAAGTGCGCCAATGCGTCATATCTGTCGCGAAAGTTCAAGGCATACATACCCATAGCTTGCTTCCCCATCGCAGCCTGATATGAATTTCTGGGAGACTGGTTGTGATCCGGAAAGGGGATGTTGCTCGCCAGAGTTCCCAGTGCCGTGCTAGGGTGGATTTCCGAATGCGTGTAGGATTCTTCGGGCTTCTTTAACACATCTTCCGGGAACATGGCAATGTAGGAGGACTCTGTTTCGCCCGGATCCACATACTCGATAAGGGCGTTGCCGCCGGGGCTCTGCCAAAGAAGAATACGCTCCCAGTTTTGAATTTCCGTAATTTCCTTCAAGAGCTTGCCACTTGTGTCCGCGGCAATCTCTCGGAGTGCATCCGCGTAGAAGAGGGGGCGAAGAACACGGCCCGCTTCGGTGGTAATCCAGATTTCCTTGAGCGCGGCCTTCCAGATAATTCCCGTTTGCACATGAATGCGCCCACACCTCTTGGCCGTTCGGAGAAGTTCTAGCATGGGAGACGTATCCTCCATGGAAAGTGTTCCCAGCCACGCGCCATTGAGAAAGAGGCGAGTAGAGGAATGCTTCTCTGCGATGGACGTGGTATTCAGAGGCCGCAAGAGTCCCACCGCCTTGATGAATTCTTTAATCGTCTTTGCATTGCTGTAAATACTGACAATTGCCGTAGAGGACATGTTCTTTACAACTCCTACGGAGTGTCCCTCCGGAGTCTCCGAAGGGCAAATGTAGCCCCACTGAGTATTGTGCAGCTTACGAGGTGCAATCAGCTTCCCCGTTTTCTCAATAGGCGTGGAGATGCGCCGTAAGTGAGAAATCCCCGAAATGTAATTCAGGCGATTGAGAACTTGCGATACACCAATCTTGCTGGGGCCGCCAATCTTGGCCGAACCGAAATTGCCCGTGGCCAGGGAAGTCTTCAGGCCAACTTCCAAGATTACGGACTTTACGATTTTGTTAATATTGCTCACATTCACAATTTCCTCAAAGTTGGCGGAAGCGCGCCAACCACCACTGTGAATCTCTTTGGCCAGAGAGGACCGGATATCCTTAATCATTTTGGTTGTAAAGTAAGTCCGGAACAAATTGGCCAAGAGGAACCCCGGCAAATCCACCAGCTTGTTCGGATACGCATCTCGGTCGTCGTTCGGCATTCGGGCCGAAGCCACCCACAAAACTTTGCGAGTCATATGAGCTAAGAAGCATGCTTTGTCGTAGTGAAAGGAGGGATGGAGGCCAATATGCGGGAAGAGTTCTAGGCTGAGAATATCCTCAATCCGCATCTGTTTGGTGGTGCGGCTGGACCAGGAATTCACATGCGTGGAGAGCCAGGCAAGAGCGGCTTCCTGGGTGCGGACGTCGACGGCCTCCATAATACTCTCCGTCAGGATTCCGTCAAATGTGCCGTCTGATTCGGGGCCAATAATCAGCTCGCAGATCTCCTTGTCGCAGGTGAGGCCGAGGGCGCGAAAGAGAATCCAGAGAGGAATATCCGTCTTTACACGCGGCATGGTGGCCCTGAGCAGGTGAATCTGGGGGTTTTTGGGATGATACATGATCTTGACGGCATTGGACTTGGGCACTTGATCATTGTCTGGGCCAATGGACTTGACCTCAATCACTTCAACATCCTTGGTGGGATTCCTATTGTTGCGGAATACAACAGGGCGATTGGCGGCCATGCGCTCCTGAGATATAATGACACGCTCACCGCCACCCACAATAAAGTAGCCGCCATAATCCTCCGCACATTCACCGAGTGCGATAGGGTCCAGATGTTTTTGGTCATGTAGGAGGCAGTATTTGGAACATACCATGACAGGGATTTTTCCGAGATGCACATTCGGAAAGAGGCGTTCGCGAGTTTCGCGCACACCCCCTTTGGTATTGTCAATGAAAGTGGTTTTGATACGAACATCTACAAAGAGTGGGCTGGCGTATGTCAAATTGCGCTTTCGGGCATCGTTGGGCATCATGGGGAGAATCGCACCATTGTTCTCAAAGATAGTGGGCTTTCTCAAGGAGACATTCTCAAACATGAGAGCTACTTCATACTCGCGCGAGGCCGTGGAACTATTCGTCATGGCTTCGGAGGTGCGACCCATGAGGGCATTGGCCGCAGATGTAGAAAGACCCGTCGCAGAGGCGAGTGCCGACCGAGGACCCGATAAGGGCGTCTCAGGGCTTCCACGAACAATCAGAGGATTCACCTGTTGAACAATTTCAGGGATGTCAATATCCATGAAATGATTAAAGGACTCCAGTTGGTGAGAGACAATTTGCCGCCCCTCTGATTGTTTGAAATATAAATCTAAGATGTGTCTGTAGGAGGGGATAACTGATTTGGGTTCGGACTCCATATGCTTTTGTGATTGCATGGATACTTCAGCAATTTTATGTAGCGCATGCATCGAGGTCCCTATAGTTAGATTTGTCACTTGTTTAGACCTTTGCGGCGATATATTACGAAGGTGTCCCAGGGCGAATCTTCCGTTATATACACGAGTTCAAAGCCTTCCGGTGGTTCTGTAAACCAATATTCTACGTATCGTGTATCAATATCTTCTATAATGAGTAACCCCCCCTCTTTCACATATTTACTGGCCTCCGTTTTTGTAAGAAGCTGGTGTTCAATGATGTGAGAGCCATCGTCCACAAGAATATCAAATTTGTTTCCGCAACTCCCCAAGGCTTCATATATGGAGTGTATAGAACTCTGATCCATATATTTACATGTAATCCGGGTTTCTTGAAATAAAGTGGGTCTATGATTATCGAATCCGTATATGGTCGCTGCTGGAAAAAAGTCGCGCCACATACGGAGAGATGCACCTGGGGTGTATGCGTCGCTTACATGACACATGCAATCGATATATCCAATACCGATTTCGCCAACGGTTGTTACAGTATTTGGATCCATATATTTCATAATAGCTTCATAATAATGTTTCGTGTATCCATGAAATAGAGGTCCTTTGTCCGTTAAATGCTTTTCCGCAAGTTTACACAATTCTGTATATTCCATTCTGATTGTGCCGGTATTTTAGAAAATACCTTTTAGGCGCATTTAGTAGGAGGGATGTCAGATCCGAATATAAAACAAATTACGCTGGTGAGTAAGCCACAGGAAGGCGGGAAGGAGAAAGTGTCTCGGCGTAAGACAGTGAAAAAGATGGAATTGCCCGTAACCAAAGAGGGCGGAGGAAGCACAAGTCCTGGAACCATTACACAGATGGCTTCTTCGCATGTCCCCACTACTCCCGGTTCCCCAGAACCTGTTGGTGTGAATAGTCCTCTCACACAGGTGGGCGCGCCTGTTCAAGTCGCAGGAAAGGCCGCATCCAACCCTGTAAAGGTTGTATTGGCTGCTGCAAAAAAGAAGAAAGTGGTATTGGCCGCCGCGAAACCGGTTGTGAAACCTGCTGCGAAAACTCGCAAGAATACGGCGGCACGAAAGGTGCGCATGAACATGGCAGGGCTTAGTCGCAAGATTCATGTGGCGAAAACAATTCGACAAAAGGCCGTGGGCGATAAGATAGAGGATATCAAAAAGGCACTGGAGAAGGCGGCACTTATCAAAGCTGGGTCCAAGGCGCCGGAGCAAATGTTACGACAGATGTATGCCGACTATATGATGTTAAAAAAGCGTGCGTTATAATAGGAATGTTGGCAAACATCACTAATTACAACCAAACGGGTGATTGGTTCTATATAGTGATTGCGGCAATCGTGGTGGATTTTGTAGTGATTGTCATGGCAAAATACGCGGGCCCGAGACCCTTTTTCAAAGTGCAAGCTCTGAATGACTGGTATACACGCTTCGGAGCCCTCGCGGGTGTCTCCGATATTACAAGTGCGCTCATTGGAATCGCCGCCGCGCGGTATATCTACACGGCTATAGGGCTTAAAGGTGTAGCAGCCTTCGTCGGCTGTATTATCGGCTTCCAATTGTTTCACGATGCCTTCTTTTATCTCGCTGTGATTCAGCCTCTTCCTAAAGGAGAAAATGAGATGATTGATGTCTTCAAAGCTTACGCGGCTGAAAACGGGGCCATGATCTTGGTAGCTGACGCACTCATCCTATTGGCTACAGCAGGCCTGGCTGCTGCCCTGAAAGACCTACCGGTTCATTATTCAGTCTCTACGGCTTTTATAAGTATTTACGCAATGACTTATATTTTTTATACGAAGCCTAAGTAGGATGCCGTCGCCTACTAGAAAGCGGAAGCGATCACCATCACGATCTGTAAAACGCTCTCCCAGTAGGCGTATGAAGCAGATTGATAAAACACTAGAGTCTTATTTTAATCATATATCCAAACATCCTGAAAACTATAATGCCGTTCAACGCGGAACTCAATTTATGAATGAAACATACCCGATGCTAAATGCTCTTCGACAGAATGGTCGTAACGAAATACAAAAATACATTAATATCAATCCATTGGCCCAAGCTACGTTGAGTAATATGCGGAATAAATCCAGAAAGTTCAACAAAAATAATCCGAGAACAGCTATTGGGCAAACACCTGCGAATCTTAGTCCTGTCATCCTATCACCAAGAAGGCAATCGAACACGAAATATATGAGCATGTTCCCGTATGAATTGGAGGAGGAGGACGTGCCAACGATCAATCTTATTCATCTACGCTAAGACGACCTATAGAATATTCGCGTATTCTTAGTAAGATGTATGAACAGTATATTCGCGAATACAAACACCATGCGGCCCTACATGGCCCGAACACAGCTATCTTCATGCTTGTAGGAAGTTTCTACGAGCTGTATGATATCCCAAATGAGGAGGGTGAATATCAAACATCTATGAAACGTGCTATAGATATTTTAGGGATTGCGAATGTGGAAAAACGGGGGGATGCGCCTGGAGGGAAGAATGGGCGTTTCGGCGGATTCGGCGTGCCCCAGCTTCATAAATATGCATCCATGCTCACACGTGAAAATTGGTCTGTGGTAGTAATAGACCAGGAAAAAGACGAAAAGGGGAAAGTAACGAATCGTTCCGTCGCTCGTATCTTGTCCCCAGGAACGCATGTGGAGGCATCGCAGACCGAGAATTTATGGTTGGCAGGTCTCTGGTTAGATGCGGGTGTATGGGGTGATCAGCGCGCACCTCCCACCTTTGGCGTGACAGCTATGGACCTGACAACGGGTGCGGTGAAAATATTTGAGGGGGAGGCGATTGGTAGGCGTGAGGCGTGGTCGTCGGACACACTTTTACATTTTTTTCAAGTTCATCAGCCAAAGGAGCTCGTGGTGTGGTGGAAGGGAGACGCCATAGATATTCCTACCGAGCAGACATTGCGGCGCCTCCTAGGTATTCCTACGGGCCATCTACAGACTCGTGTCGTCGAAGCCAATCTTGAAAAAGAGATTGTGCGTGAAGATTTGTTACGGCGCTGCTTCAATCCCAAATCAGTGCTGCCTCTTCGTATAGCTCTGGGCCTAGAATCACACCCCAGAGCCGAACGGGCCATCGCATCTCTTTTGTTATTCGTGGAGGATCATTTTCCATCCGCGAGCCGCCATTTACATATACCCCAGACATGGAACCCCGTAGATTCCGTATATCTAGGGAATCACGCACTCACGCAACTCAATATGGTGACGGCCAAAGAAGATGATTCTGTTCTGGCGATATTCATGAAAACTGCGACACCCATGGGGAAGAGGGCTATGCGTCAGCGGCTTTTATATCCTATCGCAAATTCGGAACACTTGGAGAAAATGTATGAAGAAGTGGAGTGGTGTGTGAGTAATAGGGGGCCTGTATCTTATTTACGCCAAATGAAGGATTTGGCGAGGCTTCATAGAAAGATTACACTTGCCTCTATCACACCCTTGGATGTGCTTGATCTGGATCAATCCTATAGAGCTACAAGGCACATTGTAGAGATGGCGGAGGGATCACCACTCGCATTTCCAGTAGAGGATATGTCACTTTTTGAAACATACTTGGCAGATTTCGCAAAGATATTTGATGTAGAAAAGGCGCGAACGGCGTCGGAGGGGCAGTTTTGCTTGACAGTGGAGGCGGGTCCGAGGACGACGGCTTTAGAGGCTCATATATCGGCCATACATACTCAGCTTAGAACACGATTCAGTGACTTGGACATTTGGCTAGGAGGCGGGCTGAAGATGGAGTTGAAAGAGGCTTCCGTAATAATTAGCGGTGGAAAGGGGGTGATGAAAGCGGCAGCAGAGAAGCTGAAGGGGGTCGTACCGGCCGCGTTTGAAGGGGCCGCGATTCATGCGAAGAAGGCCTCCAGTAGCATGGAAGTTCCTGAACTCAATCGGCTCTATATGAAGATTTTAGGACTCAGGGAGGACTTGTGGGTTTCTGTAAAAGAAGAGCTACCAAGGGCATGTGACACCTTGGCTACAAAACACGTTGCTATCTGGGATACCTTGGAAGCGTGGATTGCAAAAGTGGATGTATCATCTACTATTGCGCATGTGGCGGTGGATCAGGGATATTGCCGTCCAGAGCTTGTAGGGGGTGATTCGGCTTCTATAGAGGTGGAAGGGCTTCGGCATCCTCTTATAGAGAGGCAAACAACCCGTTTAGAATACGTGAAACACGATATTCAGCTGGGGGCTTCCGACTCAGCGCAGGGTTGGCTCATATATGGGATGAATGCGAGTGGAAAGTCGAGTTTAATGAAGGCGACAGGGATTGCGGTTCTCTTGGCACAATGCGGTTGTTATGTGCCGGCCACGCGGCTACGCTTGAATCCATTCCAAAGTATTTTTACGCGGATTTTGAGCACGGACAATTTATGGGCGGGGCTCTCCTCTTTTGCGGTAGAAATGACGGAACTCGCAGAGGCATTGCGACGCGCGGATCCCTGGTCTCTTGTCTTGGGTGATGAAGTCTGTTCTGGAACGGAATCCATGTCGGCCATGGCCATTGTCGGTGCCGCTCTTCAGTGGCTTCAAGAACACGGGAGTCGTTTCATATTTGCAACACATCTCCACGGACTTCCACCTGTAGATGGAATTCGCGTCTGGCATTTACAAGTGCGACATGACATTGCGACAGATCGTCTGATATATGATAGGACCTTGCATCCAGGTCCGGGAAGTTCGTTATATGGGATTGAAGTGGCAAAAGCCATGGGACTTCCTATAGAGGTCTTGGAGGCGGCACACAAGATTCGGCGGGATCTGTTGGGTGAAAAAACAGAGGCAACGGGCCTGAGCTCGCAATGGAATTCGGCTGTCCAGCGACGAGCGTGCGAGATATGCCACAGCGCCATCGCACATGATTTAGAAGTACATCATATTCAGCAAAGAAAAGATGCCAAAGAGGGCCGCCTAGCAGATGGAACTCATATGAATAATCTGCGAAATCTCATCGTGGTATGTCAAACATGCCATGATAAACATCATAGTGGGGAACTTTGGATTGGGCCTGTAAAACAGACGAGTGATGGGCCCGAGCGGCAAATAGATTTTACGCCGTTTGTATTTAAACCTCCAAAGGAAACGGAGGAGGACATAAAAAAGATACAGACATTTTTAACGAAATATCCAGATATGCCCATTTCGCGAATTATTACCGATTTGGAACAGAGGCACGGGATTCGGGTTTCTCAGCAAAAGTTGCGGGCGATTCGGGCAAAGTTGTAGATTTCGTAGGGGGGACCACATAATCAAGTATAAGTCGGGATATACCCATCATACATATGGTGGCATAGGATACTTCTGTATTACTCATAATTTTCATACCAACTTGGCAAACGGGACTCCCCATTGTTACAAGGCCGGAGCAAAATCCTATAAATCCATCTGGGACACATATGTAGCTATAGCTCTTTACGGTAATGTAATGTGTAGAATAGGTCATAAGTGCCGACAAAAGGGTTTTAAATACCGGCTCCATACTTCTTATAGTACATACTCAATCAATCCATTTTAGGTAGAGCATTCCATAGTTCTTCCTATTATGGCACATGCGATGCGTTTTCCACTGTGCCCGGTTGTTTTGGAATCTTCTTCTGTGCCACGGCCCAGGTCGTCAGGGTCTTCGTGGACAATCACGGAACGTCCCCAGAGATCTTCTGGATCTACACCTTTCAGGGTCCATGTATATTGACGAATGACGGGATCTTTGGATTGCGCGAGGGATATATTTCCGAGATCGCCCGTATGTCTTGGACCTTTGGATCCAGGAGGGCCTCCATGGTCTTGGGGAGGGCCTATATGATAATGGGCGCAGGCCCCTTTACAACCTTTTCCACGTAAATCGCCTGCCCTGTGAATATGGAATCCATGTTCGCCGGCAGGAAGGCGTGTAAACTCGGCAGTCACTTTGACGCCGCCGCCAACTTTTTCAAATGTCACATCTCCGTGAACGGAGCGGGTGTGAAACACAGCTACTCCGAAAATCATCTACAATATGCTTAGACCCATGATAGGGTTGATTTTTACGTGGCCGCAGGGCCTGTCGGCCCCCGAGCTCCATTCGCGCCATTCGCCCCAGCAGGCCCTGGGGGCCCTGGGGGTCCTTCTACGCCATCCATACCATTTGTTCCAGGTGTTCCAGGAGGCCCTTGGACACCTGTAGGACCCGGAGGCCCCGGTGGTCCCGGTGGCCCCGGAGGTCCTTGAACGGGAGTTGCAGCAGTGAGCCCTGTAGAACGAAGATCGTCTACGAGCTTCTTGAGATTCTCAACTTCCGCTTTTAAAGCCCGAACCTCTCGCCCGATTGGATTCCCTCCTTGATAGTTGAGTCCACTGGAATATAGAACAGATGTCATTTCTGTAGGATAATTGGGTATTCCCGGGAGGTGAATGAACGCGCCTCAGTAAAATTGCCTGGGCAACTTTCCTGGAATCATGTAGCACAATGATTATTCCTATTCGTTGCTTTGAATGTGGAAAGCCGATCGCAGACAAATGGCGTGGTTACCAAAAAGAGTTGAAGAGGATGAAGGGGGAACAAGCAGAGCAGCGTGTGTATTTTGATGGAGCGAAAATCCCAGTGACGCCTGAAAAGAAAGTCCTGGATGCTCTAAACCTGAATACATGTTGCCGAACCCACTTTCTAACGCAAGTAGATTTGATGGACAAGATTTAGAATCTTCCAAGGGAAAAGAAGGGTAGCCAGTCACGATGGAATTCTTTTTACCATCCATTTTAATATGTATTTTTGCGATCGGTCTTAGTATAGCTATTGCACCAAAGATATCACCCTATGTTCTTATTATCGGATCTATTCTATGTATTATTCTGGCAGTATACAATCACTATTCACTTTTTTCAAATGAATACAGGATAATGACGTGGCTCGATAGGGCAAAAGCATTTGCCCCCTATGTTCTTACAGGCTTTGTAGTAGTTATTTCGGGTGGCTATATTCTATATTTACTTAATTCTGGAAGGTCACAGTCTATTTCTTTGCCTGCCTCCACCATTCCACCTCCCGATACTGCCACGAATTTTATTACTAAAAATATTGGGCAAGGCCTTTCCGCTATGGGGCTAACGCCTGTAACTAAGAATGCCGCAGCAAATGCGAATAGGAATAGGAATGACAATATAGACGAATCCGTATTGAGTAAGAAATTCTAAAGAATCTAAAAACACTGTAACAAGTAGCAAGGATGACAACGCGAAAGACTCATAAAAAAAGAAATACATCTCGGACTCGGAAGTATTCCGCACATACGCTCCCCGTTTTAAAACAGAGTTTTGACGAGATTGAGCATGAAGCGAGTATAATTCTCAAGGAAATTGACAATCCGAAGGAACGAGTTCGCAAGTTTCAGCAGGTTTGGAGAAGAGTATTTGGTGGCCCGGTAGAAGCAGTAGCTGCCGAGGCATACTTGGAAGTAAAGGGGAAAAGTCGTAATAAATATACCCGGAAAACGCAAAAGGGGGGTACCGCACCGATTGCCGGCGCACCTATTGATTTCCAAACACGTCCCGGCATTGACGGTGTGCATGGTTCTTATCCGCAGTACCTCACGTCTGGACTCTCATTTTACAATACAATCAATCAGGATCAGCTCAACAAAGGTGTGGGTCTCGCGGCCTTTGAACCAGCGGTTCCTGCCGATATGGGATCCAATCAAGTAGGTGGGAATGTGCTTGCGGATGCCGCCTTTTTAGCAACCACCCGCCCAGCAGCTTCCGTCTCTCCACCAAGTGTAATAAATGATCTTCAGACTTATCTACAGGGGCGACCCCTTGGTTCTTCACCGGATCCTAGTGAAAATCCCTTGAAACTTATGTAGGCGGACGAATGGGGTACCTTTTTACATGCTGTTTGTAACGGCACGTAAAAGCGCAATCACTGCTAAGATTAGATAGATTAGAGATGGAAGGGATACGCGGCGATGATGCGCGTGCCTTATCAGAACAACTCCTGAAACTGTATTTCAAAACGAATGATTACCCTTATACACGGCATCATATTGAGAGCTATGATCAGTTTCTTTCACAAGATCTGGAGGCAATTATACATTCCCATAATCCCATTTTGCTATTGAATGACAATCGCGACGTAGGGGAAGTATCCAAAAGTAAATATTATAAATACAAGGCGGAAATTTTCATAGGGGGTTTAAAGGGCGACCGATTATACATCGGCACTCCCACGGTGAGTTTGCAGGACTCGGAAGAGGTTCGTATTTTATTTCCGAATGAAGCACGCCTGCGAAATCTCACGTATTCAGCACAGGTGGAGGCAGATATTGTCATTCGTATAACATATACATCGCCGAATCCTGAAGGGCGTGGGCTTATCATGCGCGAGGAGATTTTAGATCCTGCCGAAAACGGAAGTAATTATGGATATTTGGCCAAGTATCCTCTTTTTAAAATACCCATTATGCTTCACAGTCGTTATTGTATTCTACATGGAAAGCCGCAAGCTTTTTTGAAAGAAGTCGGCGAATGCCAATATGATAATGGTGGTTATTTCATAGTGGATGGGTCTGAAAAGGTCTTAATTACGCATCAGGAACAGGCCTTTAATACTCTCTATATTACACCCCAGGAACGGGACCCCAAGATATCCATTTTCTCTTCTATTACGTGCTTGAATCCGACTTCTAGGCGTTTAAAACGCGTGGCATTCATAATGAATCGTGTACAAGGCACACTACATGTGAGCTTACCCTTTGTGCGCAAGCCCGTGCCCGTATTTGTGCTCTTTCGCGCGCTGGGAATTCAATCCGACGAAGACATTTTGCGCCTTATCTTCCCAGATCGTGATTCGGCAGAAACAAAGATGCTTGAGCCAATACTCCACGAATCTATTCTGGAGGCATTCCCCTTTTATGATACATTTTCGGCGGTTCAATATATTAAAATGCTGACAAAGGGGTTCTCCGAGGCACATGTCTTGGATATTCTCTATAATCAAGTCTTCATTCATGTGGAGAATCGCCCCAAAGCCCGCGCCTCTTTCTTAGCCGAGTGTGTGCGTCGCATTTTGCGCGTGAATGCGGGGATTGATACAAAGACAGACAGAGATGATATCCGAAATCAGCGTTGTCTAACATCCGGTGTTCTCACGCGCATGATGTTCCAGGGAGTCTATGAATCTTGGTGGAAGGCCATTCGTTTATCCATTGACAGAGAGTATAATTTTAATAAGGGCATTTATGAAGGCGACAAGTATGCGAATCTTTTTTTACAGGGTGTTATGGGTCAAATGATTCGTGGAGGGCGTCTTGAAGGGGAGGCGAGAGATGCGTCCAAGGCGCGTGATCTTACTCTTGGAATTATGCGTGCGTTCAAAGGAAAATGGTCCAGTGGGACTGGCGCGGGGGTGGGAGAGGAGAAAACGGGTGTCATCCAGGCACTTTCTCGTCTGTCGTATTTGGATTTCATGTCGCATTGTAGGCGTGTAGTCCTGGATTTTGACACGGGGATGAAGCTCCCTGGGCCTCGTCGTCTCCATACAAGTCAATATGGATATTTCTGTACGAGCGAGACGCCTGGTGGGGCGAGTATTGGAATCACCAAGAATCTGAGTATGCTTACTGCTATTTCTGTTTCCACAGATCCGGCCCCCATGATTCAATGGCTTCTGACACGCGGGGGTGTTATGCAATGCCACGAAATGACTACAGCAATGTTAACTATATCTGTCCCCGTGTTTGTGAATTCGGGCATTATTGGGTATACATTGCGCCCTGTTGCATTGCGCGATACATTAAAGGCGTTGAAATGGACTGGCTGCCTACCGGCGAGTTGTTCGGTTGGGTTTAGTGTTCGTGACAGGCGCGTGTTTCTGTATTTGGATGAGGGGCGGCCTCTGAGACCTCTCATTCATTTGGGCGCGAATGGTAAGATTCCTATTGATGCGCTACAGCGCGCCAAATCGTGGCGTGACCTCGTCTTAGGTGTATATCCACAGACAATCAAGCGGAATATTTACCAGGGTGGATTCATAGATCCTTTAGCAGGAGAATCTGCGCCTACACTGGAGGCATATGTAGAAGCTCTGTCCGCCGATGCGGGTGTCGTGGAATATGTGGATCCCTATGAAATGAATGAGACATTTGTGGCGAACTTTCCCGAGTATATTAAACCGGATACGAGTCATTTGGAGATTCATCCGAGCACTATAGTGGGTCTTCTCACGAGTATGATTCCGTATGCGAATCACAATCAATCTCCGCGAAATCAGCTGGGCGATTCACAGAGCAAGCAGGGGATTGCCGTATATGCCACGAATTTCATGAACCGTTTTGATAACCAGGCACATGTTCTCTGTTATCCGCAGGCACCTCTTGTTCGGACATTGTATTATGATTATCTGGCGGACGGACAAATGGGGTATGGGACGAATTTGATTCTGGCAATGGGGTCCTTCACGGGATACAATCAAGATGACGGTATTGTTATGAATGCGGATTCGTTTGCCCGCGGCATGTTCAGAAGCACGTGTTATAGGACGTATGAGGCGTTTGAAGAGGACGACCCGATGACAGGAGGTAAAACGCGGATTGGAAATCCTGCGCGAATTCCTGGATGGACATCTTTGAAGCCTGGGATTGATTATACAAAGCTGGATGAGCGCGGAGTGATTCGCGTGGGAGAAATGGTGGATGAGACCACGGTGTTAGTGGGGATGTATCTTCAGACACAGACTGGGGATATGATGGATGCGTCTAAAACGGCGCAAGTATGGACTCGGGGGCGTGTGGAGAAGATTTCCGTAACTGTGAATAATCTGGGGCACGTGATGGTGAAGGTGCGGGTCGTTCAGGAGAGGATACCCGAGCTGGGCGATAAATTCTCAAACAGGCATGGGCAAAAGGGCACGATTGGTATGTTTGTCCGCGGCTATGACATGCCTCGGACAAAGGAGGGGATCCCTGTGGATATGATCATGAATCCACACGCAATTCCTTCTCGTATGACGGTTGCTCAGCTCATTGAGGCTCTTGTGGGAAAGGCAGCGCCCTCTATAGGGAGTGTGGGGAATGGAACACTCTTTATGAATGACGGTAGTCCAGTAGAGGCGATTGGCAAAGTATTGCGTGATGAGTTAGGCATGGAGCCTTTTGGCGATGAGCTCATGTATGATGGAATGGGCGGGAAACTCATTCCAACCAAGATGTTTGTAGGGAATGTCTATACGATGCGTTTGAAACATATGCCCGAGGACAAATGGAATGCGCGTGGAGAGGGGCGCAGAGAACAAAGAACGCATCAACCAACGGGAGGTCGTGGGGCGCAGGGAGGTCTCCGTATTGGTGAGATGGAACGTGATGCGATTCTAGGTCACGGAATAGCAGACTTTCTACGGGAATCTTTGATGAAACGCGCGGATGGATATTCTACAATTGTATGCAATGGATGTGGGACAATTCCTATATACAATGAAAAAGAGAATCTGTATATTTGCCCTACATGTGACGGCCCTGTAGGATATATTGGGGATTCTGCGAATACATTTGAGATTCTTCCTCCCACGAAAAGAAGTGTGGTGAGTTTTTCAAAGATTGAGATACCCTACGCATTCAAATTGTTAGATCAGGAGATGAACACGTATTTAAATATGGGGATGCGCGTTCTTACAAGTAAAGATGTGACGCATTTCCGCCCGTATTCTGTGGCAGAATTAACGGATGAACAACAGAGCGCGCTTTTGGAGGGGAAACTCCCTGAACGCATACTTCCTGAGACGCAGATTCCGGCATTTTTACCGGCACCTGAAGAGCCAGAGGTGAGGCCCGAGGATTTGGCAGCTTTGGGGGCGGTGGAAGAGAAAGAGGATGTGCCTGTAAAGGCGGAAGCGGTGACCGTGGCAGCCTCTGCTCCTTCGGTGGAAGAGGATGGAGTTCTCATGAAGATTGGGAATATGAATCTTCGTGTGGCGAATCCTTCGGCTCCTGTTGCGGCTCCTGTTCCTGCTCCTGTTCCCGTTTCTACTCGTAGTTCTGCTTCTAATCTGATATCCTTGGAGGATGACGATACGGACGATATACCATTCGCTGTGCCAGAAGCTTCCACACAACTCCAGGCGCCTTCCCAGGCAGCCTCCCAGGTAGCCTCCCAGGTAGCCTCCCAGGCAGTTTCGGTTCAAACAACGAACCAGCCTGTATTAGTTGTTCCTCTTTCCATGAATCAGGCTCCAGCCCCTACGGAGATTATTCCTCCAGCGGCCCCAGGAGCTCCTTCCACCATTGCTGTCGACACGAGTGAGACTGCGATGAAGAGTATCGGGGCGCAGCCATCTATAGCACGCCCTACCAACCGCAGGAGCACCAGCCCCTCTACAGGGACAAATCAAGTGGTGAGCGTGAATAAAATGGGAGCAACTCCGGCAGCGCAGGGAGCCCCTTCTGCCAATGTTCGGGTGAGTGTGAACAAGTTGGGGTAAACCGCGCCCCCCGCCTAAGTAAATTTGAGCTACCTACCCTGTAGGAAACCCCTATAGGATGCAGGACCACGAAACTCTTACAATTCTCTATCAGAGCCGTAAAACACTTCTTACGATTTTAGCAGATCGTGGCTATGATACAAAACCGTATGAGAAATTCGGCCCGATAGAGATTGCTGCCATGTATGCGGCGGCAACTACATCTGCCGGCCCTGGATCCTTCCGAATGGACCTACAGAGATCTACAAAAGACCCCATTAGCAAGTGTCGCGTGGTATATAGTATTAATCGTGTGAAGAATCGGCTTGCTACTTTCTTAGACGAACAGATGGATGAGGAAAGCCCGGATGCCGTAAATCCAGCTGATACGGAATTGATAATCATTCTTTTGGAGCCAATCGCTGACAGCTTTCATGTGGCAGCATTGAATAAGTATGCCACTAAAAAGTTGCGGGTGAGCTTCTTCCAGGCTCATATGATTGTAAATAATCCTATGGAGCATGTCTTACAGCCTAAATTTGAGATTCTACCAAGATCGGAACATGCCGAATTCCTCCGTTTGAACAATATTAAATCTGCCGCAAATCTGCCCTTGATTAAGTTCCACGAAGATATAGTTGCGAGGATTCTAGGTCTTCTTCCTGGAGATATTGTAAAAATTATACGCTCAAGCCCTTCGGCGGGTGAATATATATCTTATAGGATTTGTGCGCCATGATACGTTTCTAAAGGAGAGTTAGCAAGATGACTTCTGTATGTACATCTACACTTAATGCAATCATATCCGATTCAACTTCATTTGATGCTTGGAAGAGTGCCAAAGCTATAACATTAAATTCCATTACGAGTTCTGCCAATCCAACGAGTGATTCTGAAAGTGCCTTAAATGAGGCATCCCAAGATATTTTCAACTTAGTAGCTTGTTTAAATGAAAAACTGAAGGATGTAGGTCAGACCACAAATGACATACAAGATGCTCAAAGTCGTATTTTAGAATTAAACAAGGAGATACGTGAGGCAGAAGAGCATGTGAAAATAGCGAAAGATCGTGTGGCGTATATACGAAATCCGGATCAACATACCAGCTACTATGAAAGTTGGTTCCCGATGGGGAGGCCAATGCAACCTGATTCTATTCCGATATTTATTGCAGTAGATACGTTTCTCTTTATTTTTATTATTTTGATTCTGAGCTCTTATTTTGGCTTGAATATTTCACTGATACTTCCAAACCCTCGTGTTTCTAGTGCGAATACGACAGTGTTCACATTTCCCAATATTGCATTGGCATTTTTAGTAGGGTTTATCATCTATTATTTTCTAGTTCCGAAGTAAATGGAATGCCCCGATATAACAACACTGGAACAAGCAGAAGCAACGCTTTCTTCTTCCGTGCTTCCCATTAACGGTCTTCGTAGGAATGAAGATGGGCTTCTTACAGAAGATGCGCGTAATACTATCATGGATGGATTAAAAAGCCGCGGAGTTAATCTCATGAAAGTGGATGAAATGGCACAAATTACGAATGATTTAATGAGAATAATGTGTACCAGCATAAAACAATATGAATTCCTTCTAAAGGCATATACGAAGAATGGTATGCCAACGGATGAAAAAGTGAAAATATTATTACAAAAAAATTTTATGGTTACTGATATCATAACTGTATTCCGGCTTATTACAAAAACTATGGAAGACAATATTCGTAAGCCTACTATGGTTGAAGGTTGGCAGGATATGAAGAATGCTAAACCTGTGGTCGATTCGAACGATGCACTAATGAAAAAGTTGGCGCGTGATAGAGCTCTTTTAGAGGGATTTACATCTACAGATCTTGGAAGGCAACAAGTAGATATAACAAAAGAAAAAAATAAGATAGCATCTAATTACCTCGGTATGTATGGATTTTTGAACCTTTTCGCGGTAGGTCTTATATTGTATCTAGCTGCGAGTAAATAAAAATACCGTGAAGTATCAAATTTATAACCGAAGGGGGGCAGAACGAATATGTTTGATACATTCACGGCATTGCCTTTGAATATTATATTTATTTGCCAGTACAAGTAAATATAATATTAAACTGTATAGAATAGAATGGACCGTGTTCAAGAATACAATGATGATCTTACAAAACGCCAGGTACAAGTGAATGAGTGGGCGTATAACAATAAGATGGATACGTTGTTTATCTTTCAACTCATATTTATATCTTTATTGTTTGTTGGTATTTTAATAGCTTTGAAACTAAAGGGGGTTGTAGGAGCAGGATTTGTCTGGTATTCTATGGCTGTTTTACTCATTTTATTAATTATTATTATTGTAAATAGGTCTGTATATACAAATACACGCCGTGATACAAAATATTGGAATCGTAAGAGATTTGATGGTGATAATAATATGAATTCGCCGCTTGGGCGTGGCGATGCCTCCTATTTAACATATATAGATAGCGTTCGTAAAGCATATCCTTCGCCTACGAACCCTTCTTCTGGTTCTGATTCTGCTTGCCCTAGTAATTGTAAATGCTAAAAATAGGACTTTACGATAGTATGGGAGCTATCTCTGATCCATCATTTCCGGCTAGATTAACAACAACAACTAGTATGTTAAATAATACACTTCCCGGTTTATACACTAGTTATAAGACAAAGGTAACTAATTCTTCGTCACTTATCCAACAGAAAGATTCACTTCAATCAACCGTTAAAAGCTTACAAGCAAAGAAAAAAGATATAGATGCAAGTTCTGATACGTATCATCGCGAATTCCTTGATCGCAGCGCAGGAAGTAGTAGAGGGTTTTTTCAGCGGTTTGGAATTTCTACACTTCAAGATTGGCTTATCGTGATACTCTATGTATTGTATGGGATCATTTGTATTACAGTTTTCATAATAGCAGTGAAAGCATCTCCGCAAAAATTATTGGCAGGAGTAACTATTCTTTGTGTATCTGTATTTTTCGGTCTTATGATGACAGGGCTTATCTTACGATTTGGCTAAGCTGCCTACGATGTTGTCACGGCATGCGCCGCGTATCTTGTCAGCTAAGCTGCCTACGATGTTGTCACGGCATGCGCCGCGTCCCAGTCAACCACCGCATCATCACTCCCAAACACCTTAATCGTATGCCACTCCTTTCCATTTACGGGTTCACCAAACTCCTCTGTGAGGCGGTTGATGGCCTCTTGCGCATTCAAATCTACGCGTGCATCTTTGCGCCACGCCATAATAATCGTCTTGATCTTGTTCGTAGTGATTGGCTCATTTCGACACTCCATCTTCTCCTCCATCGTCACTGGTTCTCGGATACGCTCTCCACGGAATCGGGCAAAGACGTCAAAGTCACCCTTATACTTGTCGCTCGCCGCCATAACCTCTGCTGGCACTGGATTTAGGCCATAGGGGATATACTCCGTCTCGTAGATGTGCACCAGGAGTGATAAGAAGGGCTCGCGCCATTGCCGCAGCTTCTTGTCCAACATGGGGTCCATCAGAAACACATTGGGGCGGCCTGCGATATACTCGGGATGGTCAGGCAAGACGAACTTGCTGACGAAAGGAATCACACGAATACGCCTCCAAGTGCCGCGATCCATAGTCGTCACAGGCGGCAGCTTGTTACACATCATAAAGAGCTTGCCCATAATGATGAACTTTTCCTGATCGCCGTATAAGGCCCTAGCCTCCACCATATCCTCACCCGAGAACTGCTTCATTCGTGACGTGTTGATAGGCTCCTTGTCATCCGGCTCCTGGAGATAGATGAACCGCCGGCACTTGGCGGCCATGATTTCCGGATTTGCTGCACCCGCTTCAGGACGTTTCCTCGTCAGCACCGTGCTTTGGAGCGAGGTCTGGTAGTCCCCGAAAGTCATCCGCATCAGCTCCACAAGTTTGGACTTTCCATTGCCACCGACACCTGTAGCGACATAGAAGCACTGTTCGCGATTCACTCCCTCCAAACAGGAGGCCAGAAGCCGGAGGGTGTAGCGGCGGAGTTCGGGGCTGGGGAAGAGTTTCGCGAAGAACTCTGCAATTTCCGCTTGGACTGGGAGATTCGGGTCATATGGCACATAGTTGATGGGTGCCATCTCGGGGTGATTCTGGCCGGCGAGGAAGCTCATATAGTCCTCGGGGCGGCCGTCGCGAAACACCACGTGGTCGCGCCCATCTTCCCCAGGAACCCGTAGATCAATCATTCCATTCGCACAAGCAAAGAGGCTCGGATTCACATTCAGCTTGTTGTGAAAGTCATCTTCGTGGAAATGCTTCACCGCCATTTTCATCACCGACTCTGTGAAGCCATTGTTGAAGAGACTTGTCTGGACTTTGTGAAGTTGTTTTGCCTTTTCCTCCAAACTTTCACGCGCTTTAGGATTTTTCCCAATATCATCGTATATTTTAGAAGTTGCATTGTTTATAGCCTTTGCGACTTCTGTACACACTTTCATACTGAGCTCAATCCCCTGATTTAGTTTTCTCCACATGTTTTTATAAGGAGATTCTTTATCATCATCGTATTTATACCACTCCGTATTCTTGGATGTAACAGATGCTATGTAATTTGTACCATATTTCTTCTTCATAAGTTGGGCAATGTGGAAGTGGGTGGGCTCCACCTCCTGTCGAATATACTCACCTATAAACTCATTCTGTATCCTTTCATATGCTTCTTTATTATCATCGCGTGCCCATTTTCGCAAAGACCGCTCCGTGAGGCGAGGTCCATCGTCATGCTTCCTCCATCCATTCATCCAATCGCGCTTCAGTTGTGCCACATTGTTTCCACTCGACTTCCTCGATCTCGCGCTGAAATCCATCCAGAGTTGAAAGTTTTCTTCGGATGGACTAATGTTGTGGAGGCACCAACCCACGCGAATCCAAGTATCATATTTCTCAGCTCGCTCTGTAGAAAGACATTCCATCACTATGCGGCGCACAACTTTCTTCTCTTCTTCACCCAAATCGGTCCCATAAATGGCCTGGAAGGCGTCCAAGAGTGTAGCACCCGCGTTTGGATCGAGTTCCACAGGAGGTTCTTCTGGGGGTGGAGGTGTAGCGGATGCTGTCTCTCCCCACATCTTCACGGCTTCATAATGGTCCCGCTCCTCTTCTTTTACAGCATTCTCATCATCCTCAATATTGTATCTGACACTGAGAAGCTCAAGAAGCATGCGTGGGTTATACGAACTTGTATCCTCATCCTCCCATTCATCGCTTGTAGGGAAATACTTGAAGATATGGTGTAGCGTGTAGGGAGGAATGTTGGGCTTTGACTCGCCATAGAAGATCCAGCCCTGTTTGCGGGTCATGGATTCATCATATATTTCACTCGGTTTGTTATTGTAGCCCGTTCCTTGGAAGCTATTCGCAATGGCGTTCTGGGATAACATCCAATTTCGAATAACTTTTTGCTTCTCATCTAAGAGCGTTATATCTGGGCACATGATGTGGATACCATCCTTGCGCACGTGCCCCGATGCATAAGGGCCAGGGCGAAGAGTTACAAAGAAACGCAGAAACTCATAATTCGTTACACCGAAGAAGATTTGCAGGCCATTTACCAGTAGTTGGCAAAAGCTCCTGATCTGCTCAGGTGTAAAGGTGCGAACGAGACTCGTTTCAGAAGGATACTGGAAATCCAGATCAATGAGAAGCGGCTTGGATTCTCCCTTGCGCGGCTGCTCTACGAACGCAATGGTTTTGCCTCGTTTCACAAAGAGATAATCATTCATCAAGTCCAGAAACTTTGGATAGTCGGTATCTGGTATAACCCATTTGCCACCACGATTTTTGTCCATGTTTGTCATGGTGGCGATCTTTCCATCTCCAAGATTCGCTTTACGCTCATTCAGGAAACGAGATAACTCGTGCCTATCGTATAGGGAGACGGTGGTCATTTGTATAACAGGGGGTGGGAAAAAACGCGGGTCAATTTTTACGCAGGTGGGTCTATGGTCTAAGGCGAGATTATACAGAACATATAAGATGATGCCTCTACCAAAGAGATTGCCGAGAGAAATCGCGGATGTAACAGCTCCTTCCATGACTTCTTCTGGAATTTACTATTGGATGAACGAGTCAAATGGACGCAATGGGAGGGCTATGATTATAGGCCCTGAAGACACACCCTACGCATTTTGCCCCCTTGTATTTAATTTACAATGTCCTGTCGATTATCCTTTTTCTCCGCCGAATGTCACGTTTCTGACATCGGATGGAGTCACACGCTTTCATCCTAATTTGTATGTGGGAGGGAAGGTGTGTTTATCTATACTTGGAACGTGGAATGGGCCGTCATGGACGGCAGTTATGACATTGAGCACCGTTCTTTCAAGTATACAGAGTCTTTTAGAGAAGAACCCTATAGTAAATGAGCCAGGGTGGGAAAAGTATACACTGAATGATAAAAGAGCAAAGGATTATGCCGACTTGATACAGTTTCGGCTCATAGTCATATCCTTTCGCAATCTTCAGCGTTGGAAGAAGGGAGATATGCCCAACGATTGGAAAGAATTCGAAGATGTCTTGGAAGAACGAGGAGAAGAGCTGTATGAGAAGATTTGCGAGATTATACGTAAGAAGGCTGCCGATGGAGAACAGTTATATGATAATGTCCCTTATTCCATGGCAGGAATGACTGGGTGGAATGATTTGTTAAACGAAGCAAGCAGCGTAAAATTGGCGGAAGCCACTTTAAAGGAATAAGGTATATAGAACACAGGTATGAAAGTCTGTTCTACATGCCAAAATATGTATGTCATGCGCTTGCAGCCAGATGGGAAGCTTATTTGGAAATGTCTGACGTGTGGTATTGAAGAGGAGCAGGAGGGTGGATGTCTTCTTGTAGAGACACTTGTTCAACAACGTTCTAGCGAGGGATATCGTATTCTTTTAAATGAATTCACCCGGCAAGATCCTACTTTGCCGCACGTGAAGAACATCAAATGTCCAAAGGGGGATTGTCCAAGTAATGGCGGAGGAGCAGAACGTGATGTTATTTATATTAAATATGATTTGTTGAACATGAAGTATATTTATATCTGTAATGTATGCGGTGATACTTGGCGCAGTCGTTCTTAGACACGTGAATCTCATTTTTTATATGGACATGGTTCTAGATTTAGTATCTCATATAATTAGATGGATTGGGATAGATCCAAATGGCGCGGAATTACACGTAAAGCTACACAGGCTGGTGGAAAGGCGAAGCCTGCTGCAAAGCCAAAGCCAAAGCCAAAGCCTGCTGCAAAGCCAAAGCCAAAGCCAACGACAAAGCCAACGACAAAGCCAAAGCCAAAGCCAAAGAAGACAACTGGAACGAAGAAGACAACTGGAACGAAGAAGACAACTGGAACGAAGAAGACAACTGGAACGAAGAAGACAACTGGAACGAAGAAGACAACTGGAAAGAAGAAGACAACTGGAAAGAAGAAGACAACTGGAAAGAAGAAGACAACTGGAAAGAAGAAGACAACTGGAAAGAATAAACCTAAAACTGATAGTGGCATATCCGTAAGTACTAGCCCTTCTGGCTTTGGCAGTTCCCTTGGCAGTTCCCTTGGCACTTCTGTTGGCACTAGCCTTGGTACTGTATTAGCTCCTCCCGGTGGACCTGGTTCTACACCTGGTTATTCAAATGGTTCTACACCTGGTTATTCAAATGGTTCTACACCTGGTTATTCAAATGGTTCTAACAATGGCTCTAACAATGGCTCTAACAATGGCTCTAACAATGGCTCTAACAATGGCTCTAACAATGGCTCTAACAATGACTCTAACAATGGCTCTAACAATGGCTCTAACAATGGTAGTTCTAACAATGCTCCTACTCGTATTAAGAAATCTTTAAAGAACTTTAGTAACCCAGCTGGATGGTTTAAGTAATGAATAAAATAACTAAACTTAAGAAGATTTTAGTTAATTGTTGGCAAGTATTTTTAATGAATATTATTTATTAAAAATACTAGATGTGTATCAGAGATGCCTTTAGTTAGGAGGAAACAGAAAACACCTTCTAAATTTCGTCCTCTAAGCGCAATAAGTTCTATTCTTAAAGCTACAAAGAATAAGGGTGCCAAATTTATAAAGAGTGTATCTAGAACATTAGGTTCTGCAGCGACACGTGCGAAAAGTATTGCGCGAGCATCCGCACGCGCCGTTACAAAAAAAATAAGTTCACTAAGAACAGCTGTTAAAAAACGTGTTAATAGTCTAGCTGTTAAACGCCCTGTATCTTCTAAAAAATCTATTACACTAAGAAAAAGTCCAGCTTTCTCAATAAAGAAACTTACTACTGCTATAACACAAAAAGCGAAGGCGGCAGTGCGTTCTGCAGTAGTCGCTTTCAGGAAAAAGGTATCACAAGTAAAAACGCGAGGTTCTGCGATAATAAGAGCTTCATTAAATAGACTACGTGCTAAAAGAAAACAAAAACAGATTAAAAGCTTAGATGTTACGAATGCCTCTATAAATAGATCAGCTGCTACAATGACTAGTGCTAGTTCAAAAAGACATCAGAATAGCACTGATACTATAAATGTATCGAATAACACATTTAATAAGTCACGATCGGAGTTGGATACCCATGCTGCTACTAACAAACATCTTAGAAAATCTATCGATGAGGTATATGATGTCCCTACACAAGGAATGAATTCTGCGAGAAATCGAAAATCAAAGGCAGAAGGTGATGGTGGTATTGCTGCTTCTAATATAGAAGTTAATAAAGCATATTTAACATCTATTTCTCAGAAACCACCAACTGTACCTGCTAAAAAACCAGCTGTGACAAATGCCAGCGGACATTTAGATACTTCTATATCACATGAAGTAAGCGCAAAGACATCTGGAAATAATGTCGTCACAGGGGCAAATGGAAGAACAAGGGCTAAAGCAGAACACGACGCGCATGTACAATCCATAGATAATATGAAAAATTCTCATGACGCGGCAAATACCAATTCTAGAAACGCAGCTAACATTCATAATACACATGTAGATGATATAAAGGCCAATGGAAAAGCACGTGTAAAAGATCATGATGATGGAAGAAATGCAGCGGCAGCTTCAAGGAATGAACACCAGGGTAACATGACGAACGCAACTAATAATCGTAGCAAATACGACAATGATATGAATAATAATATAATGAGAGGAAGGGACAAAAAAAAGCAGCTAAATGACGCAACTATAGAATCTGCGAATGCAAAAAAACTACATGAAACTAATAAATCTAATAATATTGATGCTGAAAATAATATTCAGAATTTAAATGGTAAAAAAGCGAAGGCGAAGGAGAAAAGGGATGCATCAGTAGGAGATCTAGATAAACAAATACCTGTCGCGTATTCAAACTTACAAAATAAAAAGAAGCAGCATCTTGACAATTTAGACGATTTAACGAATAAAAAGAATAATACACGTGCTGAAATAGATATTATAAATGGCAAAAAAAAGAATATAGATCCTGGTGAAAAAGATATTGCTACCAAAAATATTACAAATCTAAATGAAAATAAAAAAAAGCATCAATCCGAACTGGAAACATTACATACGCAGAAAAATCAGAATGAATCTGTTATAGCAGCATCAATGATTGATTTAACCTTTAATATTGGATTTTCTAGCGCACTAAACATGCTTTTACCACGAAATAATACGGTACCTATGACTAATCCAATTGTACCTGGTGCAGAAGCAGGAACAGGAATACCAGGCACACCAGGAACACCAGGCATACCAGGAACACCAGGAACACCAGGAACACCAGGAACACCAGGAACACCAGGGGATAATACAATTGTTACACAAATTACAACTGTATCTGGAATGGTGATTAATATTCCTACTCCTACAAATTTGGATAAAGATGATCAAACTAAATACAATACAAATTATAGAATTGGATTTGAAGCCGGATTTACAGAAGGCAAAAAAGATGGGACTAAAAATGTGTATGATGATATAAATCATGTGCCAACCCCTTCTGAACAAGAATTACTAGCTAAGTTGAAAAGCTTTGATTCTATGGATATTAATACCATTATCGGTGACAAAGAAAAAGAATTAGTGTGTAAAGAGATCGTAACAGCTTCAGCGAAAGAGGGTATTGATGTAAAAACTAGTTTTCCTGGTTGTGTTTCATATGCGACTCCAAAGCAAAATACCAAGGCTGGTAACAATACTGGTAACAATACTGGTAACAACAGCGGTAACAACACTGGTAACAACACCGGTAACAACACTGGTAACAACACTGGTAACAACACTGGTAACAATACTGGTAACAACACTGGTAACAACACTGGTAACAATACTGGTAACAATACTGGTAACAATACTGGTAACAACAGCGGTAACAATACTGGTAACAATACTGGTAACAATACTGGTAACAACAGCGGTAACAATACTGGTAACAACAGCGGTAACAACAGCGGTAACAACAGCGGTAACAATACTGGTAACAATACTGGTAACAATACTGGTAACAATACTGGTAACAATACTGGTAACAACACTGGTAACAACACGGGCAATGAAAATGAACCAACTAGTGGTGGGTATAAAGAAGATGAAAATGGTATTATGATATATCCTGGCAGTATTATTCATGGGGGTGCGCTAGATACAGAATCTGGATATGACGATGGATACACAGATGGATACAATAAGGGTATCACAACACAAGAAGCTCTTTTAAATGCAATTTTAGTAGCGCAGGGGACTCCTATAATACCCGAGGATATCACACCCAGCAACAATACTGGTATCAAGAATACTGGTATCAAGAATACTGGTATCAAGAATACTGGCAATGAAAACAACACAGGCAATGAAAACAACACAGGTAATGAAAACAACACAGGTAATGAAAACAACACAGCGAATGAAAACAACACAGCGAATGAAAACAACACAGCGAATGAAAACAACACAGGTAATGAAAACAACACAGCGAATGAAAACAACACAGGCAATGAAAACAACACAGCTAACGAAAACAACACAGCTAACGAAAACAACACAGCTAACGAAAACAACACAGGTAATGAAAACAATACAGGTAATGAAAACAATACAGGTAATGAAAACAATACAGGTAATGAAAACAATACAGGTAATGAAAACAATACAGGCAATGAAAATAGCAACAACACAGGCAATGAAAACAACACAGGCAACGAAAACAACACAGGCAATGAAAACAACACAGGCAACGAAAACACAGGCAACGAAAACACAGGCAACGAAAACACAGGAAACGAAAACAGCAACAACACAGGCAACAATGAAGCTGAACAGGCTGGCGGATTTCTCTCAACTGCAAAGCGCGCCTACAAAAAGAAG
>Ga0209189_1000599_pt1 | contig 29677 bp, 30 predicted proteins | sample C_130820_EF_Meta_FD_187308 | JGI IMG/M metagenome (GOLD analysis project Ga0209189, IMG submission 187308) | Freshwater microbial communities from Lake Croche, Canada to study carbon cycling - C_130820_EF_MetaG (SPAdes) (version 3) | ecosystem: Environmental > Aquatic > Freshwater > Lake... | reverse complement strand
CATTGAATGTAATACAGACTGGCTATATTAAGATTTCAGTTTCATCGACTGGATCCTATCTAGGAATCAATTCACAGGTTTTCAGTACACTTGAATCGACAGCTCCGATATTTGCAAATAAGATATCTGTTAATTCATTTATTCTACATTCCGACACATATTACCAAGATGGATCCCTATATATTACAGGCTCCACCGTAGTTCAAAGTTCAATTTACATGCCAGGAACGGTACTCGTCGATGGAGATAAGACAATTCTAGGTTCTGTTAAAGTTCAGACAGATGCCGCAATTTACGGGTCTCTACTTTTTTCCACAAATACTGGTGGTAAATTTACAATAAAAAATGAATTATCAACTAATTATCGTTTTTATGCTGAAAATACAGTTTCGACAGGGGGGCAGGTTAGCATTTCATCCTTTGCTAGAGTCCAAAATAACATGTATGTATCAACCCTTAGAACGATCTCAGAATACGGTTCGCAATTACAGACGAACGAATTTGTCTTCTCAGGAAATGCCTATATTAGAAATCGCCCAGATATCGCAGTCGTCTCTCCAACCTACACTGATGTCACAACACCTGTCGTTGAAATTCAGCAAGGCATAATTGAGATTTCTCAAAATAATCCAACAGTACATGTAAGCGATATTAAAACAGTTTATAATAACACTGCAGTAATAAACATTACAAGTTCATTTAATGGACCAAAGGTTACACAGATGTATTTAAATAATGCAACAATCTATAATGAAAACGGATCTCTAGCCATCTCTACTCTATACACATCAAACATGAGTCTATCAAATACAACTATATATGGTCCCAATCAGTCTCAGACGATTCCAATAATTGCCACAGGAAATGTCAATGTCTCTACGGGTTTCTTTAATAATACTGCAAATTTCGCACAGACCATGACTGTAGATAATGTAATTGCAGATACATGCTCTACAAATGCTACTCTAACAAGCAGTCTAGTCTATGGTAACTCGGCTCTAGCAGTGAGTGGACTCAGTCTTAGTACATTTTTCGTTTCGAGTGCCTTCATTGCAAATGAAATGAGCTCCTTTTCAGTACCTTATTCTATCTTTAATAATCGACAGGGGCGCCTCTATACGAGTAATTCTGTAATGAGTACTACAATGACATCAAGTCTTTATGGTCTTAGCTATATGGCAGGAAACAGTTCCATTAATCTTATAGTACCCTCGGTCGAAACACAGAATATTAGCGTTAGTACTGCTAATGTAGTGGTATCAACAAGTGCTAGTACACTTTACACTAATAATATCACCTTTGGTATACCATATGAGTACAGTACATTCTTTACAAATGCTCCATATATGACAACCTCGACGGTCTCAGGATTTACATCAAATACTAGCTATGAATTTATAACAGGTATAGGTATACCATACAATCCTCTTAGAATTAAGGCAGCCGTCGATCGCACAGTGAATATCTATTTACAGAATACCTCCAGTTTTGCGGTTCGTTATTTAACAATGCAGTACACCTATATAAATAGTGGTTCATCTGCAGGGGCCGGTGGAATACGAATGGTAAATAATGGAATTACAAGTACAATTTTATCATTTAGTGCGAGCCCCATTCAGGCCATTCAGACAGCCTCTCTCAGTAACTTTCCAGTCAATGCAAACCCTATTACATCAACCTATCAGTATTATCTTATCGGTCCTACTACATATGCGCCAGCATCGACTACGATCGCCAGAAATATCGTCTTGGCAGGCGGAATAGGTACCACTACGACTATATCCTATAGTTCTGATGGGGGACTGTCGTGGGTGCCCTTGAAATTCACTCCGCTTACATCATCTTGCATTGGTCTAGCGCGCGGCTCTGATAGGTGGATAGGAGCGGGTGAAGGGTCGGCAACCTCTCTAGCCTACTCCTATAATGGTTCACTGTGGTATTCTCTCGGTAAGAATATTTTCACGATCAGAGGTCGTTCTGTCGCTTGGAACGGTTCCATCTGGGTGGGAGCTGGAGAAGGTACGAATACTCTTGCCTATTCGAAGGATGGAGTGAACTGGACTGGAGTCGGATCCACTATTTTCACGGCGGGCTATTCGGTTGCCTGGAATGGCACACAGTGGCTCGCTACCGGCCTCGGTTCAAACACTCTGGCCTACTCTGGCGACGGGTCGAACTGGAATGGCATCGGATCGACTATTTTTACGGCGGGTACTGCAGTTGCCTGGGGAAGTAATAAGTGGATTGCCACGGGAGCCGGCTCGAACACGCTCGCCTACTCACTAAACGGTAGCTCTTGGACCGGCCTCGGCTCAAACATATTTAGAACGGCCAATGCAGTGGCCTGGAATGGTTCTCAGTGGCTGGCGGGCGGTGGCCCACAGATTGCTACTTCAGTCGATGGTATCAGTTGGTCTACCGCAAATGTATCAACGATCCTATCAAGTGTTAGAGGTATATCATATGCATCTTCAAACTGGGTCGTAACAGGAACCGCCCTAACAAATGCTCTTGCCTATTCTACAGATGGCCTGAACTGGGCTGGGAGAACAGTTTCAACTATTTTCGCGACTGGCCTTAGCGTGGCAGCCCGCGAGCAACTTCCTCGCGGAGTACCGGTGTCGGCCCCGAGTTTCGTACCAGTGATTGCCTGTGGAAATACGAATGTAATGTCTCTTACAACAGACGGAATAACATGGACCACACTTACAAACCCCTTTACTTCTAATATATATTGCATCGCCTGGAATGGCTCTATCTGGGTAGCAGGTGGCACGGGCACCTATCAGCTCGCCTATTCAACAAATGGCACCAGCTGGGTGGGTGTTACTCTTCCAAATATGACAGCTGTTTATTCAGTTGCCTGGGGTCTAAATGGGTGGATCGCCTGTGGAACCGGTGCTGCAGGATACACGAGTGCTTCTTCAACGAATGGAATAAGCTGGACGGAGATAAACTACTCGACGGGCAATTTTTTCAGTACATCCGCATATGGAATTGCCTGGGCGGAGAATGTATGGGTTGCCGTTGGGGCAACTCTCGGATCAGGAATCCTTTTATCAATAAACGGTACATCTTGGAATGCACAGTCGACTACACTTTTTACTACAGGGCGGGCCGTAGCAAATAATGGTGAATTCTGGATAGCAGGTGGAGATTACTTGGCCGCCACTCTAGCATATTCGTATGACGGTGCTCTCTGGTATGGTCTCGGCAATTCCATATTCACAACGACCTGTTCTGGTGTTGCTGCGGGTCAAAATATGTGGGTTGCCGTCGGTTCTGGCACAAACTCGATTGCCTTTTCATATGACGGTATAAGTTGGATTGGCCTTGGAACGAGCATCTTTACTGCTGGAACCTCGGTAGCCTATAATGGTTCTGTGTGGTTTGCGACAGGATCTGGGGCGAACACTCTTGCGTATTCGATGGACGGCGTGAACTGGTTCGCGCGCGGATCTGCAATTGGAGGAGTCGCGCTCGCCTCTAGATCGATTCTACCAAACACCGTAACAAATATAAATGAGCCCTCTCTAATTCGCTGGGATCTTTCAGGGACCCTCTTAATGAGCCCCTCAGCCATAGAAAAGCCTCTGAACTCAGCAATAGCCTGGGATTCGCGCGCATCTTCCCTGGATGGATACACCTCAAATGCCCTGTTTACTTTTACACCTCGTCAAACGAAGGCCGCTGTTATAATTGGATTGTCTGAGGCTCCTCGCACGACAAATAGTTATACATCAATCAACTATGGTTTCTATTTAACGACAACCTCGACAGTCTTTATCTACGAACTAGGCGCACAGATGGCCTCCCTCGGCAGCTTTCGTATTACGGATATCTTCTCTATAAAATTCACGGGATCACTTATTATCTATTATGTAAATTCGGTGGCAGTTCGAACAATTGCGAGAGCCGTTGGAAATCCCCTCTATGTTAGCAGTTCCTTCCGTAACCCAGGATGCCGCATTGATGGAATCCAATTTCAACCACTCTTTCAAATGGTAGAAACTCAGCCAGTGCCAGATTCAGTTTCCTATTTAACCTCAATTCGTCCCGCCCGCGATGATCTTCAGTATGTGAATTATTCCATGCCGGCCAGTTCAGGCGGATTAAATATTGGTAACTGGCAATTTAATATACCAATTAGCGGAAATTTATCATCGACCTCCAGCGTGTTATACGCAGATTTTCTTATAAATTCTACAAAACTCTTCAGCACGAATTATATTATATCAGGATTTCAACCACAACCGAGTACATGCGGCATCCGTTTTAATATATCGAGTTTTATACCAACAACAAACACGGATGTTATTAATCTCAATATTCGCACACAGCGCGGCACTGGAGAAAGCTACTTTTATACGAACTTTTCAACAGGTAATTCGACACTTAGTACTGTAATACGTAATGATGCCTATAACTTATCATCGATCACATATCTACAGTTCTACCATACAAGTTTCAATAGTGGTATTCAGACAAGTGAGGTTTCAATGTCACTAAATGCCTTGTCGACAAACAGTCAGAGCTATATCGATTCAAACTATACGGTCTCAATGAATAAGTCATATATGGTATGGCCGAACCGATTATATGGAATTTCGATCAATAATCGTTTTAATGACCTTCAAACAAGAAATGTAACATATTCTGGATCACTCTATAATGCATCAGATTCGAATCTGAAATCCGATATTGATTATGCAAATATCAATGATCTCTATGAGAGTATTCATAAACTGCCACTGCGCCATTATGGATTTAATCCGCAATATCTATCAACTTTTCAGCCCTTGGATCGGCACCAAGTTGGTGTTTTAACAACCGAAGTAGAAGCCCTCTTCCCCAAAATGATAAACACAGTTGAACCAGAGTATTTAGGTCTTTCAACCCTGCAAACAGTTGACAGGGGGCAATTGAAATTCGCACATCTGGGGGCTACACAGCGATTAATTCAAAAGGTATCGACAATTTCGGGTGAATTGAAGCACCTAAGATAACTTTGCTCTTTTGTAGAAGGAATCTGGAATGCAAAAACCAATATATAAACCATATATTTCAGAATCAGATTCAGAATCAGATTCTGATGACTCTGGTTCAACGCATACTTCAGATCTGTCGAGTTCAGATGATTCTATGGAGAACTTCCAGGATTTAAGTGCGCTTTCAAGAGGGCTTGCTGCAAATACATCTCTGGACCCGAGTCTAAAAACAAAGGTGAATAAGCCAGATCCTACATTTGGATTCCTAGATAATTCAGGCGGCTATCCTACCTATAAAAATACTCAGATTCCAGCGGATCCTTCAGGAAATGTACTAGAAAGTTCACAGAATTCAATTGTAAGTGTTATCATGATTGATAGTCATGACAGAGACAGAACGGCGTATCCGCAGCCTACAAACCTTACATTAAAACTACCCCGGACCTATTCGCAAATTACGGGATTCTCAATTCTTCAATTTAAACTACTCTCCTCCTTTTTCTATTTCAGACCCGATAAATATAATACGGCAATTTCAATACATGAATTTGGACGCACTATAGTATCAGGGGATACTACAATAAATCAAATTATAGTGAATAATCTTCGTAATGGAACCTATGATATTAATGGTCTTATTGCAGAACTGAATATTCAACTGAATATTACTCCACTGTTCTATGATTACCCTGGTGGATTTAATGATTTTGCGAAGAAATTTGCAGTAACAGGTGATACATCTCTCAACTTCAACTTTCCTGGAGACTACTACTATGATTCCGTACTGGATTCATTTATTGCGAGTCCCACGATGTTCCTTATTATTTCAAAGTATTTCGATCAACAGTATGCAAATCTTGCAAAATACACGATTGATAACATAAAGATTGCCTATTACTATCCTGTTCTGAAAGAAATTGTACTCGATAACAACTATAATTCATCCGCTATGAATTATACTTTAACAACAAGCGTTCTTGAATATGGCGAAACCGTCCAGTCGCGTATAGTTCACACCTACCAGGGACTTTTTGATGCAGTTATTCTTGAGGTTATTAATAATAATATTGGAAATCTCGATGCCTACCGCCTACAGCACACATTTCGCAATACATTAATCAATAAGTATGTGGCTCTTTATCAAACACAGTCAAATCGTACAATCTTTCAGAGCCCCTCACTTAATACAAGTTTGGTAAATCTTATTAATTATAAACAGTCGCAATTCACATCAGAACAGTTAAACCTCTATGGTATTACTTCGACACAATACAATACATATATTTCTCAGAACACACTTTTATTTGCAGTTATAAATGACATGCTTAGTTTCTACCAGGAATACATTGCCAAGTATTTTGGTGTTGCCTATAATACCTTTAGCATTGACTATCTAGCAAATCCATATCTCACTCTACCGATTCGTGATGCATTCAACGCAGTAGGTGTTAGTTATAACTTAAATGATACTCTAAACAACACTACAACCGTGCAGGAAGTTACGAAGGATATTTTGCAAAAATTCAGAGTGGCGCCGCCCTATTATTGGAATCGCATGACGGGTCTATCTACAACTATAGCACATATGACACCTGCACTGCCGAGCGAATCTGGGGCTGGTGTCATTAACTTAAATACATGGAATCTCGATCTTGACGATCAGGACTATATAAACCAGTTGGTCATGTCAAATGTTCTAGATCCAGCAAACCCAAATACGGGCACAATTGGCAATCTCTATACAAATAAACGATTGCAATATGCAGACCTTATGGTTCCAATTGAGCCGGCCAAGTATACTGTCCTTCGTTTCAAGAGTCCTGTTCGCCAGACTCTGAAGGTTGAGACTCTCCCCCGTCCAACAAAATATAGATATCCTCTCTATAATCAACAGGCCTATGATTTGAGTCATCAGATCATTTTTGATAATAGCTATTGTTTCGTTCAGAACTCTGGAAATGTAAACATGGATGTATCATCAAATGATTTCCATACATCCAATATTACTAAGATTCCAGGATTTACTGTTCCAAATACAAGTAACGCATTTGGTGTATCATATGCCTCATCTATTGCATATTGGGGGAGTAATACAAAAACATTATCTATTTTGGAATCTCGAAATTTCTTTGAGTTCTATACACCGTACCCTCCCCAGTATCTAACCTGTAATGCGCCAGCCTATAATTATCCCTTTAATGTAACCTTGGCACACGCCGATCTCTCTGGCTATTTTGCATCAGATCTTGTCATGTTTCTCTATCAGGACCGCGGAGCCTTCATGGCAGATATCTCAGGCAATCGTAATGAAAACCCATTGAACTACTTACAGGCAGTAAGTTCATATCAAACAACAAGTACGCTTACAATTAACTTTACTGCCTATGCAAATAAACACTATTACATCTTAGCAAGATCACAAAGTCTCTCGTTCGCTACTGAAAACTACAGAGTTGTCCCGAGTTTCCCGTCTGGATCCAACTTTACAGCTTTAACGAACTCTCTAGTGGGATTCAATCCAACTGCAGAACCCCTATCAAATTTGACAAACTATAATGTAGCCCAGAATGCGGATCCGGCTTTTATCAAACTCCCTATAGGCAGTACATTATATGCACCATATTCGGTGGATCCAGCCTCAAGCTCTCTAACCTTCGTACAGCCGCTAATGGGCTATGACAGAAATGATGTTTCCACCGATTTGACAAACTATGTTGGTTTCATTTCGAATGTGGCACAGAGCAATACAGTTCCAAATGCCCTCTTACGCATTGACCCAACAACAGGGTATGTGTTCCAAGCGAAGAGTCCCTATGATCCTAATCTACAGGTCTATCTCTATAGTACAGCAACAAACGCAATTCTACAGCCCTATGGTACTGGAGTTTATACGCCGGTTGCCATACCAAATCGACAGGCGAGCATAGTTCATTGGTATGGCAACACCTTCATACCGCCTGGTGAAAATCAGCTACCGTTTGATTCAAACTCGATTGCCTATACGAGTATCCCACCCTACAGTGCGACTTACCCTGTAAACTCGACAATAACTGGATATAGATACCTTAATCGCTTTGATGTAACTGGTAATCTCTATCTTGGCACATCAAATCTCTTAAATACGAATGAGGGTGTCATGGGAATCGGCTTTGTTCCAGATCAGGGCCTCTGGGACATTGATAAGTTCATGTTTAAGAGTATTTTTATAACAAATGACTCTACCATTGACCCAAATCTTAAGATAAAATATATTGGCCTCTTCCCTGCCTCACTTACATCAAATCAGCCAATTGGAAACTTCGTACTAACTTCATCTATAGCTGTTCTAAACTTCCAGTCCTCTATTACATATAATAGTTCAAATCTGAATTTCGGATATGATTTAGTTGGCGGCACCTTCTATAACTTCGCGAGAGATAGTAATTATCAGACAGGTTCAAATTCGTATCTATATGGCTATTCGCAGAGTGCCTATGAATATAACTTTGATATAAATGCATATTATATTGCAGTACCTTTTGATGGTCTTTCAAATCCAATTTACTACTATGGCCTCGTTGGATCGGCGGTACCATATCCGAAATACTCGCAGGTTAAGGTTGCTGCATCTGCACCATCTCCAGAGGGGCCCAAGTTTCCGCCAGGCCATCAAGGAATTCTTCTTCCTGGAAGTACAATTTTAGGAGCAGATCCTATATATGGGCCGCCATCAGGTTACACTGTATCACAGAGCCAGTACGAGCAATCTATGCCAGTTGGAACGACTCTTATATTTAATGCAAACTCTTATCCAATTAACACGATTACAACACCCTATAATTCCTTGGGTACCTTTACTTATAATCCGTCTCAGATTGTAGCAGATTGCTCTGGCTTTATTTTATTAAAGGATTCAGTCTATCGTATGTTTTCATATGATACTGGAGTATCAACGCGGTCTTTGATTGAGAGATATGAATTCACTCTTGATCAGATCTTCCCCATTTCCTCTAATATTAACTATCTTGGCGCAGCAGCAAATGAATCTAATGTTGCCTTTTTTGGATTATCTAATGCAAATGCATCAACCTTTTTATACACTCGTACGATGGATCCTCTTACAGGAGCAATTCAGGCCACCTTTTCTGAGCCGGCTCCAGTTGATTTCCAGTCTACCTTCCAACTTTACAAGGCCCTATACAATAATATGGGTGGATATACATTTTCAATTAAGAATATTGCCGCAGGCAGTCCTGCAGTAGTGTCGAGACCGTACCAGGGCGCCTCGACCCTTTCATATCTAACAATACAGGGTGCCGATCCGACAATTCAGTATTTTGATATAGGACAGTCGCCAAAGGAAAAGTATGGTCAATTCTGGGTTTTTCCTAAGAGGGCAAATGGAATAAATGATATTGTAAAAGTAAATCCGAACATTCTTTATCAGTATCCCCCAGCAGGCAATTTTACTGTTCTGTATACTGCTTATACAGGCGCTACACCATCATACGCTAGTTATATTGATTATTCACTCACCTCATTTACACCATCAACATTTAGAACTCCAATAGTAGTTCGCGATGTTGCAAAGGATCATATATTTATGTTAAGTGACTATTCGCCCACGCAATTCTATGAGCCAACTTTTACAGCCGGTTCAACTGTGCCAACCCTTACACCATCAGAATACAATTTCGTTTCTACTCCTACGAGCCTCTATTCTGGAGCAAATGGTGCCTCATGGGCTCTTGTTGGAAATACTCTATATGGTAATCGCTTCGATAAGGTCGATGCTCCGAAGTCTGTTGCACCGATGTGGCAAGTGTTTTATCCAGTTCATCGTATAGTATTTCACCAGATTGCAAAGAATTTTGATAACTTCAAGAATCTTACTGGACTTACCTATCCAGAGTATCCTCATACTGCGGTTGCTGTTTATGATAACTCTCATAATCTAACGGCGGATACAAGTAGAAAATGGGGTCTCGAATCGCCGTCCAATTTCAATGCAGGTGATTTTGGATATTCTGGATTCTATTTTAATGCCTATGATTATGCTATACCAATCAAGGATAATCGGGCCAGCTCTGATTACTATTATATGAGTATACGGAACTATTCGCCGACTGAAAAGTCACAGGTAATGTTACGCATAAGTGCTCCAAATAAGTATACCTTTGGATATGTTACACCAATGGACCTTTCTGGAGAGATCAGTACTGCTAAATATGTATCTACAACAAATAACTATTTGTATACCTATTATTGGGATAAGCGATACCAGAACTCGATCCTATCCTTTGATTCTAACTTCGTAATTGATTCAAATGGAAAAACTTTTGGTGCTGGCGTAATCCAGGGATATGCTGGATCAAATATATCGAGCGTTACAGGATTCGCGGATTATTACGGACGAATGCGAGTACTTTATAATCAGTATTCAACGCAGACTGTATTAACAAGTACGATTCAAGCAGGTATTAATACAAGTGTTATTAACTTTGTGAAGACGGATTTACAGTACATTATACCACCCTACGCACAGAATCGCTTGAGATATACTGATGCCTTGAGATTTTCTATCCTATGGAGAAGTTCTCTCACGGCAAACTACGCCTATCTCATAGATCAGTGGGGTCTCGGCTGGAATCTAGGGTTCGATAAGGTAGATACACCCTATGACACGGTTCAGAAGGGTACCTCATTCTATAAGATTCTAGACGATTTTTTGAATATTGTCATAAATCCTGAATTCGATATGAATCGCATGGATACTTCAGGGCGCGAGAACCTTTCTGTTTCGCAGGAGCCATCTGGAATGACAAAGGCCTTTTTTGGGAAAATTTTACTGGCGAACTTTGGAAGTTACGCGCAGACTGTTATTTCCAATCCAATATCTTTTCCGAATCCACTTTCAAAACTAGATAAGTTTACTTTCCAGCTGGTACAGGTCGATGGAACAATTGTGAATAATGCAGATTGTGAATGGAATGCAGTCTTACAGATCACAGAGAGTTTGGTTCAGACTAAGCAAGATAAGCCCGTTTTAATTGCCCCCACTAAATAAGAAATGCAGGTGAATGGTCTCCAAAACTATCCTACAGAGCGGGGATCTCTTGTGAGCCCTTCGCATATTGTATCAGAGGGGCCGGCTAACTTTTTTCCACCGGTCTGTCTTAAAACGCACTGGGATCCGACGGCAATCATACAAAGAACTCTCCCGACGGAGTATGTTCCGCAGGCTCTTGATCCTCGCCCGTGGGCCAAGATTTGTCTTGAGTATGTGACAAGTGGTGAGAACGGACCCGGGCCAAATGTGCCTTCTGGAGTCGTTCTATCATCAAGTGGAGGCGATGGTGTTCGTGGCCCAGCGAATCGTTACCTCGCTGCTGTTGATAGCGAGTCGGCTCTTCGCCGTCTTGATCGCCCACTTGGTACATGTGATGCCGATCAATATGAGCCAGATAAGGGAGGTGACATGTATAACTCACGGGTCATGGCACCGCGCATTCGCAATGTTAATTCTCGTGTTCTCTCTGAGGCCTCCTTTCCAAAGGTGCTACTAAATGTAAAAGAGTATGATTGTCGCGAGAGGAATGATGAGCTTAATATTGACCTATCTTCTCGTCTTTTTAATAATGCGACGAAGCAGGACAGATATAAGTTGAAGGGTCGCGTTTAGCTATTTTAAGCCCAAGTACTCTATCTCAATAGATGGAGACGAATGAATCTCTAAACGATTTGTTAAAAACTCTAGAAGAGTCTTTAACAAAAATGTTACAGCGTGTGAGAACTGATCCGTGGTCGCTTCTCATCTTTCAGACACTGATATGGTCTTTTCGTAGATGGGCGATTCACTATTTAATGTCGCCTGATACGAATGCTTCTATGCATGATTACCTATGGGACAATCATATTGACCTTGTACGGGAATTTGCACCAGATGGCCTCAAGGAATTTGCAATCGTTTGGCTAAATCCGTCAAATGTTGGGGATAGAATCGATATTCTTGAAGAGCTCAATGCATATTTCCTGTTTATTGTTGATAAACTCGATCTGGCGATTCAAGAGGATAGTGAGGATGAACAGGATAAACTTTCAACTTTTTTGGATGAAACAATAACGGAGATTTTGGAACGATGGCTAGAAGGGCGAGAGGAGTATAAGATTTATCCCGGAGCAGAAGAGTCTGCTGATTCATTTTCTTCGCAGCGTATTTTTACAATTATGCAATTAATTCTTGAGAAGCATGCTCGTAAGACGGAACCAGCCGAGCCGGTTCAAGAGCAGGCAGTAGCTCCTCCACCTGAAGCTCCTGAAGCCCCTCTTCCATCTGAAGCTCCTCCTCAAGTCCCTGAAGTTCCTCCAGTGACTCAAACCGTCTCGTCCGCCCTAAAGCGAAGAAGAACACTACGAGTAAAACGCCAGACTCTTGTTAAATCGACGAGAAAGGCTGATCGCAAATAGGGTTTCAAAGTTAATTTTGACATAACACTTTAGAGTATGGTCGAACTTCGTAGAATAACCTTGGGTGCTGATATATCATATATATTCTTTTCAGCTGTAATTGCCATAACGGTAGCGGTTATATCATATCAATTATGGACTGGTGCAAATACACGGCCAAAGCCTTTTCTAGAGGAGGGTTTTGCGGGCCCTGTAAATGGTACATCGAATCTTACATGTGGTGATAAAAGCCTGGAGGCAACTAAGCTCTATGATATGTTTTTAAATAAGAAGTCATCCACGGAGGTTGGCGCTGATGATCTTCTCGAACTACAGAACCTTCTTGGTAAATTCTGCTGCTTGAAGCAGGACCTTCTAGCTCCAGGAAGCCTTGTTAATGCCACGAAGAACTCGCCCTACATAACATCACAGGATATCGAGCAGGTTTCGGAGACGGTGGCTCGCTGCTTTTCAAAGACGATCCCTAAGCGTGATATTGATATAATAGTTGATAAGTGGGCTAAGCGCGGTGATATGCTTGTTCGTCGCCTATGCACTTCGTACAATCTAGGGGCGGATGAAAACAAGCAGGCCAGAAGCCTACTTTCAGGAGTTCTTGCTGATGTAACTGATATTTTAATGACAGTTTGCCTCAAGGGCCCTGTAACAATTGCTGGTGAAGATGGACCCCGGATGGTAAATGGTCTTGAACCTGCTTCACTTCTAAACCTGGGGAGCTATAAGGGCTATTACTAATCTACCGCCATGCAAATGAAGACATCTGATAAAAAATTTGAATATTAGTATTGTTATTTGTTAAATAACAATGCTATCTTCTATATTTAGATTTATATTTGCAGGATCAAAATCACGCGCTATTGTTCTAGGGCGATGGGGCTACCACTGGGAAATTAATAAACAAATACAAAAGTACTATGACTAAATAATTTCACTTTTACCGCCATGTACTTATTTTAAGTAGATTGCCTTAATTGATAGAACAAGAAGTTAAATAAATTTGAATATTAAAATTGTTATTTTTGAAATAACAATATGGGATTTCATATTTATATTAATTGCTTTCTTGGCATATGCGAGGATACTGGAAAGCACTTCTATTATAGGAATTTTCAGAAGGTGTATGATATGCCGCCAGTTGTCCCAGAAGAGCATCGGGAATTTATTAACATGAAGGGAAAAGTCTTCAGAATCTACACAGATCTTATAACGGATGACACGAGCACGAGTGTTACCAACTTCATTGATAAATACCCTGAATGGTTTGATATTGTAGAGGATAGCAATTTTGAAAGCTGTTCTGAATACTGGAATGAGGAGAAGCATAACAGATTCTATGCTGCACTAAAGTGGTTTTCAGATCAGGATATTGGCTATACGATTTCCTGGAATAACTAATGACCGGTAACGGCAAATATTTTTTAAATTTGAAGATGCACTAGACCAGAAGACGATATCAATCAGAATGCCATTTCTAGACCATAAAGATGAGAATGGAGTCATTTCTAAAATAGAATGGACTCCATTGCCTGAGGTGAAACCGATTCGATCAAATAATACAAATCTGAAACTTGTTATTCCAGCTACTCTCGGCGAAGAGGTTGAAGAGCTTGTTCGAGAATGGTATTCTAATAGGGGCCTGACAGTACCTCCATGGGAAATACAGGCATGCCGCAAGATTGATAAAAGTGTTGCTGAAGAAGCAGCTGTAGCAGAAGCAACTATTGCCGCTACTCCGCCAAAGCCAATGTATGGTACTCCCGAATTCTGGAAGGACTGGTGGGCGAAAAAGAAGGCTAAGGAGGCTAGTGGAGAGTTGCCCGCTAAGGAAGCACCAAAGCAGCGAAAATCATCAGTCCCAAAATCTGCCAAACTGACCGGGCAGGCTTCGCAAAAGTGAAAAGATCCACGATTACACCATTCCAGAGGAACTTTCCAACGAATCCTAGGATCACTAGCGTAAGGATAAAAACAAGAAGCATTGTTGTGAAATCAACATAGGCGCGGCGGCGGTGCTCGGCATTACCCGAATCTAGAAATCCCTCGACACCGGCCTTTACAGCGGCATTAAGAACACTTGGCATTTTCTAATAAGTGTTATCTATTAATTTTCATAGAGGATACTTTCCTTTACCTTCGCCCCGCGATTCTTGTTGATAAACTCCATGGCTTCAGCCGCAGCGGTCTCCGATTTCATATGCTGAGTTAGAAGCTCAGTAATTGTCTTGACATTAAGAGTACCCTTTGTAGTCTGGCGACGATAGAGAAGACGACCACCTGATCCCTTAAGATCTAGCGCACCGATGTTATGCTTTTTCATAATACGAAGAATCATTTCCTCGAGAGTCTTCTGTCTCTTTTTCTTTTCGCGCATCTGGGAATTTAACTCAGCGACCTCGCTCTCAATTTGACGCCATGAAATGATGATTTCCTTGAGACTCTGTAGTTCCTGTTGGTCCGTCATCGGGGCAGCGGGCACAGGAGGATCGACCTCTGTCTGCGATTTGAGCGTTAACTGCTTCGCGAAATTAATATCTGTTGAACCTGGCATACTCTATACGGTATAAGCCTCTTATGTTTAGACCATGATCGCCAACAAAATTTGATAAGATTAACCTAGTTGGTTAAAATAACCATGCAGAAGTGTATGAATACCGATGCAGTAGACCTATACCGATGTTCGCACGAATATCCAATTTTATGGATTCTTTCTCCTGTCTTAGTTGTTGTGACAATATTCTGTATTGCCTTTGGTGTTATCTGTGACGGCAATACTAAGTGTGGCCCAATCAATGGATTTATCTTACTTTCATGTGGAGTAAGCTTTGCATTTTCAATATTTATATTTATTATTGTACCATGTACGATTCGTTGCGTTCTAAATTGCATATGGTATAAGCAATATAAAACTCAAATGGCAGAACTCGTATCTCAAGTTTAACGCCCGACAAATATGCTTATTGGTTGACAAATATGCTTAGGCATTCCCTGTAGAAGTCTGTCCGTATAATCCAAGAAGATACTGCATCCGCTCAAAATCAGTCTTGAATTTGTAGGTCTTTCCAGTCGTCGTAGCCCTATTCGCAATATCAATATTTTTCTTGTACTGGTAGACCATATTACATGAATTCTGAAAGGCGGGCGATTCGAAAATAAAGGATTCAGACACATCAACTCTACATGATGAACTCGATGATGCCATTTTCTAATTTAATGCTAGTTTTTCTGTGGTGGATTCCAATTCTGATTTGGATATCTTTTAACATGAAGAGAGAGCCCTATACGCCAATTCTCATGCTCTTGTGCTGTTGCGAACTGCCAATATGTCTTTGAACGATCTCCTTGACTGCGTAGAGTGCTTACAGCTATATCGTATGCCTGAACTTTATCATAAACATTCCACGCATTTATATATTTTTGTCTAGTGCCTTGGCTAAGTGGTGCAAGTCCGCTTAAATCAAAACACGCCATCTAATAGTTATGAGTGTAAAAGATGGTGATATATATACACTAAATGTTGGAGACCGGAAAGCATTTAAGGTAAGTGTAGTTGTATCATTCTCTGCTCGTCAGAAGGGTTTATCTGGTAATCCTGGCCTTCCATCAGGGACAGGTCTCTTATTTATCTTTGATACTCTGTCATATCAAACCATGTGGATGCCAGACATGAAATTTCCACTTGACATTGTGTGGCTGGATGAAAATATGACAATCGTAAATATTACCTATAATACCCCGCCCTGTGTTTCAAGAGATGACTGTATCTCTTATCCGTCTATTTATTTAGTGAAGTATGCAATTGAGATGACTGCAGGGGAGGCCAACAAGTACGGATTTCGAGTGGGAAGTTCAGTAACCGTGCAGTAAAGACTAAATATGATAAAAAATTTGAGGAGGGCAGTGACTGCATAAGATCTCTGTTATGTGTGATACCTGTATTAGTATCCTAGGCAAGAATGCGAAGCCTCATGGCGGGAATTATTGTATTCTTGCCAAGAGTCTCTACTGTAATCTGTGTTCGGTCTACGGACACTCCCCTGCCAACTGTAAGAAGGGTGAGCTGAGGAATTTTAGATCTACCGAGGGAGTGCTCCAGGAGGAGCCTATTATCTATGATATTTCCGACGATGAGAGCAGGCTTATCTTTGTTTCGGATTCTGAGAGGGCCTTTAGTTCAATGTTGATTGCAAACAAGATTGTGCCAATGGCATGTCAAGAGAAGGGGCGGCTTGATGAGAGAGACTATACTGAGAATAAGAAGCGTCTTGTGGAATTCTTAAAGTCAGTTGGGAAGAAGTTAGTTCTTGTGTCAATTCCTTGGACCAAGCCTGAGGACCAGCAGCTAAAGGACTTAATTCAGCAGTTTCCAGATGATTGGAAACAGGTAGCGATTAGAATGGAGCGGAGAACACAGGACCACTGTAAGGCTAGATGGTCTGTACTGAACTCTAAAAAGATTAAGACTAAATAGGATGCTAGAGGCTAGATGGAAAACATTAAAGTCGTCAAATCTTAAAAAGATTATTCGCAAGAAGACGCGGAAGGCGCGTAAGATGCGTAAGATGCGTAAGACGCGTAAGCAGAGAGGGGGTCAGCTAACAGGTTATGGCGGAACGGTTACAGGCAAGATTCTTGAGGGTGATTATGATACTCCTGATAGTGTTAATGTAACACGCTCATTACAGTCTGGAGGGGATGAAAACGAGAACGATGATAACAATGCCCTTACCTAAACATTTTTTACTGAGTTCCATATAAGAATGCCTAAGAATCTCAAGGGTGGTAAACAATTCAAGCGGAAGGCCAAGGAAGGTGATGTCGATCTGAGCGCGTTTACGATTGATCTACAGGAGGGGCAACAGATCGCTCGTGCCATTAAAATGCTAGGAAATCGAAACATTCTCTGTTATTGCAATGACAACAAGATTCGTATCTGCCATATTTGTGGTAAGATGCGTGGGCGGGTCTTTGTAGATGTTGGCGATATTGTTGTTGTGAGTCTCCGCGAATTTGAGCTCGGTTCCACGAAGACTACAGAGGACCTAAACGGGGATATTCTTGCAAAGTATCCCTATGAGTCTCTTACACGGCTCAAGAAGGATGAGGGTGTTAATCCTAAGCTTTTTATGCAGCTCGAAACACTTGATGCAGCCCGCCTAAATATTATGAAGGGTGCTGCAGTGAATACAATAGAGGATACTGTAGCAGGATTTGAGTTCGATCGCGACGAGGACACTGCGAAGGAGCCCGAGTCTGACTCGGATCTTGATGTTGATAAGATTTAAACCCATTGCGGTTTCAAAGAGAATTCAAGAACTTACAATAAAAATAGGAATGGCATATAATCAACAAGCAATATTTTCAGGCTACGCGCCAGTTGAGTTCGAGGACGCAGAGGATCAGCGACCGACCGCTGCCGTTTTTGATATAGGGGGTGCCGGATCAACTACTCCTTACACTACGGCAATGAACGGGATTGTATTAAAGCATGCCGATGAAATTAAACAGAAGGTAGCAGCAGCAATTCAAACTCCCACCGGTTGGAAGAAGCGCCTTCGGTCCTTTTTAAATCAAAAGAACAGTGAACTCCTTGATTTTCTACAGCTCTCTATAACTTCACATCCGACTCTTGGAAAGGGCGAAATCATTCTGAGAAAGTTCGGAAATCTCTCTCTGAGGGCGGATCATCCTACAATTCGTGATTTAGTTCTGGATGTATCAGGCAATGATTATATTTCTGAGATTAATGCCCTTCTTCTTTCAGTTCGTAAGGGCGAAAATCCGATGGTCGATTTCCTTGCATCCGTATCAACAATATTCGATCAATACCGTGAGGCTGGCGAAGAGGCTCTCAAGCAGGAGAGTATTCTCAGATCAAAGATGGAAATCTTCGATAAGTTTCAAGGAAAAATAGGGGCACTGTTTGATCTTGACCCGACCGAACAATTCTTTCCGCTTCTTCAGGCCAGCGAGGAATATCTCGGCTCCGTCTTTGAGAAGAATCAGATCAAGGATACCTATATAGCCTTTATAGAGGCCTATCGTAAGTTTATAACTCTACGCGACATTGTACTCATGATTCGCAGCGTTCAATCAAATGAGAATGAGCCAGTTTGCATCATCTGTATTGAAGAGCCAATAGTATACTGCATGAGTCCTTGCGGACACACATATTGCCAGTCATGCTCTCAGAGACAGATGGGGCCCTGCTTTGTATGTAGAGCTCCTGTACGCGATAAGGTAAAAATGTTTTTTAACTAGTCTAGTCGACCATGTAATCGCCAGGACGGAGATAGACTGATCGCAGGGCTTCGGCCTGCTCTGGGCTGCATTCATAGACTGATATCGCGGATTCGACGACCTTTTTCGCGATATTATACCAAATAAAGGATGTCATTGCATAACCAACCTTTAGTTCTGGATCGGCTAGCGGGCTCATACAGAACTTTTCTTGTAAATATGCAATGACCGCTTTATCAACCTTAATAGGGCGTTTTATCGCCTTTCCATATTGCTTAATGTCATCTGGTGTTGCCATGCCTAGTATGGGGCTAGGGTGCGGTCGGCATCATTTTTTGTTTCCCGCGCGAACACGAGAAGCGAGGTTCTCTCTGTATTCATTTAGACGGACGAGATAATATTTTTCCCAGTCAACCATGATACCGGTTGACTGGGAACCAATACAAATCGGGTTCGTAGCTACATCAGGTTCGTATGCATAATACTCATTTGACTTGTTCTTCCAAACTGGTATGCCATTAATCATAACTCTTTCATATCCGGCTAGAACTGTAGGCATTCTTATTTATATAGAGTGTCGCTAGGAATCTCAATTTTTGTGCGTTGGAGCTTATTAAAAAAATATACAACCTATCTGTAATGATAAGCGCTACAAAACAGGTCCGTGTGCGCACGACGCGATCTGCAAGACCGCTTAGGCGTGCAGCCAAGACAGCTCGAGTTCATGGGCGTAGGGGGCTCCATGATCTTTTAGAAATCTACCAGGGTCTCAGTGGATTTAATGCATCAACTCTTGGCCTTACAGAGTATAAGACAACCTATGGCGAGGTTGCGGAACAGGGGATGAAGGTACTCTCTGAGAAATTCTCTCAGCACGCCCCAATTATGAATTTTCCAGAAGATCAGAGGACCTTTTATGATCTTGGATGTGGAATTGGTCGGCTTGTCTTGGGTATGGCAATTCTTCACGGTGAAATTAGGGCACGCGGAATTGAAATTGTGCCCGATCGGGTTCGCCAGGCCCACCACGCAATTGAAAGGTTAGGGAAGGCTAGACAAATTACGCCAAGAATTCAAATTACACAGGGGAGTTTTTTGGATGCCGCGATAAATTACGGAGACGCCTGCTGGATTTTCATATCAAATCTCTGTTATGATGAAGGAATTCAGAATGATATATATGTAAAACTCGAGGCAGAGTGCAAGAAGGGCTGTGTTCTAATTTGCTCCCGTGAACTACCTTTGAGAGTTGGATCTCGCCTTGAAAAAATAGAGGAGGGTGTGAATGTCTGTATGACTTGGTCGAATACATCTACATGCATTATCTATCGGGTTAAATAGAATTCCCTAAATATTTATAACGGCTAGTACTGAAGTTAAGTACTCCCCATGGATAAGGCCACAAGGTGGCCTTATGTCATTGGAGTTACTTTAGCTTCTCGTTCTAGCCATCAGAGTCATGTACTTAAATTAAGTACATGGCGGTAAATGGAAGAGCGACGCCAACTTCTCTAAAATGCTGAATCTGTAGCGAAGGCCATCTCCTCGCGCTTCTTTCCAACGGCGGCCTTGGCATAGGTTGAGACGCGCTTCTCGAAGAAGTTATCCTTGTTCTCTAGGGAAATACGCTCCATAAAGTCGAAGGGATTCGTGGCCGAGTAGATCTTGGGGTAGCCGAGCTGGAGTGAAAGGCGGTCCGCCACGAACTCAATGTACTGCTTCATGAGCTCGGCATTCATACCGATTAGCTCGCAGGGGAGAGACTTTGTGATAAACTGCTTCTCGATCTTCACGGCCTCGCGAATAATCTTGTGCGCCTTCTGTTTTGTGAGCTTAGTTACAAGCTTAGAATAGAGAAGACAAGCGAAATCCGTGTGAATACCCTCGTCACGAGCAATAAACTCATTTGAGAGCGTCAGGCCAGGCATGAGTCCACGCTGCTTCAGCCAGAAGATGGCGCAGAAGGCCCCTGAGAAGAAGATACCCTCTACACAGGCGAAACCGATGAGGCGCGTGGCAAAGTCGGCATCAGGGCTGTCGATCCAGTCTAGCGCCCACTTGGCCTTCTTCTCGACGCAGGGGATCGTCTTGATGGCCCGAAGAAGATCCGTCTTCTCCTTCGGATCAGTGATATAGGTGTCAATCAGAAGAGAATAGGTCTCTGAGTGTACGGCCTCTAGAAGATTCTGGCACGAATAGAAGAAGCGCGCCTCAGGAATCTGCACCTCGCGAGTGAAGCGCGTAGCTAGATTCTCCATCACAATGCCATCGGAGCCGGCAAAGAATCCGAGAATGTTCTTAATAAAGTGGCGCTCATTATCGGTAAGCTTCTCCCAGTGCCCCATATCCTTTGATAGGTCAATCTCCTCTGGGGTCCAAAACACAGCCATGTGCTGCTTATACTTGGACCAGATATCAGGATACTTGATTGGGAATATTACAAAGCGATCCTCATTTGAATCTAGCATGGGCTCGACAGGCTTCGCGGGTTCTACAGGTGCATCGAGTGTCATAGGAGGCAGAGCAGCCTCCTCCTTGTTCGCGGCCGAGCTCTTTCTGGAGGGGCGGCCTGAAGAGGCTAGAATAGGGGACTTTGTATTTTGTGACATAGTTACCGTCATAGGGGGCTTATCAGTAACAGTGTTATCGGGAGACATCCGGGATTCGTACTCTGGGTTGAGAAAGAAACTAAATACCATATTATGCAAAAAAGACGACAAATTTAGCTCGCCGCGCATATAAGAGTCGATAAACCTTTTAGAGTTCAAAAGTCAGATCAACTCGGCCTTCGCGGATATAGGAGGGATCCAAACTGTTAATAAACTCTGGTGATTTATTGGATGTTAGAACAAGGATTACATTTGGGTAGATTCCAATGTGGATTTCATCCAGGAGTTGATTCCAGCCAGTCTTGTTCGCAATTTGAATTAGCACCTTGGGGTGGGGAGAAATACCGGCGTGAATTTGCTGGAGAGGCCCGTCAAACTCATCAAAGACAACAACTAGGGGCGACTGAGGAGTTGGATCGGCATCTGCATAGAGACTCCCAAAGTTATCACCAGGTTGCCACGGCTTTAGTGTATTACAATAGGCACATTTATACACGTTCGCCAGCAGAATACCTATGACTGATTTGCCAGTTCCAGGGGGGCCGTGAAGATACACTACAGTATGTCCGTTGACTGCGTGCCATTCCTTGATTTTCTCTATAATGACGGCCTGAGCTGGGCGCGGTTCCATTGTATTGATTTTAATCGTGCGATGTTTGAACCATGGATTTGTTAGACTACCGACGCGCTCATGAATAATAATATCGGTTTTATCAAATGCATTTGGTATAAGAAGGCTTGTTCCCTTATTTTCCCCATCTGTCTTGCCATTTAGAAGAGATCTATACGATGCCTCCGTTGCAATCATCCAGACGGAATATTTATCACCATAATCATTATCTGTAATTTGAATATTTACAAAGTACCAGTAACCGATTGAATAGCCATAGCCCTTATCATTATCTGTTGTGTGCGTGGCCCAGCTACTTACACGCTTCTGAATACGCTTACAGTCCTCTGGATCTGTAAGAACATACAGTTTGACACCATACCATTGTGTGACAAGAAAGATAAGAGTAAATGGTATATAGGCTAGAAAGGTCATTCCATAGCTTATTCCAATCAGAGAGGTTACATTCATTTCGGTTATGAATTCTTCGGACCTGTACTCTTAAAATTTACACGGACTAGAAAAAATTGAGAATATATGAGTTATTTATTGCTTCAAATCATGTGCGACTCTGGGCCTGCCTGGGGTGCCTTTACAATTAGGCGCCAGGGACGAGAGATTTATGTGCCGACACACATGAATAATATCGCACGGTCCTCCTCTGATGCTTTTTGGCAGTGGTTCGTCGAGGTCAAGAACAAGGGGAATCCGTTCTATCTTCAAGTGGAGTTGACTGATGTTGCGGAGTTTGAGAAGTGGCAGACAGTTGAATTCCTTTATAATACTCCTTCACAGCAGGATGGACCTTGAAGGCATCCTTATCAATATCATAGACATAGAGTGCCTCGAGGCTGCGAACACGCGATAGGGCAACATACGCCTGTCCGTATTCGAAGGTCGCCGGTCCAATATCTACCATGGCAGAGTCGAGCGAGGCTCCCTGGGCCTTGTGAATCGTTAGAGCATAGGCCAGACGAAGGGGAATCTGCTGGCGAAAGACTGGGTCATCTGATTGCCAGATATGCTTTTTTACAAAGTAATCATGACCCATTGATAGGAACTTTACCATAACCCCGTCAGATCTAAGACCTGTAACAACCCCGCGACTTCCATTTACAAGTCCAAGCTCAGTATCTCTGTGATTTTTGATATACATCACCTGCGCGCCAATCTTTAGTCTAAGTTCGGTCACATAAGAAGCATCCTTATCGAGTTTTTGGAGCCTGTAGTCGGTCTCATCAGGAATATCCTTTGATGAATGTATAAGATCCTTTGCCGATTTTCCACAATCTTCATCAAAGGTATATTGGGAAACGGTCGTAACTCGATAGACCTGTTCTTCGCCTTCCAACTTTGCGAGTTCTTTCATATTAATCGCATTCACATCTGCATTACGAGTGAAGAGGAGAGTGGGTCGAATCTGAAGGCCCTTTAGGCGAAGACCCTTTCGACTCAGAAGAGTCTGATAGGATTCCTCTGAAAGCTCACCCTCTCGTGCCTCTAGGAGAATCTTCTGAAAGACTGGATCACGCTGTCTGTGGATTGTCTTAAGATACACCGTTTTTTTTACAAGGTCATTCCACAGCTGACACTGGAAGGCAAACTTGGCCGTGTCGGCGACAGGAGGAAGCTGGTAGAAGTCACCAACGAAGACAATCTGAAGTCCGCCCATAAGTTCAGTACGTCTCTTTCTGACTGCCCGCCCCACCTTATCAAGTAGCTCTAGGAGATCTGGCGTCATCATAGAGACTTCATCAATAATAAGACAGTCGGCTCGCCAATTCTTCTTCTTTTTGCCATTTTTTGAAATAGCTGAGATAATCGTATCGGCAGAGTCGCGTCCGAGACCAACACCGGCCCAGGAATGGAGGGTTTTTGCATGGGGGCCGAGGAGAAGTGCGGCACACCCTGTCATGGCAGTCACAGCCATTTTCTTACCTGTCTTATTAAACTCCTCATAGAGGACTTTAAGGAGAAAGGATTTGCCGGTGCCGCCTGGGCCTGTGAGGAAGATTGTTTGGCCGGCGAGGACCGCGTCAATTGCTTCTCGCTGTTCGGCAGTGCATTGGTTGAGCGCGGAGGAAGTTTCTTCTGGCGGAGGAGAGGGTGGATTTGATTCGGTAGACATTAGTACATTAAATGCATTTTTAGTTTTTTTCTCCATCTTAGTTTTTAGTTTAGCTTCCCGTTTTATTTTGCGTTCAATTTCAGCTACCTTACCGTTTTCTACAATTTCTTTATACAACTCACTATTCTTATAATCATGATAGCCTCTAGCCTGAGTATTATGATTAATAAGTTCAAGAGCCTTTAATTTGTATGAGATACTACCTGGAGTTCTGCGATGAATAAGACCTAGTTCACATATAGTTTTTTCATTTATTTGATAATTTGTTTTAAGTTGCTCGATTTCATCATCATCCCATGAATCTTTTTGGCGATCATAATAGGCAATTAAGTTTTTTGTAGGGGGTATAACATTATCCGCTATAAACTTCTCAGCATCCTCTTTGGTATCAAACTTTTTAAATATAGCACCCTTATATCCATCAATTTGAACTTTACATTCATCCCATGTATTAACTATTCCAGTAGTCTTTCCTCTTGCTATAGCATACATAACTTTATATATTATTTTAGGATATCTCTCTTAGAATTTTCTTAGAGGAGCCACGCGGTCAAGCAAAAATTAAAGGTTTCGTTGCATCATCGCCAAATAAAAATGGTCCAGTACACTCTTAGTAGCTACACAAGTGGTATTCTGAATCAGGAGCTCCCAAATCTCAGTCTTCAAGAGGCCTACATGATTGCAAAGCCTCTTGTAATGGATCGCTGGCATCTCATGATGTATGATGCGGTTGTTGAGCGTCTTTCAGCTCTTCCAGCTGGAGCGAACCTTCTTGTGGCCTGGGAGGAGGAACTAGATACCATGCCATGTGAGTACCGGTATATTAGGCAAGAAGATCCGTCCCAGCAATAATAATAGGTATTAGCGTAAAGATACTGTGACTACGAATACCCTTTGCAAACCGATCAGCATCACTCTTATTAAACCGCACAGACCTCGTCTTCAGATCGAGACTTTCAGCCATTGATAGAATGGTTAGAAAGACTGTCTGAAAGGGTACAGCAGGAGGAAAGAATTTAGCAGCCCAGAAGGCCTTGAATTCTGGAGATACAGGCTTTACCATCTTATTCAGAAGGTCATCCTCATATCCCTCTAGCTTTTTTTGTATATCCTCAATTCGGCTTTCAATACCATTAATAACCGGTTGCATATCTTCAATCGAGGATCTGAATTCATCTAGAAGGTCCTCATCCAAATCAGATTCAGATTCAGAGACTTCTACTGCCTCGAATTTAATATTCATTATAAATTTCATCCTGCTTGTTAGACTCAAATTTAATAGAGGGAGAGCCGTCTTAAAGATCTTCTAGGAATTTCGTGAAATTAGAAATTGGGGAATCCACTTCAATTAGAAGGCTCGAGTGAAATTCAGCAGAATTATCAGGCTCCAAATTATATATACAGTGAGAGGGAATACAAATGAGTGTTCCAGGTCTTAGAATTACATCAATGTATTGAATTTCCCCAACCATTGGCGAATCATTTATAGTAAGCGTGCGAGCATAGCGGTGCCTCCAATTACTGGGGAGGAAGGTCTCGGATTTCTTGTTTACAATTGAGAGTACATATTTCCCCTCTACTGGCATGATTATCGTATAGATTGATAGTGCCCGCTCCATACCCTTTCCACCAAGTATAACCTTTATCGTATTTCGATGCGCCACTGTAAAGATACCAGCCATATCATTTATCATATCTTGAAGTGTATGGTTCACCCAAGTATCAAGAGCAAGTTCTTTTGCAAGTTTCATAGACTGCTCGGAAGTAAGAAGTGGAAGGCCACTCTGTTGATATTCGGGAAGAGTCTTATCTGGCGTAGTTCTGTAATTCATGAGAACAGCCTTAGAATCGGCTAGAGGAAATCCATCAAGCCTGTTTATCTTGGAAAGTTTATCAATCGTTATACTTGTTGGAATAGGAGTCCCGCGTATAATTAGCGGCTGGCGTTCTTGTGCGAGATCCTTTAGAGTATCCTGAGAGCCTGCGTATTCAACTTGAAGTAACTCGATTGTACTACGATGTTGTTTATAGAAACACACCGCTATTAAAAAACAAATACAAATAAATAAAAATATTTGTACTATCATCTATCTTAGTTTACACCCGCATTTATACACTCTAGTTTTGGACGCACGCTATCAGATGTATCGCAGTACATATAGGGCTTCCAATCATTTTGGCATGATATTTTATACTTGAAGTCAACAATAAAGATATCGAATATGACATTAAAGATCTCTTGAATGTCGTGCTTGGTGTCTGTCATAAGAATCACACGAAACTTAGGATGACTGTAGATGGGAATAAAGAGGCAGTTGTATCCAGGCAGACATCGTAGAACTTCTTTTTCATTCCATAGAATATCGTCTCCGTCATCTGGCTCAAACTCGAGCTCGTAGTGTATATTGTAAGGCATTGTACGGATTTCTACTTAAAAAAGGAGTTCAAATTTTTCGGTAACGGCTAGTACTGAAGTTAAGTACATGGCTCTGATGGCTAGAACGAGAACGAGAAGGTAAAGTAACTCCAATGACATAAGGCCGCTCTGTGGCCTTATCCATGGGGAGAGTACTAGCCGTTACATGGTGGTAATTATCTTTTACGAAAGACTGCAGAAAGAATATTTGGTAATTCTCCAAGCGCTGCATTTTTACGAATTATATCTTCAAAACACCCCATATAAAGACAATCATATCCACATTCATTAAAGAAATTTACAAGAGATCTATCATTAAAATGATAGAGATGTTCATTTTCACGGCGATGGTACCAGTTTATAAACCATTCTGGAGATAAATTGTGACACCATGGTACAGATATAAATATATATTTTGTGTCTAGATCTTTAATAAGAGTTATATCTTCAAAATGTTCAAGGCTATCAAAAAAGCATGTAACATCTACATTGGATATATCTTTAAACATAATTTTTTTACAGCCTTCTGGTACTGGATATTCTGATAAATCACATCCATATACATTAGCGATAGTTTCTTTGCATACATTTAAAAAACTACCATTACCATATCTTACATCTACAATACTTGTTGGAACTCGCTGTAATACCCCTAAAAGTACCCCATATCGTGTATAACTCAGATAATTCCCCTTTTCACCATAGTGATTATATTTATTAGAATAATTATAATCATATGTTATTTTATTTACTACAAGCTGCTTAATTACACCATTTGGCAGTACTTCATAGTTATCCATAATACTATAAAAAATGATGTACCCTTTAAATGTTAAATGCACTGTGAATCCCCCTTACCTACCCTATAACTGTCACTATCAAAATGAGTAGTAGATACTTCAAATATATCACCCTCCTTAATACAAATAATTTGGTGCGGATCACCTACAAAATTTGTAATTGTATCTCCAACACAAAGTGTTTCTTCAATTACATCTGCATTAGCTGTATTAATCCAGCGAAAAAGAAATTCACCTGATGATACATACCATGTTTCCCGTTTTTTCATATGAAAATGCATACTAAATTTAGAGCCAGTGTTAAAGTGTAGTATTTTACCACAATACAAATCATTGTTTATAATGATTGTTTCATGCCCCCATCCCTTTTTCACACATGAGGTTGTAGCCTTTTTCACAAGACTATTTGTTGACACTAAGGGCCAAAATAAATCTACATTATGAGATTTATCATCAATATAAATATCATATGGCGGTTTACCAAGTAGCAGTATATGATATTTGCATCCCCATAGTGTAAGTTGATTACGTGTAAGTTCCTCTAGGTCAAGACCAGACTCGCCTCCTCGTGCAGTCCAATATGTAATACTATGACCATCATCATATAATTTATTTACATGATGTATACGTTCATAGATTGGTACAGCATTATTGTATTTTTCTAATGTGTTTTTACACGTAGTATCTGTTTTACAAATTGTTCCGTCAATATCTATATAATATTTCATAGTATACCAATAGATATGAATAGTTGTTTAAATACGCCCTTACAGAATATTATTGTTATTGGAGATATTATGCTTGATATTCTTATTGATGGATCAATTAATAAAATCGCAAATGAAGCTCCAATTCCTGTATTACATCAGACTATAGAAAGAAAAACATTAGGGGGATGTGGCAATGTTCTTATGAATTTAGCACAGCTTGGCTGTAACAAATTATACATAATATCAATGATAGGTGATGATATTTACGGCAAACACATAGAGGAAATAATTTCAAAGAAGCCAGAAATAGTTTCTAAATTCTATACTGATAGTTCATATGTTACTACTGTAAAAACAAGAGGTGTTTCAAATAAAAAGCTTATATTTAGATATGATATTGAAAAGCAATTATCACCTTTACAATCGCATATAGAAGATACTAAAAACTATATTGACTTAATACTAAAAGATAATAATATTGATGTAATTATACTATCTGACTATAATAAGGGTTTCCTGGTAAAGGATATTACCTCTCACGCAATTGCATCTGCAAATAAACATGGGATTCCAACATTTGTGGATCCAAAAGTTGATTATAGAAAGTATATAGGCTGTACTGTATTTAAGCCTAATATAAAAGAAATGAAGGATATTTTTAATATAGATTACTCCTATGAAAAATTATTAGAAATTCATGAAATAATCAAAAGTAGTGTTCAGTGTAAAAATACACTTATAACGCTTTCAGAAAAAGGATTATCCCTACTATCTGATGATGGAATATTATATGATGCAAAAACATTACCTATAGAAGTATGCGATGTTACTGGAGCTGGAGATGTAGTTCTTTGTATGTTTGCATACTACTATAAATATATTGATAACTATACATTACTTAAATTAGCAACATGGATAGGAACGCACTCTGTAAAATTCTCAGGTACGTATACAGTACAGGTTTCAGATATTCTTAATGCATATAAATCTATACGTAAGAGCAAAGTAGTTTTAGTTAGGGAATTATCTAAAATCAATTCTCCGATCGTTATTACAAACGGGTGCTTTGATATAGTTCATGAAGGACATATTGCACTATTTAAATACTGTAGATCAATAACTCCAATAAATGGAACTGTAGTAGTTGCATTAAATAGTGACGAATCAATTCAGCGCCTCAAGGGTCCTGGACGCCCAATTAATAATTTACAGGCTAGAATTGCACTCTTAAATGAGATAGAGTCAATTGATATGATTGTTGTTTTTAATGAAGATTCGCCATATGAATTATATAAAGCAATTAAACCAAAAATCCTTGTTAAGGGTGGTGATTATCAGGCAGATACTTTAATTGGAAGAGAATTCTGCAGTGATGTTAAAATTTTTAATTACATAGAAGGGAAGTCTACTACAAATATTATTAATAGTATTAAAACTAAATAATATCTGTATATAATAGATAATACCGAATAGGTCACATATCAAGAGTAACTGATTTTTTTTAAATTTGAGAGGACTGGTCCTTTAAAACCTATCATCTTCGAATATGGAGTGCCCTATTTGCCTGAATGATGTGAGCGCTTCAACAGGTAAGACTGTACTTTCGTGCGGCCACACCTTTCATCTTACATGTAGTGTGAAGTGGCTCGCAAAGTCGCCTTCTTGTCCCTGCTGCCGCAAGCAAGCAGGTGAGATGGAGTCAGTTAAGGAAATATTAACCGACCCTCGTGTTT
>Ga0209189_1000598_pt1 | contig 29680 bp, 30 predicted proteins | sample C_130820_EF_Meta_FD_187308 | JGI IMG/M metagenome (GOLD analysis project Ga0209189, IMG submission 187308) | Freshwater microbial communities from Lake Croche, Canada to study carbon cycling - C_130820_EF_MetaG (SPAdes) (version 3) | ecosystem: Environmental > Aquatic > Freshwater > Lake... | reverse complement strand
GAACGACGTGCTCCTCGGCATTGTTGGGAACCTTGCGCTTGATGATTTTCATCCCGTCCCGCACGACCGACTGCAGGTCCGAGGCTCCGACCTTGCCCAGCGGCTGCCAGCCGGCTTGGGGTGGCAGTGGAATCTTCCAACGGACCGTTGGTGTTTGCATCGGCATCGTCACGACGAAGCCCTCGGCGGTTTTCTCTGCGTTGGCGAAGCGCGCGCGAAGTGAATCGATGGGGACAACAATGTCCAACTTCGCCGGGGAAGCAAGTTCCGCCCCACGCATCCCCAGAACGGTCGGGGTCGTGTCGTTCAGACCTCGCGGCGCAAGCACCTGAACCCAAGCGACAACGACCGAGTCTTTCGCGACGAGTCGCACTGCCGCGTTGTCCAGCAATCCCGAGCGATCGATGAACGTGTCGAGGTCGCTAATGGATTCCTGATCCGCAAACGTTAACGTCAGTTCTGTCGCCTTTTTCGTCACCATCAGTCGCGGGTCAACTTTCGATAGGTCGAGCGGTGAGGCTTCGCGGCATCCGGACCGAGTCGTTCGATCTTGTTCGCTTCGTAGGACTCGAAGTTTCCCTCAAACCAATACCACGTCGACGGATTATCGTCCGTTCCCTCATACGCGAGAATGTGCGTCGCGATGCGGTCGAGGAACCACCGATCGTGGGTGATGACCACGGCGCAACCGGGGAATTCGAGCAGGGCGTTTTCGAGCGATGACAGCGTTTCGACGTCGAGGTCGTTCGTCGGTTCGTCGAGCAGCAGTAGGTTTCCGCCCTGTTTGAGAGTCAATGCAAGATTCAAGCGATTTCGCTCACCACCCGAGAGAACGCCCGCCTTTTTCTGCTGGTCGGGTCCCTTGAAACCAAAGGTCGACACATAGGCGCGAGACGGAATTTCGACGTTCCCAACCTGGATGACGTCGAGCCCCTCGGACACGACCTCCCAAACGTTCTTGTTGGGGTCGATGCCTGTGCGGGATTGGTCGACGTACGACAGCTTGACGGTCTCGCCGACCTTCAAGGAACCACCGTCCAACGGCTCCAGTCCGACAATCGTTTTGAACAAGGTCGTCTTACCCACACCATTCGGGCCGATGATGCCGACGATGCCGTTGCGCGGAAGGGTGAACGAGAGGTTGTCGATGAGAACTCGGTCGCCGAAGCCCTTCTTGACGTCGTTTGCCTCGAGAACGATCGCACCCAGGCGCGGCCCCGGCGGAATCTGAATTTCCTCGAAGTCGAGCCGCTTGGTTCGTTCCGCTTCGGTCGCCATTTCCTCGTAGCGGTCGAGTCGTGCTTTGGACTTGGCCTGTCGACCCTTCGCGTTCGATCGAACCCATTCGAGTTCTTCGGCCAAACGCTTGGCGAGTTTCAGATCTTTTTTCCCTTGAACCTCGAGGCGTTCGGCCTTCTTTTCGAGGTAGGTCGAATAGTTGCCCTCATAGGGATACAGGCGACCCCGGTCGACTTCCGCGATCCACTGTGCAACGTGGTCGAGGAAGTACCGGTCGTGGGTGATGGCGATGACGGCGCCGGAATACTTCGCGAGGTGCTGTTCAAGCCACTGGACGCTTTCGGCATCGAGGTGGTTGGTGGGCTCGTCGAGCAAGAGAAGGTCGGGCTTTTCGAGCAACAATTTGCACAGAGCGACTCGTCGTTTTTCTCCACCGGACAAAATGTTGATGGGCGAATCGGAAGGTGGGCACCGCAGCGCATCCATCGCCTGTTCTAGTTGCGAATCGAGATCCCAGGCGTCGGCGTGGTCGATGGCCTCTTGAAGTTCGCCCATCTCTGCGAGAAGGACATCGAAGTCCGCATCGGGTTCGCTCATGAGCATGGAAATCTGGTTGAACCGCTCGAGTTTGTCATACATGGCGCGAACGCCGTCCTGAACATTCTGAAGAACCGTCTTCGACTCGTCCAACTCGGGTTCCTGCATGAGAATGCCAACCGAATACCCCGCCGACAGTTGTGCTTCGCCGTTGGACGGGGTGTCGAGCCCCGCCATAATCTTCAGAATGGTTGACTTTCCCGCGCCGTTCGGGCCGACCATACCGATCTTTGCTCCGGGGAAGAACGACATAGTGACATCGTCAAGAATGAGTTTTTCGCCGACCGTCTTGCGGGCTCGGACCATCGTGTAAATGAATTCAGCCATCGTGATTACCAGTCTATTTTTCGCGTGATGCCGATCAGGCAGCCACCGGTGGACAGTGCGGTCTCGATGGTCGAGAAATAGTCCTTGCCAACCGTTCGCTGTCCGATTAGGCACGATGTACCCATTTGAACGGCGACGATGACCGAATCGGCAACCACCTTGGTTTGCGTTAAGTCGAAGGTGACCTGCATGTCCTTCTTGTTGAATCCCGCGTGAACGAGCGCACTGACGAGTGCCCTGCCCGGTTGATTTTGGTTAGCTTTCGCGACGGGTTCGAGGACCCAGTCGAAGTACACCTTGTTCGCATAGGCGTCGCCGTCCGGTTGGAAGGTCGGGGTGGACGCGGCCGTTTCGGTGGGGGTCGGTGTGGCAACGGGTGCGACGTCCGCCACACATCCGGTGACCGCAAGTGAAATGACCGCTACGGCCGAGAGAAACAGGGCACGAGCGGTCATTCCCCTATCTTACGTCAGGGGCTCACTGAGGTTCAGACGGTAACGGCAGCCTCGTGGGTTTCGGTTGGCGCGGTTTCATCCTCGGCGGTTGTCGCCGAGTCCCCGCCCAGAGCGACCAACCTTGTGAATACCGCTGTTCCCCAGAACAAATCGTGGCCGAGAGTCTCGGCCTCGATTTCGACGTTCGTTCCGGTGCGGTCGTCCGTTTGCCAATCCCGAACGCGCAACCGGCCGGTCACGACGATGCGGTCGCCCTTGGACAACGACGGAACCGCGTTGATGGCGAGTTGACGAAACGCCGTGACCGTGTACCAGTTGGTCGAGGCGTCAACCCAGGCAGACGTTGCCTTGTCGAAGCGTCGTTGTGATGACGCGAGTCGGAAGCTCGTGATCGGAAGTCCCTCGCTTGTCACGACGTGACGCGGTGTCGTGGCGATGAGTCCGGTGATGGTGATGGTGTCGCTCATTGTTCTCCTTGGTTGTGTGGACGGCGTCGGCCGTCCCAACCCGCGACCGACGCCATCGACAAGAATGCGCGCCGAGCAACGGCTCGAGAGAGTGCGAATTGAGAACGGTGGAAAACCCGATCCCACGGGACTCTGTGTAAAGGGTCAGACCGTCAGATACGGGGCGAACCCGGCCCGAACCTTGTTGACCTTCGGCACCGCAACCGCAAGGCAATAACCCTGGGTCGGGTTCTTGGCGAAAAAGTCTTGGTGGTAATCCTCGGCGGCGAAGAATTCAGCGAAGTCATCAATGGTCGTGACCACACCGCCACCCCACGTTTCATTCGCGCGGTCGCGAGCGGCCTCGAATTGAATTCGTTGTTCTGCATCCGTCGGGAACATCACCGAACGGTACTGCGTTCCCACGTCGTTTCCCTGGCGGTTCAGTTGACGAGGGTCGTGCATCGTAAAGAACGCATCGAGAATGACGTCGGCCGGAATCACGGTTTCGTCGAACGTCACGGCGACCACTTCAGCGTGACCCGTTGTGCCGGTGCACACCTGTTCGTAACTGGGAGAATCGACGTGGCCTCCCGCGTAACCGGAAACCACGGAGGTGACACCACGAAGAACTCGATAGGCCGCGTCGAGGCACCAAAAGCACCCGCCGGCAAGATAAAAAGTCGTCACTCTGCCAGTCTAGGCACACGACTAGGCTGAACGCATGGTTTATCACGCTGCATCGGATCGATACGACGCGATCCCCTACCGACGAAGTGGTCGAAGCGGGCTGCTGCTTCCCCGAATTTCGCTTGGCCTGTGGAACAACTTTGGAGACGACCGCGAGCTTTCCGTGCAGCGCGACATCGTGCTGCGTGCATTCGACCGAGGCGTGACACACATCGACCTCGCCAACAATTACGGTCCACCTCCAGGTTCCGCCGAACAAAACTTCGGAAAAATCCTCGCGAGTGACCTTCGTCCCTACCGCGACGAACTGATCATTTCCTCGAAGGCCGGGTTCGACATGTGGGCCGGCCCCTACGGTGAATGGGGTTCGCGCAAATACCTGCTGGCGTCATTGGACCAGAGCCTGTCCCGCATGGGTCTCGATTACGTCGACATCTTCTATTCCCACCGCTTCGATCCGGACACTCCGCTCGAGGAAACGATGGGGGCATTGGCGCACGCCGTTCAATCAGGCAAGGCGTTGTACGTCGGGATTTCGAATTACGACGAGGAACAGACCCGCCGTGCCTATGCGATTTTGAAGGATATGGGAGTCACGCTTCTCATTCACCAACCGCGATACAACCTGTTCGATCGTCGTCCCGAAGCTGGACTGTTCGACGCGCTCGTGGAACTCGGAGTCGGTGGAATCGTCTATTCACCCCTCGCACAGGGATTGGCCACCGACCGTTACCTCAACGGCATCCCGAACGACTCCCGCGTGCGCACGGCGAACTGGATCGACGAGAACCGAATCAATGACGACTACCTTGCTCACGCGCGCGCGCTCAACGACATCGCCCAGGGACGCGGACAGACACTCGCTCAAATGGCGCTCACCTGGACGATGCGCCACCCCGGCGTGACGAGCGCACTAATTGGCGCGAGCAGCGTCGCTCAACTCGATGATTCTCTCAAGGCCGCACACGCCGAGCCACTCTCGGACGAGGAACTCGAGGCAATCGAGCCCCACGCGATTGACCAACTGGTCGGTTTGTGGTCGTAGCGAAACCCAGTGCACTGATCGGGTACATCGCGGCCACCGTCGCTGCCCTTATCTTTGGGGTGAACGGTGTCATCATCAAGTTGCTGATGGACGGAACCGGGCTGAGCGGTTTTCAGGTCACGTTCTTTCGAGTTGTCGGTGCAGCCTTACTCATGGGCGCCGTTCTATTTGTCCGTGACCGCGCGTCGCTTCGGGTATCGCGTAAACAGATCCTGCCTCTAATCGTCATGGGAGTCGTTGGGGTCGCCTTGCTCCAGGCGACGTACGCCCAAGCCGTGTTCCTCCTGCCCGTTGGCATTGCCCTGTTGCTCGAATACACGGCCGTTCTGTTTGTCGCGCTCATCGCGCATTTCTTTTTCCGCGAACACGTCAAGGCGCGAATTTGGGTGTCCATCGCCGCCGTTCTCATCGGCCTCGCAACGGTTGCCGAGGTCTGGAACTCGACGCTCAACGTGCAAGGAGTCTTGTGGGCATTTGCCGCATCGGCGTCGCTCACGACGTACTTCATCCTCGGCGAACGCCAGACCGACGCGCGCCACCCGATGGCCGTCGGTTTCTGGGGCATGGCCGTGGCGAGCGGTTTCTGGGCGTTGTTCAGCGGGTGGTGGACCATCGACCCGACCGTTTTTCTGCACGTGATTCCGTTCGCAAGTGGCAACGGACTGGTCGGTCCCGCATGGGTTTTGCTGGTGTTCATCGTCGTTGTTGGGACATTCACGACGTTCGCTCTCGGACTGTGGTCGATCAGCATCCTCAAGGCAACTCGTTCGGGAATCGTGGCGACGAGCGAAGTGTTGTTCGCATTCCTTGCGGCGTGGCTAATCCTGGGGGAAACGATTGATAGCGTTCAACTGGTCGGAGCGGGTATCGTTCTCCTAGGCGTAATTCTCGCGCAATCGGCACGGTCGCAACGTGTCGCCGAAACCAACCTGGTACTCGACCCAGCGGAATTACCCCTCTCAAAGGAGTCACGATGACCGATTCACTGCTCGATATCCCGTTACGGACCGCCGATGGTGGCGAAACGACTCTTCGCGAACACGCCGGAAAGGTCATGCTGATCGTCAACGTCGCCTCGCGCTGCGGGCTGTCCCCGCAATATGCCGACCTCGAAATGCTTCAGCAGAAATACGGCTCACGCGGATTCATCGTTCTGGGTTTTCCGTCAAACCAGTTCTTCCAGGAACTGTCGACTAATGAGGAAATTGCCGAATACTGCTCGACAAAGTGGGGCATCACTTTCCCTATCTACGACATGATCAAGGTCAACGGCAAGACTCGATCGCCGCTCTACGCCGAGCTCACTAAGGCGAAAGACGAACGCGGCAGTGCGGGAAATATCCGTTGGAATTTTGAGAAGTTCGTTGTCACTCCTGACCTCAAAGTCATGCGATTCCGGCCAACGACCGTTCCAACGGATCCCGCGATTATTGGCGCCATCGAATCAAACCTTCCCCACTAGTCGGGTAATCCGGGGCCACGTCGCTCATTCGGCTATCAACGTGGGATTAGCGGGCTTTTCGCGCTAAGATTTTGAGACGCTCGGAAAACGACCACGTTTCACCCCACCCCGCTATGAAAATCCTTCGGCTGATCCTGACCGGCTTTATTGTGTTCCTTTTTTCCGGAGTCCTGACGCCGGTTACTGTTGCGTCCGCTACCGATGCCGCCGGCCTTCAATACGACGTTATGAAGGTAGCCAATAAGGTCATCGTCGTCACCGGAGCGGGCAGCGGCATGGGTCGCGAACTCGCACTCGAACTCGCTCGACGCGGAGCGAAGGTCGCTGCGGTCGATTTGCGAGCGGAATCACTTACCGAGACCGCCAAACTTGTCGTGGAGATCGGTGGCACGATTTCGACCCACGCGATGGACGTTACGGACGCCAAGGCCGTCGATGCCCTCCCCGCTGCGGTAATGAAAGCGTTGGGTGACGTCGACGGGCTCGTCAACAACGCCGGAATCATCCAGCCATCCGTGAAAATCAACGACCTTGATTTCGCTGCGGCGGAACACGTCATGAACGTCAACTTCTACGGCCCTCTTCGATTGATCAAAGTATTCCTGCCCAACCTGCTCAAACGACCCGAGGCACACATTCTTAATGTTTCGTCGATGGGCGCATACGCCCCGGTCCCCGGATAGAGCATCTACGGTGCGTCAAAAGCGGCTCTCAAGCTCATGACCGAAGGGCTTCGGTCGGAGCTCTTGGACACGAATGTTGGAGTCACCGTGGTGTTCCCCGGTGCGACCGCGACCAACATCGCACAGAATTCGGGGATGGTCGTCCCCGCTGCTGGTTCGGCAGAGGCAAGCCAGTTCACCCAGACACCTGCCGATGAAGCTGCCCGGATGATGATTGACGCGATTGAGTCCAAAAAGGCCCGAATCACGACCGGCCAGGATGCGAAAACGATGGACATCCTCACGCGCCTCAACCCCGTGTGGGCCGCGGGTGTCATTTACAAGCAGATGAAGTCGCTGCTCTCCTAAATCTTTGGAAGGCCAACACCGGAGTTTCAATTCTCTGCGCATATTCTTTAGTCATGTCCAAAACGAAACATGGCCTTCTTCCGTCGATATCGATCAGCTTGATGACGGTGATATCCGCGGTTGCCGCGCTCAATATCGCCATCCCCCAAATCGCCGAGAAGACGGGTGCAACCCAAACTCAGCTGACCTGGGTGGTTGATGCCTACACTGTCGTATTTGCCGGACTTCTCTTGTTATCCGGGGCAATCGGAGACAGGTACGGGCGCAAGACTTTATTGCAGATTGGCCTCCTCATTTATCTTGCGGCCAATGTGTTCGGAATTTTTGCTGGCCCAGCCATGGACCCCAACACGCTTATTTCCATTCGAATCATTACGGGAATTGGTGCGTCGATGATCATGCCGAGCACGCTTTCCATCATTACGACATCGTTCGACAAGGAAGAGCGTGCGAAAGCAGTTGGCGTCTGGGTTGCTGTTGCCGGAGGTGGGGCCGTTGTCGGGCTTTTCGGCACAGCAGTTCTCATGATCTGGTTCGACTGGACATCGTTCTTTTGGCTCAATTTGATAATGGCGACAATTGGTCTTCTGGGTGTCACGGTCAATGTCGTGAACAGTAAGTCTGGCTCGGGAAATCGGCTTGACATCGTCGGCGGAATCTTGTCCGTGCTCGCGGTTTCGAGTTTGGTCTTCGGGATCATCGAGGGTCCCGATCAAGGTTGGGAAAACCTCAACACGTTGTCCGGACTCATTGGCGGCTTTGTCCTTCTCGTCGCATTTGTCTTCTGGGAACTCCGCGTGGCACACCCTCTGCTCAACCCCCGCCTGTTCCGAATTCGCGGCTTTAGCGCTGGTGCGCTGTCGATCACCGTTCAATTTCTTGCACAGTTCGGATTCATCTTCGTCGGAATGCAATATCTTCAGTTTGTTGGCGGGTTTGAACCTTGGCAGGCGGCACTCCATCTGCTGCCTATGCCTTTCGTCATGCTGCCCGCAACCCGACTCGTCGGTCATCTTGCCCAGAAGTACCCGCAGCGCATCTTGGGAACAATTGGATTGACGGCCTTCGGGATTGCGATGTTTGCTTTTTCCAATCTCACAGACGTGTTCAACGTTTGGCTTTTCGAGTCTGCTCTTGTCGTAATGGCACTAGGTGTTGCATTTGCGGCGACGCCCGCCACTACTGCAATAACCGCCTCGCTTCCCCCATCGCAACAGGGAGTCGCCTCGGCGGTTAACGACGTCGCCCGAGAATTTGGCAGCGCGATTGGAATTGCCATTCTCGGCGCCGCGCTAACCGATCGTTACAAGACATCGATGACGGATTATGTTGCGACAGTTCAATTCCCCCCGCAAATTCCCACCGACAAGATCACCGAATTCACGGATTTCGTTACCAAGTCCCCCGCAATTCTCGGAATAGACCTGAACGCCTTGCCCGAAGCCATGAAGCCAGCGAAACAATTTCTTGAAACTATCTGGACGGAGCTTCACTCCGCTGCCGCCTTGGCGTTCGCGGACGGTTCAGCATCGGCACTTCGAATCTCGGGATTCGTTGCACTGGGTGGAGCAATTTTGGTTGCGACACTTGCGCCGCGCGCCACCTCGGTTGCAATCGCGGAAAACTCAACAGACTAAGTTGGCGAGTTACATCTCTGGGTCTTGCTAGTGATTCGACTTATCGGTCTTGCGGGTTGCTAGCGCGAAAATGGCGAGGGCAGCGACCAACGCACCTGCGCCGAGGCCATAAGACACGACTTCGCCCGCACGATTAACGTCGACGAATACACCGACGAACACCACCGCGATAATCGCGACGACGACACCGATTAGTTTTGACTTCAAGTCGTCAAGGTCTTGCACTTGTAACCAGTCCGGAACTTTTAGCTCGGGGTCGACGAACAATTCGTACAATCCATAGCCGATGACGAGCAAAACAGTTCCCAAAAGGATTGCGTCGACGGCCGTCAGAACACCAACGACGGTTTCTTTGATGTAAACGTGAGTCGTGACGGATTGAAAAACCACGTCCACCATTTCGATTGACCCCTGCGCCATCAGCAATAGGGCACCGATGATGGAGGCAATCGCGGGAACGATGACCGCGTATCGAGTGAGACCGAGGATTCGACGCATGAATCCACTCTAGGTGTCACCCGACGAGTTTGGCTAGACTTTATTCACCTCCGAAATTGAGACGTGTCGTCTCTGCTCGAGTTTGGAGTCGCCACAACTCTGTGGCATACAGTGGGAGGTTTGCGCACATGGCTCGACTGGGAATCGTCAAAGAGGGAAGCGGCGAAACGCGCGTTTCCGCAACGCCGGATACCGTCGCGAAGTTAATAACCCTTGGATACGAGGTCGTCGTAGAGCGTGGTGCCGGTGCCGCGTCGTCGTTCCCCGATTCCCAGTACACCGCGGCCGGAGCGAGCGTCGCGGACAAAAAGAAGACGTGGGCGTCCGAGATTGTGATGAAGGTCAACGCCCCCACCGACGCCGAAATTGCGACCATGACCCCGGGAACAACCGTGATCAGCATGATGTCGCCGGCCCTGCGACCTGAACTTCTTGCGGCACTCGCCAAACAGGGACTGACCGCGATTGCGCTTGATGCCGTGCCTCGCATTTCGCGCGCACAATCGATGGATGTCTTGAGCTCGATGGCCAACCTCGGTGGCTACCGCGCGGTTATTGAGTCCGCCTATGAATTCGGCCGACTTTTCACCGGGCAAGTGACGGCAGCGGGCAAGGTACCGCCGGCAAAGGTTCTGGTCGCCGGTGCCGGAGTAGCGGGTCTTGCCGCAATCGGAACCGCGTCGAGCATGGGCGCAATCGTCCGCGCAACCGATCCCCGTCCGGAAGTCGCTGACCAGGTCAAGTCGATCGGTGGCGAGTACGTTGCAGTCGAAGTCGACGAAAAGATGGCGTCCACCGACGGATACGCGAAGGCGACCAGTGAGGCCTACGACCGTCGCGCAGCCGAGATTTATTCCGAGCAAGCCCGCGACGTCGACATCATCATTACAACCGCGCTCATACCTGGTCGCCCGGCACCCAAGTTGCTGACTGAAGCAGACGTAGCGAGCATGAAGCCCGGCAGTGTCATTGTCGACATGGCCGCGGGAATGGGCGGCAACGTCGCTGGGTCTCAAGCGGGCAAGCGGGTCGTCACAGACAACGGTGTTGTGATTCTGGGGTACACCGACCTTCCGGGCCGTCTCCCTCAGCAGGCATCACAGCTTTTTGGTACCAACATGTTGAACCTCTTGAAACTCGTGACCCCCGAAAAAGACGGTCAACTGGTCCTTGACTTCGAGGACGTCGTTCAGCGTTCGGTCACGGTTGTTCAGGATGGCACAGTGATGTGGCCACCGCCACCCGTGCAGGTTTCCGCGGCTCCGACGGCTGCTGCAACAGAGGAAAAGGCTGAGCCAACCCCCGCACGCGTGATGTCTTCGGTGCAGAAGGGATTTCTCAAGGGCCTGGGTCTCGCGGCTGTCCTCGCTATTTGCGCGTTTGCCCCGGCGCCCCTTCCGCAGCATTTCCTCGTACTCATGCTGTCGGTTGTCGTTGGCTTTTACGTCATAGGCAAGGTTCACCACGCGCTTCACACTCCGCTCATGAGTGTGACGAACGCAATCTCGGGCATTGTCGTGGTCGGTGCGATCGCCCAACTCCCCTCGTCCAACATCGTCGTGCAAATCCTGGCGGCAATCGGTGTGCTCCTCGCATCAATCAACATCTTCGGTGGGTTCGCGGTTACGCGTCGAATGCTCAAGATGTTTAGCAAAGGCGGAACCAAGTGAACATCGACATGCTGACCACTGCCGTCTATATCGTTGCGGCGCTCATGTTTATTTTGAGCCTCGCCGGTTTGAGTAAGCACGAGACGTCAAGGTCGGGTCTCACCTTCGGAATTGCCGGAATGGCCCTCGCGCTAGCGGCAACAATCACCTCGCTCACGCTCAGCACATTGGGCTCCGCCCAATCGACCCTCGGATTGACGCTCCTCGTGGTCGTCATTGTTATTGGTGCAGCAATCGGCCTTTGGCGCGCACGCGTTGTCGCAATGACGGGAATGCCCGAATTGATCGCGCTACTCCACAGTTTCGTCGGACTGGCTGCGGTGTTGGTGGGATGGAATGGCGCGCTCGACTCGGAGAACGTCGCCGCAGATTTCGTTTCCATCCACCACGGTGAGGTTTTCATCGGTGTGTTTATCGGCGCCGTCACCTTCACTGGTTCGATTGTTGCGTTCCTCAAGTTGTCTGCACGTATCCCGAGTAGCCCCTTGATGCTTCCCGGTAAGAACGTTCTCAATGTTGGCGCACTGGTAGGGTTCGTCGCCCTAACGGTGTGGTACATCGCAAACCCCGACATTTGGCTGCTGGTGTCCGTCACAGTGCTGGCATTGCTGCTCGGTTGGCACCTCGTTGCGTCCATCGGCGGCGGAGACATGCCGGTCGTCGTGTCGATGCTCAACAGCTACTCGGGATGGGCTGCCGCCGCGGCCGGATTCCTCCTCAACAATGACCTTCTCATCGTGACCGGCGCGCTGGTTGGATCCTCCGGTGCGTACCTGTCTTACATCATGTGTAAGGCCATGAACCGCTCGTTCATTTCCGTTATTGCCGGTGGCTTCGGGATTCCCAAGCCAGCCGCGGCTGGAGAAGAGGAAACGGGCGAGATTCAAGAGATTGATGCCGCAGCGGTGGCCGAGTTGCTCGGTGCCGCCGACTCGGTGATCATTACGCCCGGATATGGAATGGCCGTCGCTCAGGCACAGTACCCCGTCGCGGAACTCACTCAACGGTTGATTGCCAAGGGCATTACGGTTCGATTCGGCATCCACCCCGTCGCCGGTCGACTTCCGGGACACATGAACGTGCTGCTTGCCGAGGCAAAAGTGCCCTATGACATCGTCCTCGAAATGGACGAGGTCAACGACGACTTTGCGAGCACCTCGGTCGTTCTCGTGATCGGCGCGAATGACACGGTCAACCCCGCAGCGGCCGAAGACCCGGGCAGCCCCATCGCGGGAATGCCCGTTCTCCACGTGTGGGAAGCGGCCAAGGTCGTCGTCTTCAAACGGTCGATGAGCTCCGGTTATGCGGGCGTCCAAAACCCACTGTTCTTCCGCGACAACGCCTTCATGTTGTTCGGTGACGCTAAGGACCGCGTCGAGGACATCATCAAGGCGTTGTAGCGCCGCAACGTCAACCGTTCGTGACGAACACGTTTCGTTGAACGGTGGTCAGAGCGGTGTTTGCTGTGATGACCGATGCCAGCGAGGTTCGCTTGATTGCGGCAATGTCTGATCCACTCATCCACGCTTCGAAATAGAGCCTGTCTCCGGTTCGAAGGCGCGTGAATTGATCGACAATCACTCGAGTGAACAGTGGTCCGAGCGACCCCCCGGCCACGTGGTCTTCCGCTAGCCCACCAACCCACGCGTCCACCGTGTTGACATCGCCGTAGGTGGCTTCCAGTTGTGACGCCAACGTCGCGTTCGATGTGATTTGGCTGAATCGAGTGACTTTCGGAAGCCCGTACGCAGCCCGCATGGTGTTGTAATCGGCGAGGCCGTGGTCGCGCCCACGTTGGATATTGAGTGCGGCGAGGTCGAGCCCACCGGCTCCGGGAGGGCCGAAGAGGAAATTGCGCACCGCGTCGTTGAGGTAGACGTCTACTTCTTGGGCACGTCCCGAGATCTCTGCTTTGATGAAGACATCGATGTCCCCCTCGTGATTGGGCAACGACGGATCGAAAACCGTTGGATTGAAGAACGATGTCGCCAACTCCAACGGACCGCCCGTTGTCTCTGTGCCGTCGTTGTTGAGGCGACCGACCTCATCGTCCAACATGCTGTGGCCAAACCGGTACGCCGCGGTGGAGAACTCGTTAGAAATCGACGGGTTCACCCTCGAGGAATAACCCCGGTAAATCGGCATCGCGTTCGACCCGAGCAAGGCGGGCAGGTATTCGTTGTAGACAATCCACTGCAACTCGGCGATGACCGTCTGACGCGCTTTCTGGTAAATCTCCTCGTCGGACAGGCGCGGGATTCTCGCCGCGATCTGGCCTGCGATGCGATTGTGTTCCCGAACGAACAGCGTCTGCAACGAAATGATACCTGGATTCTCGTTGGCGCGAACGTCCCCGGCCACGAAAAGATTCTCGTCGGCCACCTGGTGGGCGTCGTTGTCGTTTTCCAGGAGGAGACTGTTGAACGGTAGTAGATTGCCGGTGCTCATCTTCATCAGTCCACCGGACATCGTGCGAAGGGCCCTCGCTCGAACAGCGTCGGAGCCGTATACCTGTGACCCGTCAATGAACGCGGTCACCCAGTTGTTCTGCTGGCGAGGGTTGTTGATCGATGTCCCCGATCCCGCCACAAACGTCGACCGAGTGAACGGTATTGCCACGGTTCCCGTTGACGCGGGGTCAAATTGCGGGTCGCCCGTCGGGACGGCGATGGGCTGTCGGTCACCGGTTTGGGTGATCGTGCGGGTGATGTCGTGGTCAAGGAATTGACCAAAAACGTAAACCATGTCGGTCAGATTGCGATTGTTGATGATGCTCTCGGTTTGGTCGCTGATTGAGTTGGAGACGACGCGGGCACTCGGACGATCCGTTCCAGACATTGCCGAGATTCCATCGGAGTAGCTAGATGGTGCCGTCCGGACAAAGCCGCTGGAAACGGAACCCCACGCAGGGTTGTTCACGTTGTTGCCTTCACCGTTGAACGAATAACGAGGCGCTGGCAATTCGGGGCGAGGCTGATTGTTCGGCACGTCGGGTCGATGTTGATTGTTCGGTGCTTTCGCGGCAACAGCCGGTGTTGAAACTCCAATGACGGACACCAAAGTCAGGGTGGCCGTCAAAGCCGATGCGACAATCGCGGCGGCGGTCTGGGTACGGGGCATGGGAACTCATTTCGTCGGGTTGTCTGCCGGCTGAATTAGCCGATGAGGCGACGATACAAATTCAATACCTACAATCTGCTGTGACTTGTCTATGTGTCGTCCAAGAAAATTCAAAAAAAACTCTCTCTGATCCGGAACGCCTCGGAACAACTCAACCTCGCCCAAAGAACTTCGGCTAATTGCGGCTTCGGGCGACGTAACCGGCAACCTGGTCTCGCTATACTTTTGCAGTGCAGACAAATCTCAGTGCCCTCGAGGCGTTCCTTGATCTCCCGATTTGGCTCATCGCCGCGCTGGTTGCCGTTCCGATCGCAATCGTTATCGCGCTCGGAATGTGGATCAGCGCTCGTCGTGAGGACGACAGCAGATCAGCCGCTTTGGGTAAGGAAGCATTGGCAATCGTGTCCGGAGCGTTCATTTTTGTCGGTGCGTTTGCCGTCGTCACGTCGTGGGATAACCAAACTCGTTTTGCCGCCTCGATTACCAATGAATTCACCTCGGCAACTTCCCTGGTAGAGGACTTCGGCAGCATTGGTGATCCGCGCGGAGAACTAGTGGCCGACGCTCTCGTCGAATACGCACTCGCAGTAAAAAATAATGAAATTGGGGCAATCGGAACGGTGGGACCGACCCGCGAAGCACAGGTTCAACTCGCCGTGATTGAAGCCGACGTTGTCACGATCGCAGAAACGGCATCGTTGACAGAACATCAAATTGACAACCTATACACGCATTTAGAAGCACTAAAGGACGCTCGGAAATCGCGCCTCACGGTTACATTGCCCAACCTCCCCGCCACGCTCATAATGCTGCTTGTTGCATCGTCCCTACTCGCGCTCTTCGGCATCGCAATCTATCCACCGTCACGTATCAAGTGGATAAAGTACTTTTACGCGCTGTCCTCTGGCGTGATCGTGCTTCTCATCGTCGTGAACATACTTGCGCTCCAATCGCCGAGAAACATCAGCACTCAGGTTCAGAAACCGATTGATCTGTTCGTGACGTCCGTGGAAGAGGGCGGTGCCAACTTAGGAATTGGTGGGGGCGAAGGCGAAAAGCCTGGCGAACCGCAGCCAGGAAAGCCGCTTCCACCCAAACCATAACGCGCTCTCGGTTGGACTGACGTCCTGCTCGGCTAGAGTCGGCCAAGCCTCTCGATGTCTTGCTCGAACTCTTCGATTGCCTCATCGCTCACGGTTTGTCGCGTGTCTCCGATTGCCCACAAATAGTGCTCTGTCTTTGTTGTGGCGGAATCTTTTGCCTTACCCTTGCTTTCGTAAACAGACTGTTCCAGTGCCCGCTGGGATGCTTTCCGCGCGGCGTATTCGATGTCTGCCGGCGAGAATCCGGCTGATCGCACAACCAACTCGTCGAGGTCAATCGTGCCTTCGGCCGAGCTCGGGATGTAGCGGGCCCAAATTGAGTGGCGGGCTTCGGCATCTGGCAATCCGATAGGAATGACGTAGTCAAACCGTCCGTGTCGCAGAAAAGCGTCGTCCAGCGCTCGAATGTAGTTCGTGGCGACTACCAAAAGGCGGCCGGGTTTTTCCCTAAAGTTAGGAATCAGTTTGAGCAGTTCGTTCGTCACACCCTGAGTAGGAGACGGCGGATCGCCTTTGCGCTTCGATGCGATCTCTTCAACCTCATCGATGAACACAACCACGTTTTCGAGTTCATTGACTGCCGTAAACACGTCTCGTAGTCCGCCGGCCACCCCGTTCGTGTCTTCGCCCAATCGCGAAGGGAAGAACTCAATGAAAGGCCAGTCGAGCCGGGATGCCACCGCCTTGGCGAAGGTCGTCTTGCCCGTGCCCGGGGGGCCGAACAGCACAATCGCTCGGGGAGGTTCTACCCCAAACTCTTCCGCCAACTTCGAGTCGGCGAGCGGCAGGACGAGCCTGCGTTCGAGCAACTCTTTTTCGTTCTTCATTCCGGCAATTTTGTCCCAGAGGTCCCGGGCCAGAACTCGGCCACCCAAATTGTTCAGCAGCTCGCGTTCACGTTCGCTGACCGAAACCTCTCTCTCAAAGTATTTGAGGTGCTTGAAGTTTTGAAACCCTGACTTTTCCAGGACTCCGGATTGGCCGTTATCTGAGACCAGCATCGAGAGTTTCGTGATTCCCGACTTGGCCATATCGATTTCAAGTTCGCCCAACAGGCGCCCGCCGATTCCCTTGCCGCGGTGGCTGTCATCAACCGCGAGCAGTACAACCCAGCCTTGTTCGTGAGCGACCCGGCCCACCGCGATACCGAGGATCGCGTGGTCTTCGTAGGCGACGACCGCGTGGTCTGAGTTGCACGACGCCAAAACCTCGGCAAGAGAGTAAACCGGCTCGAAACCTGCACCGCGCGCTTTTTCCCAAAGGACCAGTAGCGCGTCGGTATCGACGGGTTGGAAGTTCCTGTACCTCACTGACATCGACACCACATTACGGCACACACTTCATTACACGTGGCGCGCCCTCGGTAGGAGGCGAACCTGCGGCCACGAGATTAGATGGCCGCGCTGCACTTGGCCAACTCGGTTCTAGCGCTTGGTTCGCTGCTTCAGTGCCCCAACTATCCGCATAACAATCCCAACCACAATCACGACATAGACCAGTAGTGAAAATCCCCATTTGATTGCCGAGGACGTTGAGGCGAGTAGAGCCACCGACGACGACATCGTGCCGTCTGCAAGGTATTGGCTAGACAGCGCGGAAAGGGCGAAGTTCTCCACCCAATCGAACACAACCTGACCGAATGGGAGCAGATTCAGAATCCCGACCTTCTGCGAATAGGGCTTAAACAACACCGAGACCCACACAACATACATAACCCCGTAGATCAGACCAAAAAGAGTGTCCCACACCTGGTTAAATTCGATGTAGGCAATAATCATCTGGTCCGAACGTTCCGCAAGGAAAGCGAGAATCTCTGCCTGACCAAAGCCCAACGACGTTCCGAGCGACCGGACACTGCTGTCGGCAACGGCAAAAGCAGTCCCCTTGCCGGTTAGGACAACGACAAGGTAGACCGCAAAGACAGCGGTGGCCACTAACGCGGCGACGACGTTGGACCGTGCATAGAAAAACCGTGACACCCGGCTTAGTGGTCCGAATCGTTTCGGCAGATTTACGCTCTCGGCGCTTTTGCTAGACATGGCCGTCTACCTCTCGACTGTTCATACTGGTTCGTGGTTCAGGTCATTAATCATTCGAAGCCTAGCCGTGCCCTCGGCAGGAGTCGAACCTGCGACCAAGAGATTAGAAGGCTCCTGCTCTATCCGCTGAGCTACGAGGGCGTGATTAAAGGTTATCGCGGCCCGCTTCGGTGCGGTCGCCACCACAGCCCGCATTATTCGTCTGAGTCGAGATCGAGTAATCGTATGACATCGTTACCGGTTTCCATCATGTGGTCGCGCGCGCGCTCGGCCGCCGCAGCGGAATCACTCGATTCGATGATGTCGACAAGGTTTTTTTGCCGTTGCGCCCAATCTCCTGCGAGGGTTTTTGCGATGGGGTAGAAGTAGAAGCGCGCGCGTTTTTCGAGGGCCAGTGAAATTCCGGCAAGGACGTCGTTGTGGCCGGAAACACGGACCGCGACATTGAAATCGACGCTCGCGTGAAACGCGGCTTCGACATCATCAGCGTCTGCCGCCGAGACACTTCGTTTGACGACGCGCCTGAGGGTTTCGATGTCGTCTGGTGTTCGTCTGATGGCGGCAAGTCCGGCAATTTCGGCCTCAAGCCCTGCCCGTGCTTCGAAAAGGTGGGTTAGTTCGCGAAGGGATCGCTGGCTGACATATGCACCGTATCGCGGCCGAATGTGAACCCAACCAGCCTGGTGGAGCGAACTCAACGCTTCGCGGACGGGGATACGGCTAACCCCAAACTCGAGTGCGATGTCGTCTGCCATTAGTCGCGATCCCGGCTCGATGTCTCCGTGAATGATGGCGTCTTCGAGAAGATCGTGAATTTGGTTCGGGAGCGAGAGCACTTCGACCGCTGGCCTGAGTGACTCGACACGGGTTGAGCCTGAACGGATGAATATTTGCGAGCCGTTCGCCCTGCTTGGGGGTACCGAAATCTTGCCGTCGCGTTCGCTCATTTGTGCTCCGAATCAGAGGCTGAAAGAAATTCGCTTGCCGTCATTACATACAGCGCGGTGCAATTGAGTAATTCTTGTTCCTCAGCGTAGTCATCAATTCCCGACGAATACAAAGGCTGCGGCCCATAGCAAATTGCCGGCACTCCGAGCCTTCGCCAGCGGCTCGCATCGCTCGCGGGTAAGCGAATCGCGAATTCGGGAAAATCAATCCCCAGCTTTCTTGATGCCGTTCGCCACGACTCGACGATGGCGGTGTCTCGATCCGTCACGTTGGGCTCCCACCCTTTGATAACAGAGACGTTCGAGGTGATTCCCGCGCCACCAAGTTCGCTGGTGACCGATTCCAGCACTTGTGCGATCGAGAGACCGGGCGGAATTCGGAAGTCGATCTCGATGGACGCGCTCGTAGAAATCTGTCCAACGAATGTGCCACTGGTGACGGTGCCGATGTTGGCTGTGAGGAAGCTTTCGCGATCAGGAGGCTCGACGGATTCGACATGGCGTCGCTGGACGAAATCGGTGAACGTTTCTTCCCCGCTCCATCCCGTCATTCCGTCGATGAGGCCGATGACCACGGCAATCTGTGCGGACGCGGAGTGACCGCGTCGCACCGCCGAGGAGTGCCCCGGCTCCGCGGAAACGTCGATCCGAACCCACAACACGCCCTTCTCACCGTTCGACAGACGTTTGAATCCCGGACCTTCGCCGCAAATTAGTGCGTCGCCGGTGATGCCTTTGTCGTTGATGAGGGCCTCGGCTCCGTTCGGTCCGAAAACAACTTCGTCACTGACCGCAGCGAACGTGATCGAGCCACTCCACTGATCACGATTGTTCTGCAGGATGTCCACCGCGTGCGCCATTGCGACGACGGCGCCTTTCATGTTGCCCATCCCGAGCCCGTACAGTCGGCCGTCCCGCCGAGTGAGCTCATACGGAGGGACCGACCATAAACTTTCATCACCGGGCGGCATTGTGTCAAGGTGGGCGTTAAAGAGCAGATGTTTTCCGGGTCGTCCCGAGTCAATGGTGGCGAGGACCGATGGCATCGTGTCGTCGGCACGATATTCCGATGCCGCAATTCCGCGTTGTGTGAAAAAAGCCATCACACGTTCCGCGACCAGGCGCGTGTCGCCGGGTGGATTGACGCTTGGTGCGGTGACGACGTCGCGCGCGAGTGACACGATGTCTTCGCGACGTGACTCGACTTCGGCGCGAACGCGTTCCGCAAATCCACTGGCCGGTCTGTTGTTGCTCATGCGGTTGCCCCCACAACTGAACGACGACGATCCGCGCCAACGATTAGACCGCGTGGACCGCTGCCCGCGGCAACGACCGCTCCAAAGATGGAATCCCCGTCGTCACGAACCACTATCTGGTGACCGCGATTCGCCAGATCGGCCCGCGCAGAATGAGACTGCTCAATTAGTAGCGCACCGTTTTCGCTTCGCCAGCGTGGCGCGGCAATCGCATCGGCCACATCTTTGCCGTCAAAGCGCATTGCCAACAAAACTTGAAGAAGTGTTTGTACCTGCCCGTCCGCACCGGGTGTCGCGAGAGCGAGCATCGATCCGTCACTGTCGCGCACAATCGCGGGAGCAAGGGTGTGAACGGGAAACGCTCCGGGGCGGTAACGATTGGAACCGTCGGTGAATCCGTCACCGCGATTATTGAGCGTAATACCCAGTTCGGGGACAAATACGCACGAGCCAAAGTCGTCGAACACCGAGACGAGGGACGAGATAACGGTGTCGTCGCTCGCAACAGCCACTCCCGCGGTGTGAACGTACCCGCGCGGACCGCCACGGTTTTGGGCAGTGTTCAGGTCAACGTCGAGTTCCTTGTCGAGGAGTGATTCACCCGACACAATCGCGTCGCTTCGGAATTCGAAACTCGCTTCCGTCGCCTCGACCAATAGGTGTTGACGTGCTTCAGGGTTCGTGGTCATGAGGTCCGCGTGTCGATCTGCCCACGTTGCCGCGAGTGACAACAGGACTCCTTGCGATGGCGAGGGCTGAACGGACAGTGTGCCGGTTCCCCACGCCGTGGTGATTGAATCCGAAATGGTTGAGCGATGTTCGGCGAAATCGCCGATACTCAGCGTCGACCCATGGCGAGCAGCGGCGGTCACAATCGCGGCTGCAATCTTTCCGCGGTAGAACGAGACAAACCCATCTTCAGCAAGAGCGTCCAAAAGATTCGCTAGTTCCGGCTGAATCCACGTTTCGCCCTCGCGGCAACGCAACACGTTCCACTCGGCCGCGCCATTCGCTTCGAGCCGGGTGCGTTGATTGGCGACCGCGGAGGCCAACGCATGATCGACTCGGAATCCATTTCGCGCCAATCGACGTGCGGGCTCAAGAATCTGTGACGGTTCGAGCCGACCCCATGATGCGTGAGCGACGTCCCACCCCGACGCCAAACCCGGTACTGTGACGCTCGCTCCCGCCACCGTTGACTCGTTGGGAGCGACTGCGGATCGACCGGCACCGGTCACTGCCACGGTGCGGCTAGCGTCACCGACCAGCATCATCAGATCGCCGCCGAGCCCGGCAGCGTAAGGCATGGTGACACAGATAACGGCCTGCGCGGCGATGGCGCAGTCAACGGAGCTGCCACCAGCGATTCGTACTTCGAGCGCCGCGTCCGTGGCCAATTGGTTCGCCGTTGCACATGCGATGGAGGTGGAGCGGCTCAACTGCACCTCGCCTTCGACTGCATCCAGTTGTATCTAAAGTGTCCAGCCAAAAGCGCTCAGTCGCAACCCTTGACACCGTCGGACGGTGGTTCGTATACTGTATACACTATTGCAGAGTCTCCGCAATTGACTCGGCAGTCACTCAACACATGGGAAAGTGTGACCCTGAATGACAAAGACGTCAGCGTTCGAACACCTGTCACAAGATGACGCAATTGGGATGTTACGGAACATGATCCGCATCCGCCGCTTCGAAGAGAAACTTACGGTGCTGTTCAAGCGCGGCAAACTTCCGGGTTTTGTCCACCTCTACACCGGAGAAGAAGCCATCGCCGTTGGAGCGTGTTCCGCGCTTCGAGTCGACGACCGAATCACCTCTACCCATCGCGGGCACGGGCACCTCATTGCGAAAGGCGCGCGCGTCGACCGAATGATGGCGGAACTGTTCGGACGCGTTGACGGATATTGCCGCGGCAAAGGCGGCTCAATGCACATCGTGAGTTTCGATCTCAGCATCATCGGAACCAACGGGATTGTCGGCGGTGGGATTCCGATTGGAACTGGAAGCGCGTGGGCGGATCGTCACCTTGGACGCGACAACGTCACCATCGTCTTTTTTGGCGACGGCGCATCGAACCAAGGGGTCTTCTTCGAATCGATGAACATCGCGAGCGTGTGGGGACTCCCCGTCATTTTCGTTTGCGAAAACAACGGTTACACCGAATGGACCCCGACAAGTGAGCTGACGGCGGGCAACATCGTTGACCGAGCCGCGCCGATGCGTATTCCCGGTGAATCCGTCGATGGAAATGATGTCGTCGCCATGAGATTTGCCGTCGAGCGCGCAGTCGAACGAGCCCGAAAAGGGGAAGGGCCGACACTCATTGAGGCAAAGAGCTACCGGTGGAACGGTCACAACGAGGGCGAAGAGGCATTCGCCGGAGCGTATCGTCCCGAGGCAGAACAGGCCGAGTGGCGTGAACGTGATCCGATCGTCGCGTTTGGTGAGCGACTCGTTGAGAACGAATGGTTGACCCGCGAGGAATGGGCGGCCATCGACTCGGACGAACAAGCTCAAGTTGATGCGGCCGTCGAATTCGCGGAAAACAGTCCGTTCCCCGACGCCGAAGAGGCGCTCGACCACCTGTTTGCGCCGAGCAAGGAGAGTGCATAATGGCCACGAAGACCGTCACCGACGAGCGAAACATTTATTACATCGAAGCGATGCGCGAAGGATTGCGCGCGATGCTCGGTGAAGATGAGAACGTCGTCGTCATCGGCGAAGATGTCGGTCGTTCCGTTATCGGCGCAACCCGTGGCCTCGTGGAGGACTTTGGCCCGATGCGTGTCCGAAACACCCCCATTTCCGAGGCAACTTTCGTTGGGATGTGCGTCGGTGCCGCAGCGGTGGGATTGCGACCCGTCGTCGACCTCATGGTTGGGTCATTCTTTTACGTCGCCATGGACCAACTCGCCGATCAGGCAGCAAAGCTCCGATACATGTCGGGCGGGCAGGTAAACCTTCCGATCGTGTACTTCACGGCGACGGGGCCGAGCGGATCAGCCGCTGCACAGCACTCCGAGAATCCGCACCCGATGCTCATGAACGTCGCCGGCCTGAAGATCGTGATGCCGTCGACCCCCTATGACGCCAAGGGACTAATGGTGTCGGCGATCCGAGACGATAATCCGGTGGTCTACTTACAGGACTTCGTTCTGGGTGGTGTGCGCGGACCGGTGCCCGAGGAAACGTATTCGATTCCGCTCGGCGTCGGCGACATCAAACGAGTCGGAAAAGACGTCACCGTTGTTGCCATCGGCGCCGCTGTTCCCAAGGCACTTCGAGTCGCAAACCAACTGCAAGCGGAAGGAATCTCGGTCGAGGTCGTTGACCCGCGAACGCTGGTTCCGCTCGACATGGACCTCATCCTCGAATCGGTGGCCCGCACGGGTCGACTGGTCGTGGTCGACAATGCTCGACTGACCTGTTCGGCCGCGAGTGAAATCGTGGCAAGCGTTTCCGAGAAGGGCTTCGATCTCCTCAAGGCAGCTCCTCAGCGCGTCGCGTGGGAAAACGTCCCAGTGCCGTTCTCTCCACCACTTGAAGAACGGGCACTCATCAGCGATTCTGATATCGATTCCGCAATCCGCATGACTCTGGCGTGACAGACCACCGAACAACATAGGAGCACACACATGGACGTCGTTCTACCGAAATGGGGAATGTCAATGCAAGATGCGGTTGTCGCGGAATGGTTGGTTGCCGTCGGCGACACAGTGACCGAGGGTCAACCGCTCGCGACCGTCGAAACCGACAAGGTGGAAGCCGCCGTTGAGTCGCCCGGGGCGGGCACCGTTCTCGAGCTCCTCGCTGCGGCTGGCGACACCGTCGATGTCGGCGCCGTCATGGCGCGGATCGGATAGGTCCACCAATGTCGATCACGGTGCCGGCCGACTCGATCAATAACGAGTCTGCCGTCGCCGCGCTCGCCCTCTTCCGCACCGAATGTGCGTCGCGGGGGCTCGCACTGTCATTCGCGATCGCGGACGCCGGCGGGAACATCGTTCTCAGTTATCGCACCGACGGTGCTCAACTCGGGTCGTACCAATTGGCCCAAGACAAGGCCTACACCGCGGTGGCGTTTCAGAATCCGACTAGCGCGTGGGCTGAATCGTCGACACCGGGAAATCCGGATTGGGGAATCGCACTGACGCTCGGCGGCAAAGTAACCGTCTTTGCCGGTGGCGTTCCACTTTTCGTGAACGGGAAGTTGGTCGGAGCAATTGGTGTTTCGGGCACCAAGAGTGCAATCGACGAAGAAATTGCGGCGTCTATCGCGACCGGGATTGGTTGCGAGGTTCACCCATGACCGTTTCTCTCGTCATCGGGGGCGCGTCGGGAATCGGCCGAGCAATTGCCACCGCGCTCCATTCCCGCGGTGACATTGTCGGAATTGTCGACATCGACGAGTCCGGAGAATCCGTGGCGAGAGAACTCGGGGAACGAGCGACCTTCATTCACGCCGATATGTCGACCGCCACCGGCCCGCGTGACGCTGTTGACAATTTCCTCGCACTGAGCGGCGGAAAGCTCGACGTTCTCTATTACGGCCCGGCGGTGCTGGAATCTCACCCACTCTCAGAGTGGACGATGGACCAGTGGGATCACAGCATGTCCGTCAACCTTCGTGGCGCATTTTTCGCCTGCCAATCTGCGGAAAAGGCATTGCGTGCGTCGTCACACGGTCGGGTAATTCTCATGTCATCAACAGGCGCACTCCGCGGTCACGCGGGCATGCCCGCCTACCACGCATCGAAAAGCGGGATGCTCGGTCTGGTCCGCGCGCTCGCCGACGAACTTGCTCCAACCGTGACCGTCAACGCGGTGTGTCCCGGCTGGATTGACACTCCGTTCAACGATCCGTATTGGTCGTTCCAAGACAACGCCGAAACGGCACGGACTCGACTCGAATCGGGTATCCCCGCGGGTCGACAGGGCATTCCCGAGGATGTCGCCGGAGTCATCGAGTTCCTGACGACCCCTGCCGCAAATTACATCACTGGTCAATCGTTCGTTGTCGATGGCGGATACACGGCGGTATGACGATGAGCCACACAACCTACTTTCCCGAAGTCGTCACCACCTCGGAGGCCCCGAACGATATCCAGCGCGACGCAATCGCCGCATTTCATCGATCACTGCCACGTTACCGAGTAACGGCCCTATATTCATGCCCGGCGATTGCTCAACGGTTGGGAGTAAAGACCGTTCTTGTCAAAGACGAATCTGTACGACTCGGACTGCCGTCGTTCAAAATGCTGGGAGCGTCGTGGGCGACAGCAACGGCGATTGGACGTGAATGGATCGGGTCGAAGGAATCACCGTTGTCTCTGCGCTGGATTGACCGCGAACTGCGGCGGCGTTTCGGCTCTAAATGGCGTATTGGTCGTCGACTGGTCGCTGCTACCGATGGAAATCACGGACGCGGTGTTGCCAGAATGGCCCGCCTGCTCAAACTTCCCGCATTGATTTTTGTTCCTGCCGGAACCGCGGAATCCCGAATTCGAGGAATCGAAAGCGAAGGAGCTCGAGTCGAGGTAGTTGAAGGCACCTACGACGACGCCATCGCACGTTCGGCGCGCGAGGCATCGGCGACGACCCTCGTCATCTCGGACACATCCTGGGAGGGGTATACCGAAACCCCGACGAACGTGATCAACGGGTACTCGACGATGTTCAGCGAGATCGACCAACAGTTGTCGGGGAAAACTCTCGACATTGTCGCTCTTCAAGCGGGTGTCGGCGCGTTCGCTGCAGCCGGCATGACTCACTGGTCTGCCCCCGATACAAACGTTCGTCCCCGCTTTGTCGTCGTCGAGCCAACCGCCGCCAACTGTCTCATGTTGTCCGCGAGGTCTCACGCAATTACGCTTGCGCCGGGGCCGCACGAGTCGACCATGGCAGGTCTCAATTGCGGATTGCCATCGCTCATCGCCTGGCCGATTATCTCTCGGTTCGCGGACGCCTATGTCGCAGTCGATGACGAAATGGCATTCGACGCGATGCGCCTGCTCGCCGATTGCGGAATCGTCGCGGGTGAATCTGGTGCCGCGGGACTTGCCGGACTTCTCGCCATCACCGACGCGTCCGAACGTACATTGATGGGACTCCACAGTGACGCGACTGTTCTTGTAATCAATACCGAAGGAGCCACGGATCCCGACAATTACAAACGGGTTGTCGGCTCGACCAATCAGGAGGTGATTCGCACCCGACGACGACGCCAACACGTAACACAGACCGTCCGGCTTCCGGGCCGCTAAACCGGTGACAATAATCCAGCAATTGTGACTATGTTTTAAGAGATTTTCCCGTTAACAACTAGTGAAAGGTTGACTTCAATGTCGCAGTCAAAAGGCACCTCGACAATCGAGGTGCATCACGTCGATGTGATTTCTCGTGCCGACCGGCACGGAACCGCTCGCGATCTTTTCCCCGTCTGGTTCGCTTCGAACCTCAATGTCGGCAACGCATTCTTCGGAGCGCTAGCCGTCATCGTTGGCAACAGTTTCTTCTGGGCCGTTGTCGTCGTCATTCTTGGAAACATTGCCGGTGCGGCGTTTATGTCGTTGCACTCCATTCAGGGCGCCAAGCTCGGTGTTCCACAGCTGATTCAGAGCCGTGGGCAATTTGGGTTTATCGGCGCTCTGCTTCCGATTGCCCTCGCCGCGTGCCTTTACTTGGGATTCTTCTCTACCACCGCGGTGATTGGCGGACAGTTCTTGTCCGCTGCGATGCCTGCGATTGACATGGTGTGGGCACCAATTCTGGTGTCGGCGGTCAGCCTGTTGCTGGCGCTACTCGGATATCGGGCAATCCACACGGCGGCAAAGTGGGGGCAGTGGCCACTCGCGGTCGCTGTCATCGTGGTCACCATCGCGTCCCTCGCACACGGCGGATTTGATTTGTCCATGTCGGGATTCGCCGTTGGACCCTTCCTCACCGCGTTCGGTATCATCGCAACGTTCCTCCTTACCTATGCTCCGTACGTGTCGGACTATTCGCGTTACCTTCCTTACGAGACGAAGGCTTCAGAGGCATTTTGGTGGACATTCGGCGGCTCGTTCCTCGGCACGCTGTGGACCGAACTGCTCGGTGTCATGCTCGCCGTGCAGTTCACACCGGGTGACACCGCAGGTGCAATCAAGGAAATGTTCGGACAAGGTTGGGTTGTCGTTGCACTCATGCTCGTCACCACGATCGCCATCGCGGGAAACAACGCGATGAATCTCTATGGTGGAATGCTCAACCTGATCACCGCGATCTCCACATTCAAGGCGCCAAAAGCGTCTGTCGCACTTCGCGTTGGAATGCTCATTCCGACCTTCGCGCTCGGTCTTGCTATTGCCGTTGCGGCAACCGCGGACTTCAATGCGTTGGTGAGCACATTCCTGTCGTTCTTACTTCTCGGATTTGTACCCTGGGGAATCATCAACCTCGTCGACTACTACTGGATCCGCAAGGGAGATTACGACGTCGACGCGTTCTTCAAGCCCAAGGGTCGCTACTTCGCAAACAAGGAATCGTGGACTTACGCTGGCTTGAACCTCAAGGCGTTGTTGGCCTACGCAATCGGAATTGCGGTGTCGCTGCCCTTCGTGAACAACGCTGCCTATCAAGGATCTGCAACCGCGTTGGTGGACGGCGCAGACATCTCGTGGATTCCTGGACTGATTGTGACCGGTGCGGTGTATCTCCTCTTCACCGCAAACAACCGAGTGAAGTCCTGAAGGTAAAACGGTGACTCACGCCGAGCGGCTGTTCATCCTCCAATACGGAGCCGAGCGAGTGTCCAAAAATCTGTCACTCGCCGGTGGACCACATCACCTGTATTGGGAACCGCTGCTCGGCTACCTCGTCGAAACGACGGAGGGGTGGGTGTTACTGGATACAGGTATGTCCCGTAACGCCCACCTATCCTCCGCAAACCGCGATGCGTATGTCGCGGGCGGGGTCGGTGCCCCGAACATCGATACACCGTGGCATCTTCGACCAACCCCCAAGGATGAAACAGGATGGAATTGGGTGCTCGATGGGAACCCACTTGCAACCGCGCTCGCGACCGTCGGGCTTCAGCCAAGCGACGTCTCACTCGCGGCGATCAGCCACATGCATGTCGACCACTCAGGTGGAATTCCGACATTGAGCGAAGCCGGTGTTCCCATCGCCATTCAACGTGCGGAACTTGACTTTGTTCGATCCGGTCACGTCGGGATCGCCGAAGGGTTTTTCGACAAGGACTGGACACACTCCTCGACAGAGTGGAGAGTTCTTGACGGGGATACCGAACTCGCTCCCGGCGTCATGGCACACTCGACGCCTGGTCATACACCGGGTCACCAGTCGTTTTCCGTGAACCTTCGCGAGACCGGGACGTGGGTCTTTGGTTGCGATGCTACAGACCTCGCTCAAAACCTCCTGGACAACGTGCCCTGCGGTTCGTGCGCAGGCAGCACCCCCGCGGACGAGCAGAACGCCGCCCACTCTCTGTCAAAACTTCTCGAACTGGGTCGCCGCGACGACCACCGGCTGATTCCCGGTCACGATCAAGTGGTCGCCAATGCGATCGCACATCCGCCAGGAGGGCATCGATGAACGGGACGCACGGCGACGAATACGCGTTGACGGGCCGAACCGCGCTTGTTACCGGGGCAACCGGCTTGATTGGTCGAGCGATCTGCCGAGAATTCGCGCGCGCGGGAAGCCGAATCGTGGTGTCCGACATCGATGAGGTGACATGTTCCACATTTGCACAGGAACTTCACGATGAATTTGGCATCGACGCCGTTCCACTCGTCATGGATGTGGCCGACCCGACGTCGGTCGAGGCGGCAGCTGGGCGAATCACCGCGGAATTCGGAGTTTGCGACGCCGTCGTCGCCAACGCGGGCATCCTTGCGTTGAAGCCGGTACTCGACATGGACTCGGCAACCTGGGACGCCGTGATACGCGTCAATCTCACCGGCGCATTCACGACTGCTCGCATCTTTGCGACCGAAATGGTCCGCGCGAACCTGCGAGGAACGATCGTCTTTTCATCATCACTGTTTGGCGTGCGGGGTGGTGCTGGAAATGCTGCCTATTCGGCGAGCAAATTTGGGCTCATTGGACTCTCGCAGAGCATGGCCGCCGACCTCGCACCTCATGGCATCAGGGTTAACGCCGTGTGCCCTGGGCAAATTGAATCAACGATGATGACTGCTCTATTTGAAACCCGTGCATCGGAAAATAAAACCTCGCCGACTAAGGAACGCGAGCACTTTATCGGACGGATACCCTTGGGTGAACTTGGATCGGTCGAGGACGTCGCCCGCGCCTATCGCTACTTCTCGTCAAATGCCAGTGGATATATCACTGGCCAGCACCTCATCGTTGATGGCGGGTGGCAAGTCGGATAGGCAACATCGCCTTTCTTTGCCTAATGAAGTTCAGCGCATCCGCGATTAGGCTGGTTTAGACGGGATTGGCCCGCCGCGTCGTGAATTACGCCACTGGAGTTATATGTCGTTAGTTACGTCCTGGATGTCCCGCACCGTGGCGGTGGTTATTGCCATCGCCGTGGTGTTGTCAGGGGCTGTGCAGGCGACTCCGGCGTGGGCGGATACGGTCACGGTCGATACCCCAGTGATTTCAGGTAGCACCGGGGTCGGGTCCACGCTTTCGGTTGCCGAGGGAACATGGATTCCCGCTGAAACGACGTTCACCTATCAATGGACGCGAGACAACACGCCGATCGACGGGGCGACATCGTCTACGTACGTTACCGTCCTCGCCGATATCGGGTCCTCAATTCGGGCAATCGTGACCGGTGCTGCCGATGGATTTGATCCCGATTCTGCAACGAGTTCTAACGCCATCGCGCCGACGCTCAATACATTCGCCACCACGACTGTTCCCACCATCTCGGGAACAAAGCAGGTTGGCGCGACGCTGTCCGCAAGTGTGACCGGGTGGAGCCCGTCTTCTGGTGTCTCGTACACCTATCAGTGGCACCGAACTGTGGACTCAGTCACTACCGATATTTCCGATGCAACTGACGAAACCTACGTGCTTACTGCAGATGATCTCGGCACGACCATCAGTGTCACCGCCGAAGGATCGAAAGCCGGATTTACTTC
>Ga0209189_1000595_pt1 | contig 29736 bp, 23 predicted proteins | sample C_130820_EF_Meta_FD_187308 | JGI IMG/M metagenome (GOLD analysis project Ga0209189, IMG submission 187308) | Freshwater microbial communities from Lake Croche, Canada to study carbon cycling - C_130820_EF_MetaG (SPAdes) (version 3) | ecosystem: Environmental > Aquatic > Freshwater > Lake... | reverse complement strand
CGGTCTCTAACAACATTGCCAACGTCGATAGCACGGGCTACACCCGTCAAGACACGGGCATGGTGGAGAACCGACCCCAGGAGTTTGGTACGAGCTTCATGGGCACGGGCTCAAGTGTCACGGGCGTCAAGCGCCTCTACGACAACTTTATTGAGAGCAGTCTTCGCAACGCGACCACCGAACTTAGCACCCAAGAGCCCATGGTGAGCTACGCCAATCGCGTGGTGGACATTGTGGGTAACCAAGACGTGGGCATGCTCTCGGCCTTTGATCAGTTCTTCGATGCCGCTCGCCAGCTCGCCACAGACGCCTCGTCTGTGACCCTGCGCGATCAGTTTCTGAGTAAGTCAGATTCTCTGGCTCAGCGTTTTCAGACCGTGAATTCGCAGCTGGGACTCATTGACCAAGAGACCCGAGACAACATTAATTCGCAGGTCTCAAAGCTCAACGGCTTAGCCGATCAGCTCTCGGCCGTGAACGTGCAGCTCTCTAAGACCAAGATTCTCGATCGCCAGCCTCCCGCACTCATGGATCAGCGCGATCAGCTGCTGCGAGATATGTCTGCGCTTGCAAAGATTCGCGTGACCGAGTCCTCGAACGGCCAGGTGGCAGTGAGCATTGGAGCCTCTGCGAACCAAGGCTTCCTGGTGACCGTGGACGGCGCCAATCCTCTCACCGCAGTCTTTAACGACTCCTCGGTGGGCAAGACTGACCTTGTGCTAAACGCATCGTCACCAAACCCAGAGCCCCTCACCGGCTTTTCTGGCGGCAGTATTTCGGGGCTTCTAAACTTTCGCAGCCAGCTTTTGCAGCCGGTTTTGGATGACCTCGATAACCTAGCGCGCACGCTCGTCACCGAGGCCAACACCATCCACCGCCAGGGCGTAGATCTGCTGGGTCGAGATGGTCTTGATCTATTTAAGATTGATCCGCAGTTCAGCGTGTCCGACCCGCTCGGTAGCAGCAAGACCAATGTCTCGGCAGCGCTCACCGATCTCTCTCGCTTTTCCAACAGCACCCTTCGGCTGGACTACTCGGCCAATGCCGGCCAGCTCAACATCCTTGCCTTGTCGGGCAGCTACAAGGTGGGCGATCAGATTAATGTGAGCTTTAACGGCGCAACCCGCTCATTTGCGCTCACTGGTCGAGACCAGACTGGCGCAAGCCTGCCCGCCGGAAGCGCACTTAATGTCAACGATGTCCAGACGCAGCTTCGCCAATTTCTGGATGGGGGCAATGGCGCATCTCTTGATGGCGCGTTTGGACGCCAGATTAAAGTGACCAACGGCGTGGGCAACCAGCTCGTGGTTTCAAGCGACATTCTGGCCTCCTACAGCCTCGAGGTGAGCACCACCAGCAAAGACGGCATGGTCGCGGGCTCGGTGGAGCGCGGCCAGTGGACGGTGACAGACACGGCAACTGGAGAGGTGGCTCAGGGTACATCGAGCGCTACTCTTAACGGCATCACCATCGACTTTAGTGGCAGCCCCCGCGATGGAGAGACGCTCTATCTGCGCATTAAGAACTCCTCTGCAGCGGGCATTCAGCTTGCCCAGACCGATCCGGGCCGAGTGGCGGCAGCCTCTCGCTTTCGCGTCATTGAGAGCCAATTTAATCCGGGCAAGGCCAACGCGGACCTCACAGAGGCTCCAGAGTCTTACCCCAAGGATGCAGCCATTGCGCTAAACCTTGTGAAGGGCGAAGACGGCAAGATCCTTCAAAACAGCGACATCCCAGATAACGGTATTGCGTTTAATCGTGTTCCGGCCACACCCCTGACCGTGGTGCCCGCGGGCTACCGTGATGTGGTGCTTTACCTCGATGAGGTGGGGGTGAACCCCACCGATCTGCAGGTCCTCACCCGAGATGGACGCCATCTGGCAGGCCGCGAGATGGCCGATGCCCTTATTAGCGCGCAGCAGGCAGCCCTTGGTCGGACGCTCACCGAGGATGAAAAGGCAGCCCTCATCGATCAGGCCGGCGAGACCTTGTTGGCGAGTGCCAAGCGCGCAGGCGTGGACTTCGCGCAGGGCTCGAGCTATTCCGCCCAGTATCTCAACGGCACGGGCAAAGAGACCTATCGGGGCATGGATGTCTTCTATGGCGTCAAGGCCTCCGTGCAGAGCATCCCGCAGCTGAATGAGGATCACGTGGTGGGGAGTGTGAAGACGCTCCCAGCCTCCGTGACAACCTTTGCCCTTCCACAGACGACTCTGACCGCTGGCGCAACCGCCACGACCCAGCTCTTTAAGGACGGCGAGCTCATTTTGAATGGCAAGCCTCTACCTGCCCTGAGTGTCTCTCCTGGTGATGATGTCGCCACCAAGATTCGCGACTGGCTCAGAGGGGTGAGCAGCAACACAACTGTGAATGTGAACACGCTGGCCTCGGGCGGCAAGACCCTCACGCTCACCCAGAAGATTGCTACGGAAAGCGATGCCAAGCCCGAAGACTCAGAGATTCGTCTCTCTTTGGGTGCGAGCGGCACGAGCACGAGCCTTGCAAAGCTGGGACTTCGCACTGGGGTCTACCTCAAGGGCGAAGTCAAAGAGGATCTCTATGTCTTTGCAACCAGCACCAATTCGGCTGCCCACTTCAAGCTTAATGCCACCTATACGCAGGGCTCGCGTGACCCCGTTCAGAGCCTGCGTGCCGAGCCCTTTAATGTGGTGTTCACGGCGCCAGATCGTTTCCAGATTATTGATAAGACCACCGGCAGCGTGGTGGCCGATCGCAGCTATGACGCAGCGCAAGGCATTCTCTACCGTGGGGTGAAGCTCACCTTGGACATTCCCCCTGTAGCGGGCGATGAGTTCACGGTTGATGGTGACCAAGACGGCGTGGGAAACAACGGCAACGCCATTCGACTATCTGCTCTTCAGAGTAAGCGCGTCGTGGGCGCAAGCGATGGCACGGGCCTCACGCTTTCTGAGGCCTATAGCAAGTCGGTGTCCGATGCCGGCAACGTGTCGTTTCAGGCGGGTATTGCCCAGAAGGCGCTCACCGTGGTGAAGGATCAGGCGGTGCAGGCCAGAGACCAGGTCTCAGGCGTGAGTCTGGACCAGGAGGCAGCCGACCTCATTCGCTATCAGCAGGCCTATCAGGCCTCTGCCAAGGTAATGCAGACCGCCAGCACCCTCTTTGATTCCATCTTAGGAATTCGTTAACGCCATGAAGATCTCGACGAGCTACCTCTTTGACCGGGCTGTGACCCAGATGACCAATAGCCAGACGAGCCTTGCGCAGTCTCAGGCGCAGCTCTCTGCTGGAAAAAAGGTTCTAAGTCCCAGCGACGCACCTGACGATGCAACGGCCATTCAGCGAATCAAGAGCGTTCTTGCCCGCCAAGACAGTTTTGAGACCTCTATCCAGAGCACAGAGAACCGCCTGAAAAAAGAGGAGAGCGCCCTCGGGGGTGTGAGCGATGTGTTAACTCGCCTTAAGGAGCTTGCCGTTCAGGCATCAAACGATACCTATGGAGCAAAGGACCGGGAGGCGCTGGCCATTGAGATGCAGGGCTTGCAGCAGGACCTGCTCTCCTTTGCCAATACGCGCGATGAGAATGGGGCCTATTTGTTCAGTGGTTCGCGCGTGACAACGCCCGCCTTTGGTGCAGATGCCAATGGCAACATCGTTTATCAGGGTGATGAGACCGTGAACATGGTGGAGGTGGGTGACCAGCGCCAGATTCAGGGCAATCGCACCGGCACACAGGTCTTTAGCCGAGTGGTTCGAACTGCAGACGATGGCTCCCAGCAGGGTGTGAGCTTCTTTCAGAGCGTTCAAGATCTGGTTGATGCCGTTCGCAGTTCCGATCGGACCAAGATGAACCGAGGCATCTCTGAGATTGACAACCTCTCGCAGAGCGTGAGCTTGAGTGTTGCGCGTGTGGGCTCAGACACCAACGTGATTCAGGGCCAGCGCGCGGTGCTCGATGAAACCAAGCTGCAGCTCAAGACCATTCTGAGTAACGCCGAGGACCTGGACTACACCGAGGCGGTGACCAAGATGCAAAAGCAGATGTTGGCGCTTGAGGCCAGCCAGTCAGGCTTTGCAAAGATTTCGCAGCTTAATTTGTTTCAGTATTTGCGTTGAGGCCCTCAAGCTTTGGGTACGTCTGCCGACATCCGGACCTGAGCAAATAGACCGCTATGGCCACCGTCAATACCAACCTTGTTAACTCGTTCGGCGCAGGCTCTGGCGTTGATACGAAGTCGCTCGCGCAGAATTTGGTGGATGCAGAGAAGGCGCCTAAGCAAAAGTTAATTGATGACAAGATAACAGGCGCAAAGGCGCGGATATCTGGCCTCACCGCAATGATGGCTGGATTGAATGTGGTGAAAAAGGCCTTTACGGACCTCTCCACCTCAGCCGGACTGAACAGTCTGAGCGTCTCAAACAGTCAGCCGATGGCCTTTTCAGTATCAACAAACGCGAACGCCAAAGAGGGGCTTCGTTCCGTGCAGGTGAACAAACTTGCCAAGCCTCAGATGTCTGAGGTTCAGTTCGGCGGTGATAGTTCAGTCGGGAAGTATCTGGATCTACCACAAGGACTGACAGCGCCCACGTTATCTGGTAACTCAAGTTACATCTCGATTGAGCTGACTGTTGCCGGTCTTGATAAGACGGTTAAGGTTCCCGTGACAGCCTCCTCGACAGCCGCGAGTGGGTACAAGGTCAATCTCGATGACTTTGCTTCTGCAGTCAATGAGTCAGGCGCTGGCGTCTCTGCAAGTGTGATCTTTCCGGGACAGAACTCCGGCAAGTACAAACTTGTGCTTACAGGACCGGTCGGTGCGGCCAGCGGCTTCTCAATTAAAAGTGATGGGGGTGCCGGCCTCACTCTGCCCGCTGCGAACACCGCTAACGCCATATCTCAGGCGGCCTCGGACGCGGAGGTAGTGGTTGATGGAGTGACCTACCAGCGCTCCTCCAATGTCATCAGCGACGTAATTTCTGGAACCACACTTACACTAGCCTCAACCACAACCGGCGCTGCGACAGTTCAGACGACGAGAGATGTTGCTGCGCTTAAAGACAAGGTGAACGCTCTTATTAAGGCGTACAACGACACTCAGTCTGACCTTAAAGTGTTGTCGGGCCCGAAAAATACCCAAGACACAACCGACACCTATAGCGGATCGCTCCAGAATGATTCAACTGTTCGGTCAGTGAGCGGTCAACTTCGGGACATGATGACCGGATCCTCTCTCACGGCCGCAGCCGACGCCTCAATCAAGCGGCTGCTGGACCTTGGCGTGACGATCGACCGCTCGGGGGTAGCCTCGCTTGATGAGACGAAATTCAATGACGCCGTAACAAAGCGTTTTGATCAGGTGGTCGGTGCACTCGCCGGCAGGGCGTTCGCAGCAGACGGGTCACTCTTGAAGGGCGTCTCGGGTGTTGCTGTAGACAAGCTTTCGAATTTGATGGGGCCCTCCGGAATCTTGGTTACACGCTCGAACAACGCAAACCAGGACATCACGAGGTATCAGAAGAGTCTCACGGACCTTAACGATCGCATGACGAAGTTGTTAGAGCGATATACGAAGCAATTTGCCTCTATGGACAGTATTGTTGGGCAAACAAATAGCCTCAAAACAAGCCTCAAGAGCCAGTTTGACGGGATGCTGGCTGCCTATAAGCAGTAACTTTTTTAGCCAACCCCCTAAAGTTCCTCTTTGACTGGCCGATCCCTTGTTCGACAGAGGGGGTCCCGTATTTGGGATTCTCGCCATTCGTTGAGTCGGGGGTTCAATGGGAACACTACAGATTGGTCCGGTGATTGCGCCAGTAACGGTCGCGTCGGCCCATGCTGCGCCCGTCCCTGGCATTGCTGATCCCGCACTCCCCCCTGGCCCTGGAGCAACTCCCTCACATACCCCGCCCATCCCGGCTTCGACTGCCGGCGCACCTACTGCCCAGGCGGGCATGGCCCCGACGACAAAGCAGCGTCCGCAGGATATTGAGCAGATGCGTGCTCGCCTGGAAGAGGCGGTGGGGCGTCTTTATGAACAAGCCAAGAACAGCGCTACAAATGTCAGCTTCAATGTAGACATGAAGGCTAATCGCCTAGTCGTGAAGGTGACGAACAAAGAGACGGGCGAGCTTATTCGTCAGATTCCGGCCGAGGCGGTAATTCGTGTGGCTGATTCTATTGACGAGATGCGCGGACTGCTGGTTGATGAGCGTCGCTAGACAGGGATCGGGGTCGAATTTTTTCGTGCGGCACTCAAGTTACTTCCAGAGATCCCGATTCTCAGGACATCAGAACTGACATGTGTCGTTCTGAAAATTTTCCGAATCTTAAAGGAGAAAGACCATGTCAGTTGTAAATTCAAACATCAACGCGCTCGTTGCGCAGCAGTCGAGCATGTCGATCTCGAAAGAGCTCAAGACCGCAATGGAGCGCCTGTCAACCGGTCAGAAGGTAAACCGCGCTTCCGATGACTCGGCCGGCCTTGCGATTGGTAATGTCATGACGGCCCAGATCCGGGGCCTAAATATGGGCATCAAGAACGCAAATGACGCAGTTGCCATGCTGCAGACGGCTGAGGGTTCTATGAGCACCATGACCGACATTCTTCAGCGTATGCGTGAACTTGCCGTTCAAGCCTCCAACGACACCAACACCTCGAGGGATCGCAGCTTCCTGAATGCTGAGTTTCAGTCTCTGAAATCGGAGTTCAACCGTGTTGTGAAGAACACCCAGTGGAACGGGATGAACCTTCTGGACGGGACTTTCAAAGGAAACGATCTCGCTGCGGGGTTGGGCTCGGCTTCCGGTCAGACTGCGGTGAGTGGTCTTTTCAATTTCCAGGTTGGGGCTAACGCTGGTCAGATCGTCTCCCACACCTTCGGGGACTACGCCAATTCATCTGCGGTTAAACAAGTTGGGACCATCACGTTGTCCGCAAATGCCGAGCTTGCTGACTCCTTGAGCAGCTCAACTGCGGTGGGACTCAGTGGGGCAGTTTTCCGCATGACGGTCAACAACACTGTCATCTCTTACACTACCACCAGCGCAGCAGAAACGCCTTCGATTGTTGCTTCCGCGCTCGTGGCTGCGATTAACTCAGACGCGTCTTTGAGTCAGTTGGTGAGCGCAAGCAATAGCGCTGGGGTCATCACACTCACCTCTGCTGTTGCTGGGAGTGCGTTTACCGTATCGACTGACCTCACGCAGGACGAGTCAGCGCTCGGTTACATTGAGACCACTGCAAACGCCACGCGCGGTTTTTCCCTGATCGCTGGGTTGACCATTACGAATCAGGCCAAATCCGCCACCGCAATAGAGGCGCTAGACCACGCGGTGGGAACGGTCGCTCAGGGCAGGGCTGGGATTGGCGCAACCATCAATCGATTGAACTACGCGATTGATAGCATGACAACCGCAAGCACCAATCTGTCTGACTCGAAGAGCAGGGTCGTTGATACTGACTACGCTGCGGAAAGCACTAAACTCGCGAGGGCCCAGATTATTAGCCAAGCTGCGACGGCTATGCTTGCCCAGGCGAATGCGCAGTCTCAGACTGTTCTGGCTCTCCTCAAGTAAGTTTAGAGGGCGTCCGCTGAAGGAGATCGAGCCCGACAGGGCTCGATCTCTTTTGCCTCAAACCAGAGAATAAGCTCCAGAGCTCGATTAGACGCGCTCACGATGCGAGACTGCAAAGAGTAGTTTGTCTCAAGGTGTTTTCGCTCGTTACCTGAGAAGAGATTAAAGTTTCTTTGGCTCACAAAGACTTCGTTCGTTAGCAGTGCGCTCAGGAGGAAGTCAGCCGATGGAGGCATTTCGGTCATTTTCCTTATTGCCAAGTTGTAGCGTTCTTTTAACCTCTCAGACGGCCGCCCCTTGTCTGCAGCGTCTAAAATCATCTCCATCAGGGCCACGCACTTTTTTGCCTGATTCCTTGTTCTTTTGAGTGCTTCCCAGAGTTCACGCCTAGCGCGATAGTCACGTTCATTTTCTGAGCTTGTCAGTCGAGAACTTTGGTCTAGCCTGTCCATCGAACTGAGAAAGTGTGAATAAAGATCTGAGTAGGAGTCCGAGTCGAGATGGCTTGCGATTGCCTCGTCAAAGCACCCCTCTCTTACGCCGGCAATTTTCGCGCCTCCCTCCGTCGCGTTTATGAGATCGGCCTTTGTTGGGAGTCGCTCATAATAAAGTCGGTAGACGTCCATCTGTTTGTTAGTTGTGACGAGGCCATCCCCGCCAAAGGCCTCTACGGTCCGAAAAGCCTCTGGATTCAGAGCCTTCTCCGTCTCGAGAGATGATCGACCGGTATGCCCATGAGCATGAGAGATGCCGCCCGTGTAGGCTAGGTCTTGGCCGATCAATACGATCGGGTCCGCACCAAGGAGTCTGCAGAACCACATCGCGGTATGGGCAACAGAGCCCCCCGTCTCCAAGATGGTGAGTTCGCGATCCCGAAGTGCCTCAAAAATTGTTTTTTGTTGTTCGTTTGAGACGCAAAATGCGATGGGGCCCTGGAAAGTATTGACAACCTCACAGCTGTTTGCAAGATCGCTAATGAGCCACTCACCTCGCGCCTCTAACCCCTCAAAGTGCGTGTAGTTGGGGTCAAAGGGGTCTATGGACACCACGAAGTGGGGGACTATTCCATGCATCCGGAGGGTCTTCCACGCGGGGCCCACGCAGACCATCAAAAGACGGTCGCGAAGCCTCTTCAACTTGGGTATCTGCTTCTCGAGTGATGGGCCCGCGGCAACAAGAACAGCAGGTAGACCCCGAGCAAGATCCCTAAAGATTCTTACGTCGGGACAATGCCCGTGGCTCGAGTAGTTCCTAAAAGAGTTGATAAGAAATCTGTCTGCGTGTCGAATGCTCGTTAGCAGGTTGAGTCGAACGTTATTTGAGACCGACTCAAGCCGCGCCCGAAAATCATAGAGAAATGATTTGTAGAATTGATAGGAGTCTGGGTTTAGAGCGATCGACCACCCCAGCGACTGCATTGGGTGTATCTCAGATGCGAGCGAGTCTGCGCAAACAGCTGCATCATGGTTAACCAAAAATTTCAACCGAGTGTCACTAAGCACGCCCGTAAAATCTAGGTATTTAATCGCCGCCCTTAGAACGAACGGCTCGGGCTCAATAACGATGACAGACTTGATTTTTTCGGTCGGACTCTCTAGCAAGACTTGAATAAGAGTGACAAATGACGACCCGAGACAGATGAGGGTGTCTGCCTGCGGGTTTGATTCGGCTAGGGATTCAGTGAGAATCTGCCGCGCCTTTTCCTGAGTCTGGTAGGGCGGCTCGGCGAAGAAAGCTCCGGAAGGGGTGGTAAACCTGAGGCGTGGAACGTCCCGAATTAGGATGGTCTCCGCCGAGACCTCTTTGCCATTTTTGGGTTGGATTGACTCTTCGAGTTGGTCCAGAACGCTCGGGAAGTGTCTTCTTAGTGCAGCAAGATTCTTTTCTTCAGTGCTGTTGGGCATCTTGAATCTTTCGGCTCAGACCGAGGACTTGGTCGAATGTGAGCTTCAAGTCAAATTCGATAACGTCGGCTAGAAGGCCATAATCTCTTTGTTCCTGGGCCTGAACTATGAGCTGAGACGCGCTCACTAGATCTCTCAAGGCCTGATCGGAATGAGAGTGTTCCTCTGTAACGGAAAGCGCCTCTAGATACTGGGATACGACTTCAATGGCCTCGGCTAAATGCTCAATTTTTTGGAGATCGTCTTGACTCCGCCCACCCGATCGCAGCGATTGAGACAGCTCAAGCAATGCTGGCACCGCCCTTTGTAGATAAGAGGACATCTCAAGTGAGGCGGCCTGAAGCTGATTGTGGTTCGTAGTCATTTGTTACCTAGAGAAGGGCTTGAGCTTGGATCGATCGCGATTGCCCGAGCCGAAAGTTGCACGAAAAACTCGCGGTTGAATGGGGGGGTTCCACGGCTCGTGTCATCTAGCTCGCCGAGGCTGAATGTCGAACGAAAAAAGTTTTTTGTTCCGATGGAATGCTTCGCAACCAGGGCAACAGCCGCGCTCCGACATAAGTCTACTGCAGCACTAACGTGGATATTGGCGTCGCCTAAGATTAATTTCCCTTCGGTTATTCCCAGAGCCTGGTTTGCAGAGACCAGAAAAGATACCGGATCCCCGTGGTTAAAGTCTTCGCGTGTAAGGGGGAAGGTTTCCAGCTCACGTCCGCCGTTGTGACAGGCGAAAAATGAGCTCGCCGTATCTAAGGTTTCGGGGTCCAGTGAGATGTGCCCGAGCCTCAGGCACCCGTGCTCCTTCGCGGGCCATTCGAAAACAAAGGATAGAGAGCAGGTTCCCTCTACGTCGTTAATGATCCAACGTTTTCTTACTGGACCCAGGGGGGTTTTAATGGTCGCTGAAATCTCTGCTGACGAGCCCCTGACGGTCGCTTGCGGTTCGACTGGTACAAGGTCGGTCACTTTGGGTTTGCCTGGCGCCTCAAACACAAGATTTCCAGTGTAGAAGTCTGCTGACCATCGGATGTCATCAAAATAACCGTGAGGAACCGTTCCAAACAAGGAGCGATTGCTCACTTGTTTATCGATGAACTGATGAATAGCCAGTCCCCTCGCGCAATTTAGATGGACCTCTAGCCGGTCTCCCCTCACGCTTAAAAGACGTCCCTTTTGCTCTACTCGGAACCCTGCTCTTTGGGTTGGTGTGATACGGCGAGCAAGTGGCATTTCCTCATCCTCTGGACTTTCAGTCAGCGCAGTCTCTGCAGTGTGTAGTCTGGCCAAGTAAGTCCGCCACCTGTCCTCAGTCAGGTGGGTTCTAAAGTCACTACTCCACAAGTAGCAAAGCTCTCTCCACGATGTCTCGGATGTATCGCTGGACCGATTTAGGCTCCTGAGGAGCCGCTGGCAGGTCGTGTTGATCTGTACGTCATCTCGGCCCGAGACCCCCCAACGAACGATGTTGTACTTGTCTTGCTTTTTAACTGGCACAGGGAACGCGGCCGTCCCCAATTGCAGACGCTGGCCGGCTCCTTCGAGCGACATGAGATTCAAAACACTACTTGGGGGGACCATTGTTAGCTTTGGTTCATCAATAAGTGCAGCGTACATCCGCTCAAATCTGCTCCACTCGCTCTCACTCGACAATGGCGATTCTGTCATGTATCGCCCCGGCCTAAAGTCGAACACCTCAACATCATTTCCGTAGATCGGGAAGGCTCGACAGCCTTCGGCTTGGTGTGATCGGAGAAAGGCGAGGTATTCGTCTAGCGCAATCTCTCCGTGCATGAATCTCTGGACCTTTTGAAATGAGATCGACTCGTTCCATATGACTGGAATCTCTGCGCCGCACACTCCCTGGGCAAGATGGGGTAAGTACCGCCATTCGGGGTCCCACTCAGGGTGGGCTTTTGCGGGATTGTTCCACTCCATGATGATGGCCCTGAAACCAGCATCAAGATAGAGTTGAACCAAACCTGCGGAGAAGGCCTGCTCGTTCACCAAGGCAATCTCTGGCTTTAGGCCCAACAGGTCCTCATAGCAAGACAGTCCAAGCTCAAGGTTTTTCTCATTCACCTCCGAAGGTACGAGAGGCCCGATGATCTGACAGTAGCCGCTACCTATGAACTCACAGGGCCCCGAGGAAACCAGGCCCCTGAGTTCTTTGATCCAGCTCGGATCGATGTCACGAATGGTCTCGAGGGTCCAAGCTGAAGCTTCAATTCCAAGGGGTAGGTTGAGCTTTCGGGCCAGTTTAAGGAGAGGCCAATAGCAACGCTCAATAACCTCCTCACGGCGCTCCTCGCTGATAGCGGAGTAGGCGAGGTTTAAGTGGAAGAATGAGTATCCCTTTAGGGGCATGTCGCGCAGTGGCTTCTTAGAATACTTTTCAATTGTTAAGGAGCATCTTAATCTCATCGCAAAACCGATGTGCCCCGGTTTTGCTTAGAGTGGAACGTCCAATCTGAGATAAGCGCCCCGCCTTGTCAGGGTCGGTCATGAGCGAGACCAGTTTTGTGGTGGCGTCTTCTTCGTTCTCTGCCACGATGGCTAATCCCCTTATTGCAATTTCGACGAGTTCCTGGACATCTCGATTTGCGTACGGCGAGAAGACAACCGTGGGTACGCCGCGATGCAAGAGTTCAAAGAAACTGACGCCGAAGACTGTGATTGCGTAGTTGGTGTTATCCATGAGGTTAGCGAGGCGCTCTGGGGCGTGATGTCTTTTGAACTTGATTCTTTGCTCTTGTGGCCAATCGGGCTCGTCCGAGAAAGGCCCAACGACCCAGTGAACTTCGGTGGAGTCGGGTAAAAACATATTGAGAAGAGTGGGCCAGGTTCTGCCAAGACCAGTGGCATCGCTCCCCCCAGTTAGGGCGAGCACCCTATGGCCGGACTTCCAGGTTTGTAGGTTCTCGGCCATTTCAATGAGAAAGCAGTCCCATCCAAAGACAAGACGGTTTCCGGTATTCGACAGATTTGATGGCTCCCGGAATGATGGGATAAACATCAGATCGGATGTGATGCCCGTGGGAACCCGGTCTAAGGCCAGAATCTTCGCTCCCGCCGAACGTTTTTCATTGATGTAGTGGGTGAGCTCAGCGGGTAACTCTCCGGAGACGTCTACGACGATGAGACCAGGTTCGTCTTCGAGGGAGAGGGGCCCCGACAAGTCTGTGTTGTTTGGAATGAAGTTGTGACGGAACGCATTGAGATCTTCAAAGCAAAATTCGTTTCCGAGGATGAGAAACGAGATTGCCGCACGAAGCTCTTGCCGAAGGCCTCTGGCCGCCACTAGAGATCGGGTGAGATGCCCGAGTCCGACGCCGTGACCGCTGGAGCAGACAAAAAGGGCACGAAGTGCGCTCCCCGGCGCCTCTTTTGGGGTTATGGCTGCCAAGTGTGGCGAATAGAACGAAGGGGCCGGAGCCCGTCTGACGGGTCTGCTCGCCATTCGCGATCTGGGAGTTCAGACGGTACCGGTTCCTTTATTCCGGTGCCGTCGGCTGCGAGCCCCTTTCTGATATCGCTAATCAGAGTTGTAATCTTCTCAGGAAGCCAGCAGTGACCTGCGGGGAACTCCTCTCCTTCACCGTCTAGGTCGAAGTGAAATTCGACGGTTGTAACCCCCCATCGATTTACGGCCCTGCTAATGACGGCAGGCTCAACTGTATGGTCTGACCATCCCACTTCGCAGCCTGTCGCGAGTCGGATGGTTTCTATTGCCGAAAGATTGGCTTCTTCGTGCGGGGTGGGATAAGCCGAGGTGCAGTGAAAGAGAAGGGGGTGAGTACAACCATTCATGCGAAGCACTTCTACGGCGTGTTGAATCTCAGGAAGGGTGGCCATCCCGGTAGAGAGCAGCACTCTCTTCCTTGTCCTCGCGCAGGCAGCCAGGAGGTCGTCCCAAAGTAACTCGTAAGATGCGACCTTGTAAAAATCAACGTACGGACGCAGCTCGTCAACAGCCTCAAGGTAAAAAGGTGTGCATCCGAACTCAAGGTGTTTATCGCGACAGCGCTGAGCTAGCCAAGGGAGGTGATCGGTGGGTAGCTCCCATTTTTTTCTCTCCCGATGTTTTGGAGATTTTTGCAGTATCTCGGGGGCAAAGAGCTCTTCTACCCTGAACAGTTGAAACTTGACGCCGGAGCAACCCGCAGCCGAGGCTGCATCAATGAATTTGAGTGCCCGCTGGAGGTCTTGGTGATGGTTACTGGAAATTTCGGCGATAAATCTAGTCATGCGATAACTCCTCTGTCACTACTCTGATCGAGGAAATGACCTCTTCAGCTTTTTCTAGCGCGCGTTTTGGAGTTGGTCCAGTCGTGATGGCGACGCCAGATCGGGCAGGATGGTGGATCGGGCGGGGAACGATGTCTCCCGGCCTTATTCTGAGCTCAAAAAATGCCACCTCTTTATCCTCTCGGATCCAGTTCGGAACGTAAATATCGACAACTCTCCCGGGTTTGGGAAAGAGATAGCGTTGAGCTACAGGGCGTTCAAACCTAGCCTTCAAGGCTGACGGGGCGACCGGATCTCCCAGGGCCTGTCTGATAGCCGCGCCAACCAAATCTACGCCTGAGCTCAGTGGAATCTCGTGCGTACAAAAATATCCTCCACTCAACCGAGTGGCAACTTCGATCACATGGGGGGTTCCTCGAAAAATGACGATGTCACCTTTTATCACTCCATTTCTGACCCCGATGCTCTCCGCGGCTTTTTGAATGAGATCGGCTACTGCTACTCTCGCTTCTAAACCTAGGTTAGTCGGGAGTTGACCCCCATTTTCGATGATATGTGGGGCGTATTTATCGAGATATTCGTAATTCCGATCTGCGAATCCGACGGTGTGTGATATGCCGTCCACGATCAGCGACTCGGTGCTTACCTGGGGCCCCGAAAGAAACCGCTCCACCATAATCCTCCCGCTCGGAGAGAAACTTCTTGCTGTCTCGAACGCCAGGTCCGGGTCAAGCCCCTCTGTTAATCTCAGTACGCCGCGAGAGCCCCTGCTATCCACTGGCTTCACGACGAGGGGAAGACCCTCTTGGCGGACGATCTCTCTTAAATGGGCAGCGGACTTCACCGGGGAAAACCAGGGCAGGGCGATGTCATCCTCATGAAAACGTTGTTTCATGGCCAACTTGTCGGAGGAAAGCGTCGCCGACAGAATTGGAATGCCGGGTAGCGAGAGTGCCTCAGCAATTGACGCTACGGTAAGCGGAACATCGGCTGCCACTGAGATGGTCGCATCAATTTTTCTCACCTTGGCGTCATACTCTTTAGCCGCGCGGACGCTCCCTTGAACGTCGTATGTGCTGATCTCGAGAAAGTCGTCGGCTAGTGCAACCCCCGGGGCTTGAGCGTCTCCATCGAGGACGACTACATACAACCCGAGCTCCTTTGCCTTGCGAATTCCCGGGACTGCCTCAGCGCCCCCACTGACCATAAGTATCGTTCTCATGCGAAAAGCATCCCCCCGTTGACGTTCAGAGTCTGTCCCGTCACGTAATCCGCTCTATCGCTGGACAGATAAAGAACGGCTTCAGCGACGTCAGATGGGGTTCCCAACCTGCCCCTGGGAATAGCACGAATTTTTTTCCTCCCAGCAGGACTCGAGATTTCCGCCATTGTCATTTCAGTCTTGACGAGGCCGATAGCGATAGCGTTACTGGTGATGCCTCGTCCGCTATATAGCCTCGCTAGAGAACGAGTAAGGTTGATGAGCCCCGCTTTAGATGCAGCGTAGTGGACCTGATTGAACCCCCCCCATTGCCCGCCAATCGACGATATGTTTATTATTCGGCCCCAACCGTCCTTTAGCATGTTTGGTAGGCATTCTTTGACGCACAAAAAAGGACCTCGTAAATTGATCTGCATCATGAGGTCCCAGTCAGACGAACTAATGTCCTCAAACGCTTTTTCCTGGGAAGTTGCGGCATTGTTTACTAATATTTCGATGGGCCCGAGGCGACTCTCTACTTCGCGAATAGCCAGGGATATGCTCTCTGGGTCCTCAAGGCTCATGCTAACCCGCATGGGACCCGCCGCGTTTGCGTGTTGGGGCGTAACCCCGGGAACTTCCGACTTTGAGCGCCCCCTGGAGCTGAAGGCGACTCGGTACCCGGCTTGATAAAGACTCAGGACGATTTCTCGCCCAATCCCCCGCGACCCACCGGTTACAAATACGACTCGCCCGTTTAACCTGCTCGGCCCGGCCACATCTCACCCATGGACTTTCCGGCAAGCAGCATTGGGAAGACATCTGCCTGGCTGGATATGCGAGCCTCAAGAAGGGCGGGCCCCTCCTTGTTGAGAAGCCACTCAACCGCGCTTTCGGAGTCTTCAACGACGTCTAAAAGTCTCGCGGGAATTCCGAATCCTTCCGTAACTTTTACGAAGTCCGGGGTCAAAAAAGTCCCCGTGGTTGGATCCTTTCCCCAAGTGATCAACTGGAACTGAGAGACGATCCCCAACCGGTTGTTGTTAAGCAACAGGATCTTCACTCTCAGGCCCCTCTCCTTGAGAGCGGCTAACTCCTGGATATTCATCAGAAACGACCCGTCACCGACAATACATAGTGTGGTCTGGCTGGTGTCGTACATGGCGGCGCCAATAGCCGTTGGAAGGTCGTAACCCATAGTCCCATGCCCCCCAGAGGTGAGTAGGCGGCTTTTTCCGGGCGAGAAGGGCAGGTGGCGGGAAGCCCAGTGTTGATGACAGCCAACCCCGGTTACGACGCAGACCCTCTCTTTTTGACGTAAACGCGTTGCCACAAGGTCCAGTAACTGGCGAGGAAAAATAGCGCCCGGCTCATTCCCCGGGATGTCCTCGCGCCTCTCGCTGGCTAGAGAGCGTAGGGACTCTCTCCACTCTTGATCCTTAACTTCGGTCTTCTTCGGGAGATGTGGTATCAAACTTCTGCAAAAGGTCGCGATGTCCCCTTTGAGTCGCCACGTAACACGCACCCTAGGGCTGTTCAGCTCGTCCTCATCGATGTCGACCCAGGCAATTGCTGCCCCAGGGGCAAACTTGTCCGTCAGTGTTCCGGTTTGTCTAACGTCTAGACGTGAGCCCAAGACCAGAAGAAAGTCGCTTTCATACACGGCCCTATTTGCTGCGACATGTCCTGTGTGGCCAATATACCCAAGTGACTGCGGGTGTTCTGTATCGAAGCTACCGACACCGAGAAAGCTTGTGACTACAAGCGCTCCAACTTTAGCGGCAATTTCCTCATAAAGCGCGAAACAACCCGCGGCAAGAGCCCCCTGCCCAAGTAAGACTACCGGCCTTCCGCAGCTGCGAAGTCTAGAACCAATTTCCTCAACTACCGAGTCTTCAAACCCCATTTCCCGTCGCTCTGAACGGATCAACTTGACAGCTGAGCCCTCCTCGGAAGTATTGATAGACACCAGCTCCTGGCGCTGGATATCCATCGGGAAGTCAATAACCACAGGACCTCTTCGCGGTTGCGATGCAGTAACGAATGCTGCGGGAAGTTCTGCGAGCGCTTCACCGACAGTCAGCAAACAAGTTGCGTGCTTGCTGATACTTTTTGTCATTTCAACGGTTGGGACTTCCTGAAAGCCCCTCTGTCGAACCCGTCGCCGTGAGGACAGATCAGCAGAGGCTATTTGCCCGCAAATGAGTACAAGCGGAGTGGAGTCGAAGTAAGCATCAGCTAGACAACTCATGACATTCGTAACTCCAGGACCCGAAGTAACCATAACTACTTGTGGCCGGCCGGAAATGCGCGCTGCTGCGAGTGCGGCGTACCCAGCACCTTGTTCGCTTTTGAAGCACTCAACCTCCACTCCTGAGCTTAAGCATGCATTTACCAACGGAGCGATGGTTCCACCGGGGTACATAAATACCCTCTGAATGGAGTTTTTGATGAATGTTTCGGCTACGAAGTCGGCGACTAACATCTCGGTCCTTGGCGTGTCAGCTTTTTACCGCGAACATAACAATCTCTCTTCCCAGGCCGAGGTCTGCCAGTCTTGAATAGAGCTCTGAAAGGAGCCGTGAGCCGCCACCTCTTGTTACTGCCCTCTCGAACGCCATGCGTCGATGATGACACGCTCGACCAAGCGACTCATCTCCAATGTAGTTATCGCCCATGAGAAGAAATACATCGATGGGGAAAGTGGACTCCTGGTGAATAACTCTAAATCCACAGCGCTCAAGCAGCGTTCTAAGCGATTGGTGGTTGAAGTAATTCAGATGATGGGGGGGCGCGATCCACCAGGGCTTAAACCCGAGGCCCTGCCAAAGGATAGTTTGGAATGGATTAAAGTCGTTTGGAACGATGACGCAGAGAATTCCCTCAGCCTTCAATTGTCGATGAATCAGACTTAGCATTTGAGCGGGCTGGGGCAGGTGCTCCAAAACTTCGCCTAAGTTTATTGCATCGAAGTAATCCAAACTCAAAGCAATCCGCTCATCGTAAAAACGTTCCCGAACGTCGAGGCCCAGGGCACCACTGTGGGCGGCTGCTTGCTCAGAGGGTTCAATGCCAACCACATTCCATCCGCGATCCCTTCCCCTGAGCAAGAACAGTCCGGGTCCTGAGCCGACGTCAAGAAGGCGCCTTCTTTGGGGCGGCAAAACTGACTCGAGAAATTCGAACCGACGGTCGTAAACGATATTCCACCAATCCAAGTCTTCCCGATATCGGTCGATGTAATCAGGCTTCTCCAGAGAATAGTAATCCTGCCGGTAGGCCGTTTCTAAGTCTGCCTCGGATGGCAGGGGTATGACGTGGGCGAAGCCGCAGGCTTGGCAATCGACGACTTCGAAACCATTAGCCTCGGACAGGATGAGTCCTTCATGCTTATGCCAGGAGCCAGTCCTTGTGGTCGTCACGGCCCTATTCCTTCGTGAGTCGCTGAAAACCCGAATGGTGGGTGGGGGTTGAGAGATCCTTGCACTCAGGGTCGAGCGCCAGGGTCGAGAGTACTCGAGATACGGCGTGATCGTAGGCTTGGAGCTCAGCGCTCGAGTGAGCAAGAGCTGGCTTGAATTGCCGAAACGCGAGGAACCCTTCTTTCATCATCTCGATCGTGAATTGCGTATTCAGTTTGGCTGCATAGGCGGACTTGAAGGAGAACGCAGCGAGTGTTGGAAGTCCAGTGACGCTAATATCCAGCCCTGAGGAGTTGGCGTTCCGTCGCCAGACATTCTTGACAAGGTCACCAGCATGAGTGATGTGCGTCTCGACAGACTCCCGAAGGTACTTCTTCACGGTCGCTAAAGCGGCAACAGGCCCTACACGGTCCGTCCAGTTAGTGCTGGAGATGAAAGTCGTTTGCGCGGCTTGCATGACTTTCTCGGTTCCAAGAATTGCGGCCATGGCATACCCGTTGGCCATACTTTTTGCGAACACAGCAATGTCCGGTTGGACGTTGTACTTCCGATGAATGCCGCCCGCACAAACTCGGAAGCCACTTGTAATTTCATCAAAGATCAGCACGGCGTTGATTTCGCTTGCCAACTCTCTGAGGCTTCTAAGATAGCCAGCGGGAGCATCCTCTCCGCGCGCTGGCTCAATCACTATTGCGCCAATCTCTTTTTCTCTACCGCGGACCTTATCTCGCAAAGATTCGATTGAGTTCGCGTCAAATGGAAGGGCCGTACCCGCTAGTCCACGCGGCACGCCGTTGGGCTCAAGCCCAGGCATCAGTTGCCCATCAAGCCCTTTCTCGTCGGAGAGGTTTGCCGCAAGGTACCAGTCCGTCCAGCCATGATAGCCGCTGAAAAGCACTAGGTCCCTCTTGGAGTGTGCTCTGGCAATTCGAACTGCAAGGGCCATTGCTTCGCCCCCACTGCGACAGAACCTCGCCATCCCAAACCAGGGGTGTAACTCCATGAGAACTCTGGCTAGTTCGACCTCCTCCGGGCAGTTCAGAGAGCTATTTACCCCCTTTCGAATGGCCGAGCAGACTGCATCGTCCACCTCATCGTCCGCATACCCCAAGATGCACGCGCCAACCGCCATGATTGACATGTCGATAAACTCGCGCCCATCCAGATCCCAGATTCTGCAACCCTTGGCACGCCTGAAGTAGGCAGGCCACACGTCTGGAGCGAACATCTCTGGGCGCTTTGAGAGGAGTTGGGTTCCACCGGGAATGAGTCCCTTCGCTTCTTGATAGAGTCGGACGCCTGACGACTGCATGAGCTCTTGGAGGCTATACATGTTCCGCCTTTTTATCTTTCAAGAGCGACTTTTTGTATCCCTCATTCCGAGCGATGTGAGCGTTAATTTTGATCCACTCGGGATGCCTCTCTAGCAGGCCCAGAACGTTTGGTGCGCCAAATGGGGCGTCGCCGCCGAGCGCATCGAAAATCTTGGTCAGCAGTTCGTAGTCCTCGGGCTCATCCAGTGTCCATCTGTGGTGTCCGAGCGTTTGATCATTAAAGTAGTTCAGTCCACCGACCTTAAAGAGTTCGGGGTTCTTTTCTATGTAGGGACCGACATGCTCTCGCTCAGAGGGCAGGCTAGATTCTCTCCAGGCCCGCTCAAGCGCGGATGAGCGAAACACAGAGCAGTCAAGACCGTCTGGAAAGTCTCCGCTGAGCCCAAAGAGGTCATAGTTGTCCTTTAGGAATTCTCTGACCACCTCGCCCAGGATATGAGAATCCAGCGCCGGACAGTCTGCAGTGATTCTGACCACCGCGTCTGCGCCGGAGGCTCGAGCTGCTTTCACGAAGCGATCGAGCACGTCATCTAGGCTTCCACGAAAGCACGGGACTCCATGGTCTTCGCACCAGGTTTGAATGGGCTCATCACTCGGGTGCTCTGAGGTTACTACCCAGACGTCATTAATTAGGGGGCATGCAGATGCTCTCCGAACAACATGCTCCAATACAGGCTTCCCGGCAAGCGGGAGCAAAACTTTGCCGGGCAGCCGGGACGAAGACATTCGCGCTTGGATTAGGCCGATCACTCTCACTGGATTCTCCAGAGAGATGGGTTAAGGAGGGTTTCTGGCAGGTCGCGAAAAATGCTCCAGGCCTCTGGGCAGTCTTCGCAGCGGGGTTCGGCATTAAAGTTCATGATCTCCGTTAGTTGACTCGTACTGTCAACCCCAATCACCCAGAAATCGATGTTCGAGTGAGAAGCGGCGAACGAGAGGCACTGCGAAAGGGGGCTTACCCGATCTTGCTCGCATATGCGATCGAACGTTGAAAAAGAGCTCTCCCAGGGGGAGAAGTACGCCGGGCGAGCGGCATGAGGCATTAACAGAAGTCCCTGCAGAAAGAGAGACCTTGCGTGTAGCTCGACCCCCCTCTGCTTCAATTCGAGTACGGTCTGATCATGCAAGAAACGCTGATCGAACGGACTCGCTGGGAACTGAACGAGTTGTATGGGCATCAGGTCTGAGCAATTGCGTAGCTCTTCTGGCGCGTAAACCGAAAGCCCGACTTTATGGATTCGAAAGCGGGTCTGCGCCAGTTGCAACGCATCCGCGAGTTCGGGGCCTCGACTCGTATGCAGATCTGAGGGGTGATGCATGAGCAGGCCGTAAAGATCCTCCCGCTGAAGGTCCACTAGTGCAGCCTCAAGAAGCGAGAAAACCCAGCTTTTAACGTCCCCGACGTCATTTGGAAGCTTTGGTAACTTCGTGACGATACTGAAGTCATGAGTCCCGACGTCCCCAAGCACTCTGTGACTGTCGCCATACCCGATCGCCGAGTCAATGACCTTTAGGCCGGCTGCTCGGCACTCTGAAATGATGGGCTCGACCAAGCTCCTCGAGAGTTTTGTCTTGTTCTTTACGCCATAGTCTAGGCCGAAGTTGGCCGAGCCAAGTGCCAGTCTGGGCAGAAGAGTTCCAGACATGGTTAGATTGGCCTGAAATTGCAGTTGACATGCGACTTGATTAACTCTCGGATCTCCCCGACCGAGAGAAAGTGGGGATTAGAGCCGGAGTTATAGGCAAAGCCATCCGGAACGTACTTTGCATCATGCGAAGCGGCATACTTCTTCGCCACCCCGTTTCGAACGGGGAGAATGGCGAAATAAGGACCCAAGTCTATGGTGTTCGGACTGTCACTACTGGTGATCATTTCCTCGTGAAGTTTCTCTCCGGGCCTCACCCCCACTAGCTCGCGTTTGCAGTTTGGCCCCACGGCCTCTGCAACATCCGTAATTCGATATGAGGGGATTTTCGGAACAAAAATTTCTGTTCCGAGCGCGTTCTCGAGCGCCCAGTGAACCATGTCCACACCATCCTCAAGACTGATGTTGAATCGTGTCATCTGATCGTGGGTGATTGGCAACACCCCTGTTCTAGCTTTGTCTAAAAAGAAGGGTATGACCGAGCCCCGAGAGCCCATAACATTTCCATAGCGAACAACCGAGAACCGGATCTTTTTCGCACCCTTGAAGTTATTCGCCGCAATAAAGAGTTTGTCTGAGCAGAGCTTAGTTGCACCGTAAAGGTTTACAGGTGCGGCTGCCTTGTCGGTAGAGAGTGCGACCACCCGCTGAACACCTGCGTCAAGGCAGGCCTCGATGAGATTTTGCGCTCCCAAGATGTTTGTCTTGATGAACTCAAAGGGGTTGTACTCGGCTGCAGGCACTTGTTTTAGTGCTGCGGCGTGAACCACGGTATCTATGCCATTGAGAGCGCGTCGAAGACGGGGCTCGTCTCTCACATCGCCCAAGAAATACCTTATTGCGGGGTACTTCTCCTCTGGGAACTCTTGGGCCATTTCGAATTGCTTGAGCTCGTCTCGGCTCAGAATAACGAGTCGTTTAATGTCAGGGCAGCGCTCCAGGGTTCGACGCACGAACGCCCGCCCAAAGGAGCCGGTCCCGCCTGTGACGAGAATGGAGCTGCCGCAAAGAATCTTGAAAGGGTCCGTCATGACGTCCTCGAAGTTTTTCGATTCAAGTAAAGCACGGGACGTGCCATGAAGTCTTAATCAGACTGGGATGCACTTCTTAACCTTATCAATCACATACGATTGATCTGAGACTGTCAGATCAGCATACAGGGGCAACGAGATCGCCTCGGCGTAGTATCTCTCCGCCTCTGGGCACATCCCTCTGGTAAAGCCCATTGCACGGTAGAAGGGGTGCCAATAGATTGGGATGTAGTGCACATTCACGCCTATCCCGGCATGCCTGAGGCTCTCGAAGATCTCTTTTCGGAGGTTCTTGGGGACTCTTATTGGGTAAAGGTGCCTCGCTGATTTCGTGAAGCTCGGCACGGTCTGTGTTCCGCAGCGCCCAACGAGTGCCAAGTCGTAATCGGCGGCCAATTCTTGCCGACGCGCAACAAAGCCGTCCAAGCGACTCATTTGTGACAGCCCTAGCGCAGCCTGGAGTTCCGTCATTCGGTAATTCAGGCCCAAATCTTTTTGCTCGTAATACCAGGGGTCTGGGTCCACCTCCTCCATAAGCTTCGTCTCGCGGGTTATTCCGTGGGTGCGAAGTCGTTGAACTCTGGAGTGCAACTCTGCGTTTTGGGTCAAGATTGCGCCGCCCTCGGCAGTTGTAACGATTTTCACTGGGTGAAAGCTGAAAACCGCCATGTCGCTGAAGTGACAGCTTCCCACGGGCCTCCCCTCATGCTCAGCGCCGATTGCATGGGAGGCGTCTTCGATAACGCGAAAGCCAAACTCAATCGAGAGTTTTTGTATAGAGGCCATATCGCAACTCTGGCCGCCGAAGTGAACTGGGATGACCACCTTAGGCGGAGGCAAACCGCCATCTCGGCGCTCTTGTAACTTGATCCCTAGCGCGCACGGCGACATGCAGAGGGTCTCCGGGTCGATGTCAACAAAGTCCACTGTGGCGCCGCAGTAGAGCGCGCAGTTCGATGACGCCACGAAGCTATTTGCGCTCGTCCATACCTCGTCCCCATGCCCCACTCCAAGAGCAAGACAGGCGATGTGGAGGGCCGATGTAGCGCTGTTCACAGCGGTTGCAAAGCTCGCTCCGACCCGAAGCGCGAGAGCCTGCTCAAAGGCTGGAACGACTGGTCCCTGAGTGAGAAAGTCTGAGCGCAGGACCGCCTCAACCGACTTTATGTCCTCCTCCGAGATTGATTGTCGTCCGTAAGGGATCATGGTCGGAGTGTCGCACAGCTCGTCGCTGGCATCTTAGTTGCTTCCTCCCAGGTATCCCACTTAGGAGAATCGCCATGCACACCCAGCTTTATCAAGACATCATCGACCACCGTATTCGCCTCGTGCCTGATATGAGCACTGAGCGGACTCAAGAGTTTAAAACTCGCTACACGCCGAGCGAAATACGCGAGACGATCTCGGCGCTCGTCGCTGAGGAGAAGCTTGAGCTTGCCGATTCTCTTGCGCAGGCTGGACTCGCCCTCTTTCCTGATAGTGAGGACGTATTGGCGGTGGGAGGGCTGGTTGCTATGTTGCGTCAAGACTGGGTTAGCGCCGTCAGTACGTTGAATGACCTACTAACTCTGCAGGGAGAAGGCGCACCCATAACGACTCACCTCATGTTTATCCGGTCGCTTCGCTGCGCGCTTGAGCCAGCGGCTGCCCTCAGTGCGGTGATGCTTGCGCACGAGCGTTATCCCAACCATCCGGAGCTCGAGAAAGAGTTCGAGGGCATTTCGGCCCTCTTGGGCCTAAAGACCGAGTAGATGCGGTTTTGTGAGTGGGCGGCAAAGCCCTGCCGCAATTTCGACAGGGTTTGCCGGTGGGCGGCAAGATAAAAAAAAATCTTTTTAGATCAATAGTTTAGGTTTTATAGTCAGATGTTTTATGAGTTGGCACACCTCATGCATGAATGGTTTCGCTACCCAGTTGGGGGTCTATAAGCCGAGGGATGGTCCCGAAGCCTAGGAGAGAAAAATGGCAGTCATTAATACGAATACGAAAGCGTTGTTCTCGCAGCAGGCACTCAAAGCCTCGGGCCTTGAGCAGACCAAGGCTATGGAGCAACTCTCTACCGGAAAGCGCATTAACCACGCTGGCGATGACGCCGCGGGGCTTGCCATCGCAACTCGCATGACGCAGCAGATACGGGCCCTGAACCAGGCAGTGCGAAATGCCGGCGACGCAATCGCACTGATTCAGACCGCAGAGGGAGCGACAACCCAGATCACCGACATGCTCCAGCGCATGCGCGAACTCTCCATCCAGGCTATCAACGATACAAACGCAAGCGATCAGCGCGGTTACCTCGACCTTGAGTTCCAGCAGCTCAAAAAAGAGATTGTTCGCATCTCGGACATGACGGAGTGGAACGGCTTCAAAATCCTAGATGGATCCACGGGAACGCCAATCGGAGCCAGGCCCGTCTACAAGGCTACAGCCAACTCCGACTTTGATACTGTTTTTGTCAGTCCCACAACGTTCCGAGATATCTCCGGAGCGGATGCCGGAGAGAAGCAGACGATCACGCTCTCTGGGGTCGCATCCGCCGCTGGAGCGATCATCTTTGGCGACGTTTCCGCCGCGGTCGTTAGCGGCGCATCGGCTGCCGACATGGCACTGAGTCTGTCTAACGCGCTTAAGGCTTCGACGGCCTTTGGAGCCCAGTCGGGCCGCTCAGTTTCGGTAAGTGGGGCGGTCGTTACCATCTCTTATGGCGCTTCTGAGGGTGATGTCGCGGAGGATCAGCCCACTGTTTCGGGTATCTCCACCAACCCAGCACTTCTAGCCTCATCGAAGCCGGCAGCTACGTCAGCATCAGAGATCTTCACGGCCAATGGGAAGTTCCTAAAGAGTGGAGCCCTCACGGTGGGTCTGGATGCCTCCTCTGGGGCGGCATCCGGTCTGACTGCTTCGTTCTTGGGTAATGATGGAACAAATACTTCGCTCACCGGGGTGTTGAATCGTTCTGCAGGCACTGTCACGTTCTCCGCAACCGACGGGGATAACTCCGAGGTCATCTCCGACCAACTCGTTTACACCTTTACGGATAGCAGCGGAGATGCGCTAGATTTGAGCAGTCGAGCCGCAACGTTGGCCGTGAAGGTCGAGGGCTCTATGCCCCCACTACGCTCGGGCGATCTCATCATTAACGGCGTGGTCATTGGCGACTCCTACGTGAGCGACGATAAGGTCTCGCCACCCACCAATGCCTCTGGAAGTGCGATTGCGCTTGCTGCTGCGATTAATCGTAAGACAGACGCTACGGGTGTGCATGCCATTGTGAACACCAACATCATGACCGGTACCGCCATGAGCGCGACCAGTGCCGTGAGTGGAAACGTGGTGATTAACGGCTACACCTCACCCAAGATTGATACGGTGCTCAACAACACCCGAGAGTCCAGGGCAAAGGTGGTCGATGCCATCAACTTCATTTCTGAGCAGACCGGCGTGGTGGCCGTTGACTCCGGCAACGATGCCGAGGGTATTCAGCTGGTCGCAAAAGATGGCCGCAACATCGAGGTGAACTTCTCCAACCTATCAGTTGCAGACTCGGTCTTTGCCTCGCGCACTGGACTGAGGGCAGGTGTGAATGCCGGAACCTACTCGCTTGAGAGCAAGGTTGAGGCTCCCATCTCCATCACAACAACCCCCACCTTTGACATCACCCGCGCCCGTCTCCCAGTCGGAAACTTCTCGGCCAATCAGTCTCAGTCGGTGACAATGCCTCGCGCGGTCGCGACCTCGGCCACAGATGTGAAGCCCCTGAACGCGGGTGACTTGGTAATTAACGGTGTAGCGATTCGCTCCACTACGCTTGCCGATGACACGGTCTCAAGCACCGTTCCTGCGAGCAGCTCGCGTCAGGCAAGTGCCCTCGCTATCTCCAGGGCGATCAATGACTCCACCGCACAAACTGGAGTGACGGCAAAAGCCTACCCAGCTCGTATTGAGGGCACGACGACGGCCCGCGGCTCCGCGACTGGGCTCCAGAGCCTCTTTGTAAACGGAATTGATGTAAAGATTGACTTTAGCGTGGGTAGCACTGCTGGAGAGCGCGCAGACGAAGTCGTGAACAAGCTCAACGCACAGTTCGGTGCAACCGGAGTGAAGGCTTCGAAGACCACGGCAGGTGGCGTGGCTCTTGAGACGCCGGACGGCCGGAACTTGTCGGTTTGGTTTAACACTGGGAGTGCCCCGTCACCATTGGTGTCTGCCGACAATTTCGGCCTCGCTATCGGTTCCGCCGCGGCGCCCGGGGTTACCTCGGCCGCCTCCGGCCTGACTGCCACCTCGGCGGGTAGCGCTGCAGCAACCGTTTACGGCCGGGTCACCCTTATCTCTAACCCCCCGGCACCAAGACCACTTCCTCCTGGAGCCTCTGCACCCTCGAGCCCTCCGCCCACACCGCCGATTGTTGTTGAGCCAGGCGTGAAGGGCTACACCGCCGACAGCAACTTCGTGGCCCTGGGTTTCCAGGAGCTGAAGTTTGGTGGTGAGGTTGACGCCTCGGTGAGCAAGATGTCTCCCCCACGGGTTGGTCGACTCGCCTTCCAAGTCGGAGCGGGTGCGAACCAGCTCATCACCATCGACCTATCGGACTTTGGCAAGAACGGCCCCATCACCGGAGAAATCACGGGTGATGTGGATGCCGCCACCCCAACAAACAGCATTGCCACAAGCCAAGGCGCCACAGCTGTTCTGGCCAACCTCGACAAGGTGATGGATCGGGTGAACGCCACGCGCGCCAACATGGGTGCGGTGATGAACCGTCTTCAGTACGCCATGGATAACCTGAGCAACGTGGCGGTGAACCAAGAGGCCTCTCGCTCTCAGATTCAGGATGCCGACTATGCGGCCGCTTCAACTGAGCTTGCGAAGACCCAGATCATGCAGCAGGCAGCCACTGCGGTATTGGCCCAAGCCAATATGAGTCAGCAGTCGGTGTTGCAGCTGCTAAAGGGCTAAGGCAAGAGCATGGCAAGCCAGCAGCCTAGCCAGAGGCCAGACTGCTGGTCGTGCCAACACTTTGCGGTGAGCTGGGACCCCCGGCTGCCTTACTCGTGCAAGCTCATGGGCTTTAAGAGTAAGCGCGCGCCTTGTCTAGAAGTGGCCTCTGCGGATGGCCGCAGCTGTATGGGTTATTCGCGCAAGGCCCTACTGGTCGCCAACGGTCGCAGCGGTTCCAGCGGCGTTAATGGTGGCGTTGCGCACCTGCCCGCCCTCTGAGTAACGACGAATCGACTGAACCGTGTAGGGCATCTCGTTGACGATGAGGCTCGACTTTGTGCCGTTCTGACAGATCTCGTTACTCATAAACCGCATTGAGCTAATGCCGGCGGGAAGAAACATCCCAACTCGAACGAGAGCCACCGACTCTTTTCCCTTCTTTACAAGGAAGGTCTCTGGCCCGGCGAGCTCGAATGTCATCCCATCAACAGGAATGCAGACATTGGGGTTGAGCACGGGCGCGGTTGGTGTCTCTGCGGATTTGGCCTGGTTGGCCTTGGGCGCAGGAGCCTGAGCCAGAGCGGCAGGGGTCAAAAAAAGCAGGGCAGTGAAGGCGATTGATTTCATCTTTTGAGTATGAGCCAGCTTGCCTTATGAATGCAAAAAGACTCCAGTTGGGGGGCGTAAGAGGGGAGATCCAACTGCGATCTGGGCCCATATCCTGACCCCTCCGGCACGTCTTTACCGCCTGCCGGCTTGCCGTCGGAAAAACGTCGCCGCTTCTGGCACGACAAGTGCTTTGACCCCTTCGGACACATCCATCAAGGGGTTAGCAGTGCTCATCACCAACGACCAAGCCTGTAATGCGCTCTGGCTCGATCCATTCTCGCCAGCGGGCGACATGGAAAGAGGCCGTCTTGCTGCAGCTGGCCTATGCCTGCTGCCCGTTCGCACTCTAGAGGACCTGCGCCAGGCGCTCACCAAGGCCTCTGCTGTGGTGGTTCGCCTGATGGGCAACACCGACCTGCTCACAGAGGTTCGCAGGCTCACCGAGGCATTCAAACAAGACATCCCCATCATCTGCAGACTCGATGGCAAGAATCTGGGGCTTGCCGTAGATGCCATGCGCAAAGGCGCATGCCATGTACTAGATGCCGACGATTACGACGAGAACTCCTGGCGCTCGGCCGTTGAGCTCGCCACGCGCCCTCCGGTCCAGCCAAAGCCCGCAGCACCCGTGAGTCGTGCGAGTGCGCGACAAGAGAGTGCTCCTAAACCAGCCCCCAAGACATTTGTTTTTGCAGATCCAATGAGCCAGAAGCTTCTTGCTCTTGCTCAGCGAGTGGCGCTTGCCCAGGTGACAACCCTGGTCACGGGCCCCACGGGCGCTGGCAAGGAGGTGCTTGCTGCAGTCATTCATGAGAGTTCGCCCCGGGCCGGCGCACCGATGGTGAGCCTAAATTGCGGCGCCATCCCCGAGCACCTCATGGAGGACATGCTCTTTGGTCACGAGAAGGGCGCCTACACCGGCGCTCTTCGTGACCACAAAGGCATCTTCGAGCAGGCCCACGGCGGCACGGTTTTTTTAGATGAAATCGGCGAGCTCCCTCTGTCGTTGCAGGCAAAGCTTCTGCGTGTCCTGCAAGAGAAGAAAATCACGCGGCTTGGCGGTCAGCAGCCCATCGATGTGGACTTTCGCCTCATTGCTGCCACCAACAAAGACCTCAAGCTCGCCATGACCGCGCGCGAGTTCCGAGAGGACCTCTACTTTCGCATTAGCACCTTCCGTCTCACCATTCCCATGCTGCGCGATCGGCCAGCCGACATTCTTCCGCTTGCGGTTCAGCTCATTGCAAAGCACGCAGCCCAGCAGGGACTCATGTGCGCACCCACGCTCAGCGAGCCTGCGGCCAGGGCCCTTCTGGCCTACCACTGGCCAGGCAATGTGAGAGAGCTTGAAAACGTGATTCAGCGCGCCCTGGTGCTCTCTCAGGGCGAAGACATTCAGCCCGCACACCTTCTCTTTGATGATGTGGGCTCGGAGTCTCAGACTCAGCTGGACTGGTCTGCCTCAGCCTTTGCTGCGCACGCCACCTCTGCTGTCGAGTCCGAGGACGCCAACAACACCTCAGAAGGCATTCAGGCCGCAGCCCCCAGCCTGCCCGCTGAGCTTGCGATGCCTGTTGCACCCATTCGCCTGCCCGATGCAGTCAAGAGCAACGAGCACAAGATGATTCTGCGTGCCATCGAGGCGGCACCCACGCGGGCCGAGGCCGCACGCATGCTTGGGATTAGCCCGCGCACGCTGCGCTACAAAATGGCCCAACTCAAAGTGGCAGGTGCAGCATGATTGACAAGACCACGCAGGCGGCCGGTGTGGCCGACATGCTCGCCAAGATTCGGGCCTACCAGAGCCAGATGCAAAACCGCGCAGGGGCGCCCGAGATGCCGGCCATGCCC
>Ga0209189_1000594_pt1 | contig 29747 bp, 25 predicted proteins | sample C_130820_EF_Meta_FD_187308 | JGI IMG/M metagenome (GOLD analysis project Ga0209189, IMG submission 187308) | Freshwater microbial communities from Lake Croche, Canada to study carbon cycling - C_130820_EF_MetaG (SPAdes) (version 3) | ecosystem: Environmental > Aquatic > Freshwater > Lake... | reverse complement strand
AGCGTGCGATCACGCCGCAGTCGTTCTTTGCTTGGAAAGGTTTGGAACTCATCGAAATCAGGAAAGGGGCTCCACGTTGAAGAGGACGGGAGTTCCCTTCACACAGTTCAGGCCCTTGATTTTGGCGATGGCCGCCTGCATCGCCCCGTAGGCTGCTTCATGGATCATCAGGACGAGAGGAGTCTCGACTCCCGCGATCGATTCCGGCTGGACCACCGAGGAGATGCCGATGCCTGCCTCCCCGAGGACTCCGGCGATGCGGGCCAGGACGCCCGGTTTGTCATCGACCGAGAGGCGCAGGTAGTAGGAGCCAATGATCTCGGCCGCCGGGCGGCTGTTGCCGTAGAGGCTGTGCGAGGAGAATCCGTAGCTCTTGCGCGGGGCGTCGAGCACATGGGCCGCCTCGACGAGGTCCCCGATGACCGAGCTGGCCGTCGGGCCGCGTCCCGCTCCGCGTCCGTAGAAGAGGCTGTCGCCGACGAGATCGCCGCGCACGGCGATGGCGTTGAAGACGCCGTTCACCGAGGCGAGGACGCTTGTCTGGGGAATCAGCGTCGGGGCCACGCCGACCTCGACCTTTCCGCCGATCTCACGGATGGAACCGAGCAGTTTGATGCGGTAACCGAGGCTCTTGGCAAAATGAATGTCGGCCGCGCTCACGCGGTCGATTCCCTCGACGCGGATCGTGGCGGGATCGACCCAAAAGCCATAGGCCAGCGCGGCGAGGATGATCGCCTTGTGACCGGCATCCCAGCCGTTGATGTCGAGGGAGGGATCCGCCTCGGCGTAACCGAGTTTGACCGCCTCAGCAAGGGCCTCGGGGTAATCGAGTCCGGCCTCCTGCATGCGCGTGAGGATATAGTTGCTCGTCCCGTTGAGGATGCCGTGGACCGACTCGATGCGGTTGCCGACGAAGGCGTCCCGCAGGGACTGGATGATCGGGATGCCTCCGGCCACGGCCGCCTCGAAGAAGACCGGCACCCTGTGCTCGCAGGCGAGGGCGAAGATCTCCGCTCCACGCTCGGCCAGGAGCGCCTTGTTGCCCGTGACCACGATGCGTCCCGACTTGATGGCGGCGACCGTGAGGTCGAAGGCTTCCGTCGTGCCGCCGATCAACTCGACGACCACCTTGATCTCGGGATCCTCCAGCAGGTCCTGCCAGCGGCTGGAAAAAAGGGCGGCGGGGGCCGAAACATCCCGTTTCTTCTTCGGATCGCGCACAACGATCCGGCGCACGGCAAAGACATGCCCGGAACGCTCCGCGATCAGATCGCGGTGGCGTTCCAGATTCTCGTAGACCCCGGCACCGACAGTGCCGAAGCCGGCCAATCCGATGCCGATACTTCGCATAAAGAGCCCTGAATTCTCTCTTTAGATTCCCTTCAGGTAAAGCCGCTTTTGACGGGTTGGCGCTTTCACCCCGCGAACTCCTGCCTCTCCAGTCCTTCGTGTGATATCCCTGGTGGGGTTGCCCCTGTTGTCGGAGTATTTTTCCTTTGGAGGGAGACGATGATTTGCGGATGCCATGGGCATTGGGGTGGTGGGTCAGGAGCAAGCGAAGCGGTTGTAGTCACCGTGCCACTGCCCGAGTGCCGCAATACAGCCCAGCGTCCCTTCCCGACGTCGCATGAACAAACTCCTGAAACTTCACATCCGGGGATCTGCCGGGAAGTTGCCGCAGAACTACTTTGAAACGGCCTTTTTCCTGTTCTGGATGTAGGAGCTTCTGAGCGCCAGGTAGGGATCCAAGCTGTGTTGAGTTGCGGCGTCGTAGGCATTCATGCGGCCGTGCAGGCTCCTTGCCGAATCGGGCGTGGTGACGGCCGTTGTCCAGACGGCTCCCGGGAAGAGAAAAAAACACCAGGCAAGGGGGCTGAGGGCATAGTCCCCGGCGAACCCGACCGTATCCCGGAGGCTCTTCGGGCCCAGAACGGGCCACACAATATAGAAGCCGTGATCGAAACCCCATGTTGCAAAGGTTGCGCCGGTGTCGGTGCGGGGAATATCGGAGAGGGATGGGATCTTGTCGGAGATCTTCATCAGGCCTCCGACTCCCGCAACGGTATTCACGACGAATTTTTCCGTTTCCTGTCCGGCCCGCGTGAAACGTGCCTGCAAGAGGTCGTTCACGAAACGGTCCGGATATTCCAGATTATCAAAGACATTGTAGATTCCGGTTCTGACAAGCGGGGGGAGCACGGTATCGTAGACACGGGAGACAGGTTTCAGGATGTAGCGGTAGAGCTGATGGTTGAACCAGAAGAACCCCCTGTTCACCGGTTGGATGGGATCCGCAATCACCGCTCTATTCCTGTAGTCATCGATGTCATCATCCTTGGGAGCGGATGGTTTGCTTGTTGGATCGGATGCGACGTTTGCGTCGGATTTCTTCCTGACCGTGACGGTAACGGCAGTGGCTGCGGAGGGGGTTTTGGGAACCGGAGTTGCCCCTTTATCCTGTGATGGCGTTGGTGACGGCTTGGGGGGCGCGGCATGGGATGTGGCGACGCGAACCGCGCTATTCAGATAGAGCGTCTCTCCACGGTGTTTTGCGGGTTGATCGGAAACGTTTTTAACCGGAATCACGGTTGATTCCTTGACCATGACGTACGGAGCATTGGAGTTGTCCGGCGAAGCGAACACACGACTTGGATCCAATAGGGGCAATCCCGATCCCAGAATGGCAACCCATGCGGTGATTTTTCGGGCGATCGCGACGAGTGGGGTGTGCATCAGGTGAGGGTTTTCACTTGGTCTCCATCACGGCGTGATGGAGGGCCTTGAGCACGGCCTCGGAGCCCCCCTGCTTGAACTCAGCATCGAACTGTGTCCGGTAGTTGGCGACCAGGCTGACTCCTTCGATCACGACATCGGTGATCTGCCAACCTCCACTTTCTTCCATCCGGTAGACGACATCGTAGCGGCTTCCCTTGTAGAGGGACGTGGTGGGGATCTCCACCCGCCCGGGAGCCGGCGAACTGGAGGGCTTGTACTCCACGGAGGGGTATTCCCCCGGGGTGAACTTTGCGGTGTAGGTTCGGAGAATGAGGGTGGTGAAAAGCCTTGTCGCCTCCTTCTGCTGGTCGGTAGTGAGTTGTTTCCATCCCGGCCCGATGGACCGCCGGGTCATGATGCCGAAGTTCAGGATGTTCTCGAGGGTCGGCTTGACCGCGGTGATGAGGGCATCGCGGTTCGTCGCGCCCTTGACGATGGTGACGACGTCACCGACGGAGGCTTTCAGGCGATTTTCCGCCGTCTCGTTGGAGGCATGCGCAATCCCTGTGAGCAGGGCAAACAGGAGCGCCGGGAACAGAAGACGGCATTTCATGGTTTTGTCTTACTCACTTTCTCTTGGTTCTCCTTTCCCTTGTCAACAGATCCGAACGCCATTTTGCCGATCAAGGACTCCAGATCGACTGCGGATTCCGTGAGCGTGATTCTTTCGCCGGCTTTCAGAAAAGCCTCATCGGCACCCGGGGAAAGGGATACAAACTTGTCCCCGATCAGGCCGGAGGTCTTCACGGAGGCCATGGAATCGGCGGGGAGTCGGAGTTCCCCGGTCAGTTTCAGGGTGACGATGGCGCTGTAATCGGAGGGATCCATCCGCACCCCCTCCACCCGTCCCACGGTGACTCCGGAAAGGAGGACGCTGCAGCCCGGGTGGATGCCGCCTGCATTGGCGAAGCGGGTCTCGATCAGGTAGGTCTTGCCGCCGACCATCGATCCGGCTCCCAGCTTGATCGTCAGATAGGCTATTGCAGCCATCCCCAGAAGGACGAAGATCCCCACGGACAGTTCGAGTTTGGTATGTTTCATAGAGTGTTCATGAAGGGTGGAGTTCTTCGCGGATGCTGGCCAGATCGCCGGCAAGCGCGCCGGCGCTGTCACGGAAACCGGAGACCACGGGGTGCGTGGAGGAGGAGAACTCCGCGGGGGAACCCTCGAAGCAGATCCGGCCGTGGTTTAGCAGGGCGACGCGGTCGCTGGAAACCAGGGCCTCGGGCACATCGTGGGTGACGATCAGAGCCGTGAATCCGAAGCGCCGTCGGTACTTGGCAATCATCGAAAAGACAGCGTTGCGGCGGAGCGGATCGAGACCTGCGGTCGGTTCGTCGAAGAGCACGAGTTCCGGTTGGGTCACGATCGCGCGGGCAAGGGCGAGTCGTTTCTGCATTCCTCCCGAAAGCTGGCCGGGGTAGCGGTCCCGATGGCCGTCCATTTCCAGTTGATGCAACGCCTCGATGCTCCGCTCGCGGATCTCCCTGTCGTCCAAATCGGTTGTCTGCTCCAGAGGTAGCGCCACGTTTTCCAAGGCCGTGAGGGAATCAAAGAGGGCGTTGCTTTGAAAAAGAAAACTGCAGCGCTTCCGGAACTCCATCCGGGCAGAGGGTTCGTGACCGAGGGGGCGTCCGTCGAAGCGGATCCTTCCCCCGTCGGGTTGGAGCACGTTGGCCAGGCATTTGAGAAAGACGGACTTTCCGGTTCCGCTGGGCCCGAGCACGGTGAAGATGCTGCCGCGCGGGACCCCCAGATCGATACTCTCGAGCACGGGGCGTCCGTCAAAGCTCTTCCTCAACCCCTCGACATGAAGGACAAAATCGCGCTCGATTCCACTCATGGTCAGATGAAGAAAGAGCTGATGATGTAGTCGGCAACCAGGATGGCGATGCTGGAAAGAACCACCGCGCGGGTCGTGGCGGCGCTGACGGCGCGGGCACCTGTTGCCGAGCGGTTCCGGTCGGCGTGGAATCCCTGGTAAGCGCAAATGCTCACGGCCAGAAGGCCGAAGCAGGAGGCCTTCACGAAGCATTCCCTCAGATCACGCGCCTCGACAGCCCGCTCCACCGACGACCAGTAGATTCCCGGGTCGACCCCGAGAAGCAGGGAGCCCGAGAGGGCTCCTCCCCAGAGGCCGACGACCACGAAAAGGGCCGTTTGAATCGGGAAAACCAGAAGCGCCGAGATCAGGCGCGGGGCAACCAGGTAACCGTGGCTGCTCACTCCCATCGTCTCGAGCGCCACGATCTGCTCGGTGTTGCGCTGCATGCCGAGTTCCGCCGCGAGGGCCGAACCGGCCTGCCCCACCAGCATGAGGGCGGCCAGCACAGGGGCCATTTCGCGAACCAGACTCAGCGAGACCAGCGCTCCGAGCAAACCTTGGGAACCGAAGCGGCTCAGAACATGGTATCCCTGCAATCCGAGCACGAGGCCGGTGAATGTTCCGACGATCAGGATCACGGGGAGGCAGACCGCCCCCTGCTCGTGGACAGCGCGGGTAATGCGGCTTCCCAGCCTTCTGGAATGGACCGCGGAAGCAAACGACCGCCCCGTAAACAGCGCGAAGTCGCCGAATCCGCAGACCGCATGCAGGGTTTTTCGGCCTAGCAGGTACAGCATCGCGACGGATTTTTTCAGGAAGGTTGCCGGTGCGCAATACCATGCTGGTCCGATCAAGCCCGCGGACCCCGGCAGAGGAAGTCCGTGATGACCCCGAAGGCGGTGTCGAGTTCCCCGTTGCTGATGCAGTATGGGGGCATGAGGTAGATGACATGCCCCAAGGGCCTGATCAAAACACCCCTCTCCTGGGCAAAGGAGGCCAACTCCCTGCCCGAACCCGCCGAGTAACCGGGTACTGTTCCGGCCAGATCAAAGGCGGCGATTCCGCCGAGAAGACGCGGTTTTTCGACCTTGGGATTCGCTGCAAGGGACGCCAGGTGATGCTTCATGCGGGCGTTGAGCCGCGCGACCTGAGCGAGGGAGTCCGTCTGCTCGTGGAGGTTCAGGCTCGCGAGTGCCGCCGCGCAGGAGACGGGGTTCGCGGTGTAGCTGTGGCCGTGGGCCAGGGCTGTCTTGAAGTCGTTGCCCAGGAAGGAGTCGAAGAGGTCGTTGGAGGCGATCGTCACGGCCAGGGGAAGGATTCCCCCCGTGATTCCCTTGGAGAGGCAGATCATGTCGGGGATGAAACCCGTTTGCTGGTAAGCAAAGAAGCTGCCGGTGCGGCCAAATCCCGTCATCACTTCGTCGAAGATCACCGGGATGCCCCGCTCACGAAAGAGGTCGCAAAGCTTTGCCAGGAAGTTCGGGGAGTGGAAGCGCATTCCCCCCGCCCCCTGGACAAGAGGCTCGACGATCAGCCCGGCGATCTCTCCGCCGTCGCTCCCGAGTGTCCGTGCAATCCCGGCGAGGGCTTCCCGTTCCCCTTCTTCGTTGGCAAAGCCGTTCCAGATCAGCGGGACGGGGAGTGAGAGGGGCTCGAACATCATCCCGTGGAAGGCGTCGAAGAAGCCCGAACTCCTTCCGACGCTCATCGCTCCCACCGTGTCGCCATGGTAGCTGCCCCGGAGAGTGGCGAAGAGGCGTCGCGGCGCGCCCCGGTTGACCCAATGCTGATGGGCGATCTTGAGCGCGGCCTCGACGGCGGTGGAACCGTTGTCGGAGTAGAAGACCTTCGCGCTTCCGGCGAGTCCGGCCCTTCGCAGGAGACACTCTGCGAGGAGCACTGCCGGTTCGTGGGTGGCCCCGGCGAACTGGACGTGATCCAGTTTCAGAATCTGATCGGAGACGGCCCGCGCCAGTTCCGGGCGTCCGTGACCATGGAGGTTCACCCACCAGGAGGAGATCATGTCCAGGTACTCGCGCCCGTCCGTACCGTGGATGGTGGCCCCTTTGCCTCCAGTCACGGGCAGGAGGGGCCTCCCCAGGCCGTGCTGGGTGAAGGGGTGCCAGACCGCTTCCCGGTCACGGCTCAAGAGATTTTCAGCAAGATCCTCCATGAACGTGATGACATCTGATCGGATTTCGGCTGGATTTGGAAACGGCAATTTCGTTTTTCGAAGGGATGTTTTGATTCGATTCCAACCTGAAAAATAGCCTCGCGCAGAGGAGCGGAGGCGCAGAGATTACTGAGCGGATGGATGAGATCACTGAAAGCTCCAAAAGCTGCGATGGGACCTTTTGCAATTTTTCCAAGAGCCGTTTGGATCGCCAATTCCGCGTATTCCTTTCTCGACACGGAAGCTGTTCCTAGTGGCTGAATCTGAAGAACACTTCCCCGCGCCTCTGCGGGAACAATCACCCACGAAAAGCGGTAACAGGAAATCCCAGGTGGCATGAGTTGCAATTCCCGCGCTGGCCGAGAGAAATGGATCGTGCTGGGGATGCTCTGGTTGGTCTGCCTGCTCAATTACGCCGACCGGCAGGCGATCGGCAGTCTCTTCCCCCTGCTGGAGAGGGATTATGGATTCACAAAGGCTCAGCTTGGGCTCATCGGGAGCGCCTTCATGTGGGTCTATGCCGTCTCGGCTCCTTTTGCGGGATTTGCCGGCGACCGCCACTCCCGCAAGGGGCTGATCTTCGGAGGGTGTCTCTTCTGGAGCCTCATGACGGCCGTGACGGGGTGGTGCGGCAAGTTCTGGCAGTTTTTCACGGCTCGCGCCCTGATCGGTCTGGGAGAGTCGGTCTACTTTCCCGCCGCCGCCTCGATGCTCTCCGACTACCACGGGCCGGGCACCCGTTCGACGGCCCTCTCTCTGCACCAGTCGGCCGTCTACATCGGGACGATAGTCGGCGGAGGTGTGGGTGCCCTGCTGGCGGATCGTTTCGGATGGAGGTGGGCATTTTACGGCTTCGGCAGTGCAGGCATCGTGGTTGCGTTCCTGCTCTTGTGGCGCCTGCGCGAACCGCCGCGTGGAACCGCGGAAGCCGGTGAAGCATCTCCTGAGGAAGGGGAGCACGAACGGAAAGGAATCATCAAAACATTCCGGTTGCTTGTTGGACGGCCCGGAGTGCTTCTGCTCATGGGGGCCTTTGCCTGTGCGAACGGCGTGGCGGCGGTCTTCCTGATTTGGGCGCCGACCTTCCTCTTCGAGAAGTTCCATCTCGGGTTGGTGGCGGCGGGGTTCTCTGCCGTAACCGCGATCCAGCTTGCCAGCGCGGTGAGCGCCCCCCTCTCGGGTCTGCTGGCCGACCGACTTTCCCTGACGATCCCGGGTGCCCGGATGCTCGTGCAGGCGGGTGCGCTGATCCTGGGATCCCTTTGCGTGGTTGCCGTCGGCCTGGCACCGACAATGGAGACCCTGCTTGGGGCGATGATCTGTTTCGGACTCTGCAAGGGTGCCTATGACGGGGGGATCTTCGCCTCGGTCTTCGACCTCGTGCAACCGCGGGAGCGTGCCTCCGTGGCCGGCCTGATGAATTTCCTGGGATGGGGTGGGGGTGCCCTTGGCCCTGTGGCGATCGGGTTGGCGGCGACCTGCGGCAAGGGGACCCCAATCGAGCGGATAAGCGGCGCGATCGCCTGGAGCGGTCTGGCTTATCTCGTTGCGGCGGGATTGATTGTCGCGGCCTTCACGCTTTACCGGTCCGAAATCCCACCCAAGCCGCACTGACGCTCCATTTCCGGGACACTCGAGGAGCGATGCTCAAGGGATGAAAGATAGCTGTCGGTTCGAGATGTCAGGGGACGGTTGATGTTCTCGGGATGCTCCAGGCGGGAGAAGAGCATCCGGTGGATACGCCGCACCGGAACCGTCCTGACGCCGTAACCGTCCGGGATGTTGCTCGACCAGAAGGTGACGGTCTCCGCCTCCGGGTCATGTCCGAGGAAGACGACCGAGTGGCCGTGTTCGCTGGCGCCGATCCCGTCATTCCAGAAAATCTTCAGAAAATCACCGGGAAGCGCGGCATGCGGAGTCGTGAAGTTGGCTCCCAGGCCCAGTTCATGGAAAAGCCGTGCCGTGCCCGGGCCGTTTGCATTCCAGCGTCCCCAGATTCCGGTACCGTCGGGTTGCCCCGCCGGACGGAGCCCCCGGACCGCCTCGGGCGTGAGAGAGAGCTTTCCGGAAGATTGGAGGCGTGAGAGTGTTTTTAAAAAGACCAGATAGGTGGCCTCGGAGCAGTAGCTTGGAACGGCTCCTGATTCATGAACGGAAAGGAGACCTCCGGAATCCGAGACGGCGCCCGAGAGGCCGTGATTGGCGGCCGGCCCGGTGGAATATCTTCCGCCCGCTGGCATCGCGTGGAGAGCATCGATCACCGCGCGGTTGATCGGCGGAAGAGAGTTGTCTTGGGCGGCAAGGAGAGGCAAGAACAGGGGGAGCGCCACCCACCGCCCGAATGTTTTCAGAGAGATCATCGTCACCACGGAGCATCGACAAAATCACCCAAGCCGCAAGGGGGATTGCCGTGTTGCTTGGAATCGCATTGCTTTTTCTTGCCGGCCTCTGGTGCCGGAGGCATCCGATTGCGGGAACCGGAGGACTTCCTGTTCCCGGCGAACTCGTGATCGCGGTGCCCCAGTTCTTCCAAGACGATTCCCGATGGAAGGATGACCTGCTTGGGGATACGGCGGGCAGTCTCGGCGGAGAAGGCTGCGCCGTGGCCTCGGCGGCCATGGTTCTCTCGTATTACGGAATGGATGTCGATCCGGCGCGGTTGAACCGGTTTCTTGCCGGCAACAAGGGCTACGAGGGGAGGGGGTGGCTGAGATGGGAATCGGCGGCGGAGTTCTCTCCGGGACTCGTCGAGAAAGCCTACGAGGACCTACCCTCCTACGCGCTGATCGACTGGAATCTGCTCAACGGGAATCCCGTGATCATCCGGATCCGTCGCCCCGATGGGATCACCCACTTCGTGGTGATTGTCGGGAAGCGGGGGCTCGATTACCTGATCCGTGATCCTGCGGCGGCGGGTGACGGGAAGATCTACCCCCTTGCGGAACTCGGAGTGCCGGTCGAGGCGTTGCGCTATTATCGGAGGATCCCGTGGAAGTCATGAGACGGGCATGGATCATCATCCTGGTGATGGTGCTGGCCGTGGCCCGAATGCATGCGGGTGAAGCGGGGAAGATCGTTTCCCAACCCGAGGAGGCGCGCTCCACATTCGGCGTGAGCTTCGAGGAAAGCTGGCTCAAGGAGTACGACGGGAACAAAAACCCTTACAGCTATCTCTCCAGCATGCTCTCGCTCGACTGCGAACCATGGAAACCCTTCGTTGTGCTGGGGCAACCGATCCGATGGCAGTGGCGTTCCACTTTCGTGGCCGACGCCATCATGGGTGGTCCCGAAACGGTCTATCTGGGATGGGCCCCGCAGGTTCGCTGGATGGCTACGATCGGAAGGTCGCCCTTCTCCCTCTATGCAGGCGGCGGTGCCGGTCCCGGATGGGCCAACGCAAAGACAGCCAATGTGAACGACGGAGGCCTCGGCCAACCCTTCACCTTCATCATCCTGGCTAGCTGGGGCGTGCGCTATGAGATCGACCGCCACTGGTCGACCTGGCTCGGAATGCAGTACCAGCACCTCTCCAACGCCGGCATGTCGGACGGTGACAAGCCGAACACCGGCCTCGACTCCCTCGGCGTGATGGTAGGCGCGGGTTTCGGGTTCTAACGGGCCTAAGGTGCCTAAGGTGCCGGACTGGATCTTCTATTTCGCTTCTGCCTTCTCCGGTGTTTTCTCGTGGATCGGCATCACAAGTTGAGGGCCGGCATTCATGGGGACATAGACCCGGTCGGCTCCCTTGATGTTCTCCGCCTGGAGGTACTGGATGTAGGAAGGTGAGAGGACGGCGCTGATGGAGGTGATCGCCTTGGCCTGCTCGATCGCCTGGGCGGCGGAGCGGGCGCCGGCCGCCTCGCCATTCTTACGTTCGATATCGATGTTTTTCTGGGCGATCAGTTCCTCGATGGCTTTCTGTTCGAGGGTCTGGTTGAGGGCGACCTTGGTGGCGATGGCAACGATGACCTGCTGGGGAGGGGAGGCATTCCCCATCACGACGGACATGACTTCAAAAGGTGTGTTCTTGAGGAGGTCTTTTACCTGATCGCCGATGTCCTTGGAAATTGCCGGGAGCGATTCGTTGACGGAGAGACCATCGTATTTCGCCACGACGGAGCGCGTGATGGTGCGGAACGGTTCGCGGATGAACTGGTCGTAGGCGGCCTTTGCGATCTTGTCGGGTTCACCCGTGCTCTCCCAACCACCGAACTCCTCCATGAAGCGGCGGACCGATTTTTCGTCCGGCTTCAGGCGCCAGACGACATGAGCCTGGCTGGAGAGGGGGAGTTTGTCCTTGGCCAGGATGGCGCTGTCCGCGTCGAATGCCTCCGAGTAGGTGTAGGGAGTGATCGAAACGGACTGCCCCCAGAGGCGCCAACGGAGTCCCGTGGAGGCCGGGCCGAAGATCACCTCCTTGTAGCAGCCCTTTCCCAGAATGGGCTTCGAGTAGATGTAGCTCGCGTACCCGGCGGTGACACGCACGTTGGAGACGTTTGGGGCCAGGAAGAACAGGATGAATGCGGCAAGGGCTGCGACGCCGATGGCTGGTAGGGGTGCTTTCTGCATGCGCCATCCGTGCCCCAGATCGGGAATCGAGGCAAGCGCCTTCGATGCTCCGTCCCGGGCTCGAACGGCTCGCGGGGGTGAGAATCCCTACTCCGATCCGTACGACGCGTGCCGTGTCTCCCCGGTGAGCATCACCGCCGAGAGGCTGAGGAGGGCCGTGGCGCTCAGATAGTAACCGACGGCCCCGACACCGTGTTCGAGTGCAAGCGACGTGGCGATGTAGGGAGCAAGCGAGGCTCCCAGGATTCCCGCCATGCTGAAGGAAACCGAGGCCCCCGTGTATCGAACCGCCGTGGGGTAGAGTTCCGAAAGCAGTGTCCCAAGAGGTCCGTAGGTCATGCCCATCAGGGCGAATCCGACGACCTGTGTCGCCAAGACTCCCGGGGTGCCGGCGTTGAGGAGGGGCCCCAGAAACAGTCCGAAGAGCAGGATGCCCAGCGATGCGGTGATCAGCGTGACCCGGCGCCCGTGGCGATCCGCCATGAGGGCCGAGCAGGGGATGGTCGCCCCGAAGAAGAGAACGCCGGCCAACTGGATCACCAGAAACTCGTTCCGGCTGTAACCCAGATGCGCCGTCCCCCAGGAGAGACAAAAAACCGTGAGCAGGTAAAAGATCACGAATGTGGCGATCGCGATCAGCGTGCCGAGAAGCAGCGCTCGGAAATGTTCGCGAACAATCGAGACCATCGGAACGGAAACGCATTGGCGCCGAGCCAAGGTCTCGGTGAAGGCGGGCGTTTCCGTGATGTTCAGCCGGACATAGAGCCCCACCAGAATCAGGACGCTGCTGGCGATGAAGGGAAAACGCCATCCGTAGGCAAGGAACTGCTCGTTGCTGAGGTGGACGGAGAGCAGAAGGAAGATACCCCCCGAGCAGAGGAAGCCGATCGGCGCCCCGAGTTGCGGGAACATCCCGTACCAGGCGCGCTTGCCGGGAGGTGCGTTTTCAGTCGCCAGCAGGATGGCGCCGCCCCACTCTCCTCCGAGCCCGAGTCCCTGACCCAGCCGGCAGATTGCCAGGAGGATGGGGGCGGCCAGGCCGATCGAGTCGTAGGTTGGCAGCAATCCGATGCCCACCGTCGAGAGTCCCATCGTAAGAAGCGCCGCGATCAGGGTGGCCTTCCTTCCGATCCGATCGCCGAAGTGCCCGAAGAGCGCCGAGCCGACGGGACGTGCAAAGAAGGCCAGGGCAAAGGTCGCGAGGGATTGCAGTGTCGCCGCCGCGGGTTCGGAGGAGGGAAAGAAGAGGTTGGGGAAGACCAGCACCGCCGCCGTCGCGTAGATGTAGAAATCGAAAAACTCAATGGTGGTCCCGGCAAGGCTCGCAAGGAGGATCCGACGTGCCGGGTGGCGGGTTGGTGACTCCCCACGACTTTGGGATACAGGGCTCATCGATTGTTGCTAGAACTTCCTCTGCTGGGCCAAGGAGAACCAGTCTCCTCCCGCACCGGGCTTTCCGGAATCGTTGCGCATGTGGCGGCTCAGGTCTTCGCCACGGCTCCCGCGATGGGTTCCCGGCGCCCCCTTGGGTTGGCGCGGAGTGAGTTCAACCTTGGTCTTCAGGGAGAGGGCGATGCGCTTTCGGGGCAGATCGACATCCATGATGGTTGCCTGGACCTTCTGTCCGACCTTGAGGAAATCGGCCGGGTTCTTCACGAAGTCATCGCTGATCTGGCTGATATGAACCAAACCGTCCTGATGGACGCCGATGTCCACGAAGGCCCCGAAGGCGGTAACGTTCGTCACGATGCCGGGAAGCTTCAGGCCGGGCTGGAGATCCTCCATCGTCTCGACCCCGTCGGCGAAGCTGAAGGCCTCGAACTTCTCGCGCGGATCGCGTCCCGGCTTGGCAAGCTCCGCGACGATGTCCTTGAGCGTGGGGAGCCCCGCCTCCGGGGTGACGTAGCGCTCCGGTTTGATGGCGCCGCGCTTGCCGGGATCGCGAAGGAGATCCTGCACCGTGCAGCCGAGATCCGCGGCCATGCGGTCGACCAGTTCGTACCGCTCGGGGTGGACGGTGCTCGCGTCGAGGGGATGAGCCCCCTCGCGGATGCGGAGGAAGCCTGCGGCCTGCTCGTAGGCCTTCGGGCCGAGGCCGCTGACCTTGAGAAGGTCTCGGCGCGACTTGAAGGGGCCGCTGGTGTCGCGGTGGGCGACAATGCTCGCCGCGGTGCGCGAGTTCAACCCCGAGACATAAGCCAGCAGATGACGGGAGGCGGTGTTGAGTTCCACGCCGACCTTGTTCACGCAGGAGATGACGACATCGTCGAGGGAGCGCTTCAGGGCGGCCTGATCGACATCGTGCTGGTACTGGCCGACACCGATCGATTTCGGATCGAGCTTCACCAGTTCCGCCAGCGGATCCATCAGGCGACGGCCGATGGAGACCGCGCCGCGGACGGTGACATCGTGATCGGGGAACTCCTCGCGGGCGATCTCGCTGGCCGAGTAGATCGATGCCCCGCTCTCGCTGACGACGACGACCTGGATGGAGGAGGGGAGCTTCAGCTTCTTCACGAAGGCCTCCGTCTCGCGGGAGGCGGTGCCGTTCCCGATCGCGATCGCCTCGACCTTGTGGATACGGACCATGTTCAGGATGGCCTCTGCGGCCTCCATCTCCTCACCGCGACTGCGGCCCGGATAGATGACCTCGCTGGCGAGGAGCTTTCCCTGACGATCCAGCAAAACGACTTTGCAGCCGGTGCGGAACCCGGGATCGATGCCGAGAGTGATCTTCTGCCCGAGGGGTGAGGCCAGCAGAAGCTCGCGGAGATTGTCGGCAAAGACGCGGATCGCCTCCTCGTCGGCCTTCCTCTTGTAGTGGGCGCGGGCCTCCACCTCCATGGAGAAGCCGAGGAGTCGCTTGAGGCAGTCGTCGCAGGCGAGTATCACCTGCTCGGATGCCTTCGAGTTTCCCCGCACAAAGAGTCCGTAGAGTGTTCCAAGTGCCTCGCTCTCGGGAGGGGTGAGCCGGGTGTAGAGGAATCCCTCGGTCTCGCCTCGCCGCATCGCAAGAATTCTGTGAGAAGGGGCGGTGGCGGCCGGTTCGCTCCAGTCGAAGTAGTCCTTGAATTTGGCCCCCTCCTCTTCCTTCCCGGAGACAAGCGTCGACTTCATCACCCCCTTGTTGAGGTAAAGGCTGCGGAGTTGCGCGCGGGCGGCGGCATCATCGTTGATCCGCTCGGCGAGGATATCGCGAGCCCCGGCGAGGACTTCGGCAACCGTGCCGACGGTCGAGGTCTTGGCGTCGACCGTGACGCTGTTGCCCACGAACGGGGTAGCCTCCTTCTCGGGATCGGTCGAGGGATTCTGGGCCCAGAGGAGTTCGGAAAGGGGCTCGAGGCCGAGTTCCCGGGCAATCGTGGCGCGGGTCCGCTTCCTCGGCTTGTAGGGCAGATAGATGTCCTCCAGAGCGGTTAGAGTGGCGGATCCCTCCACCTTGGCACGGAGTTCCACTGTGAGGAGTTTGCGCTCCTCCAGCGAGGAGAGGATCGATTCGCGCCTCTTGTCGAGGGCCTCCAGTTGCTCGATGCGGTCGCGGATCGCCGTGATTTTCACCTCATCAAGTTCCCCCGTGCGCTCCTTGCGGTAGCGCGCGATGAAGGGGATGGTCGCCCCCTCCTCAAGAAGGACGGCGGTGGCCGCGACTTGACGGGCCTGGAGCCCGAGTTCGTTGGTGATCTGGAGGATGTGTTTTTCGAGCACGGGGAGTGGGGGTTGGAAGATGGAAGTTGGGAGGCGTAACGAATGAGGCGGCAATGGTTGCGTAGCAACGGTCTGGAAAGCAAAACAGGATGGGGAAGCGAAGAATCAGCAGTTGAGCCCGATCGCCCTTGAGTTCGCTAAACCGTGAAAAGGTACCGGCCTATTTAAGGGGTGCGCTTACCTGCGACAGGAGTTGAGGTAGGGCCCGGTTGAGTGCCACGCCTATGATTTCAAAGGAACGCTCTGCGAGGGACATGAATCTAAAATAAGGGAGTGACTGGAAGATGGAATTCGGGAGATGGCGGAGTGGGTGGCAATATCAATGGAAGGAATCGATGGGGATGATGTTCTTGGATCTTGGTTTTTTTGGTTTTTCAACCGTTCCCCAATTCCGGCTTCGGATTGAAGAAGCGGAACCAGTTGCCGAAATTCTTTTTCATAGCCTCGCGGAAGGGGAGGTAGTGGGCGGAGAGCTCTCCGCCGCGCGGGATGGCTTTGAGTAGTGAGTTCACGGAGAGTTCCGGAAGATCGTAGGCGGTGGAGGAGATGCCGGTCGCCGAGGCGTGGTGGGCGTCGCTGCCCGCCACGGCGGCAAGGCCGCGCCGCGTCGCATAGGCGGCGGCCTGCTCGTTGAAGCGCTTCAGGCTGACCGCCGCGTTGAAGGTCTCGAGCGCCGCCAGATCGAGGTCATGGAGAACCTCCTCGCGGATGCCGGCCCGGAATCTGTCATAGGGGTGAGGCGCCACGGCGACCCCCCCGCGCTCCCTGATCGCGGCAACCACCTCTGCAGCTGGGCGTCCTTTCATCTGGGAAAGCGTGGTTCCCAAGCAGATCAGGTGTCCATCGGCGGTGGAAACTTCCACACCGGGAACGATCAGAAATCCATCCACTGCGAAGCCGTCCTTTCGGATTAGCCCTTTGCGAGTCAAATAGTCGACCGCATCGCAGGTATTGTGGTCGGTGAGGGCAATGCCACTCAACCCCTTGCGTTTGGCCGCCGCCACCATGGCCTCCGGCGACCCGCAGGCATCCGCCGAGTAATGGGTGTGCAGATGGAGATCGAAGGCGTGGCGCATGGATTTGTAGGATGTAATCTGAACTGAATTGATGAATGCTGAAAAGGGAAACCGAGGCCGTGAACAACTATTCATTTCATTTTGAATTGAAATCTCCGGCGACTCTGCTTTCTTTGATCAATGCCTCCGGCTTCCCAAGCCAAGGCGAGTCTAGAGACTCTCGGATCAGCGAGCGCTTCCCGTTCGCCAAGGGCGGTAGCATCTCCGGATCCCTTGCTGAAAATCCAACTCGGAATGGCCGGTATCTTTGCCGATCTGGCCGATCTGCTCGGCAACCCCTCCTCGCTGGGATCCATCTACGGACTGCTTTTTGCCTCGCTGGAACCCCTCTCCATGGATGAGATCGTCGGAAGGTTGGGTATCAGTACCGGAACCGCAAGCCAGGGGCTTCGGCGACTCGTGGAACTCGCAGCCGTTGTGCCAAGCAAGACCGACGGGGAGCGCGTCACCCGTTATACGGCCAAGTTGGAGTTGCGCCCCTTCGTTGCGATGTTCTTGGAGCAGCGGCTCTTTCCTCGATTGAAGAAGTCCTCCGAGAGCCTCGGCTCATTGGACACATTAGCTCAAAGCCTTCCCCCGGGCGCAAAGAAGGAACTCAACCTACGCCTCGAACGGGCCTCCAAGTGGCACCGCCGCGCCATGACCTTCCTGCCGATTGTGAGGAGGTTTTTAGGGTGAGTCTTGGGGAAGTAAAAAGTGGGAAAGTGGGAAGGTGGGAAAGTAAAAATACTTCGATGAATTTCTCTGAGCGTTTCGAAGATCTGGAGATCTGAAAAGAGTCGCGCCAGCCATACAAGCTGACATACGCCTTCACGTTCACATTTTTCCACCTTCCCGCTTTTTACTAAAAAATGCCCTCGCATTTTTTAATCATCGGCGCCGGTTTTTCCGGTCTGACCTTGGCCGAGAGGCTTTCCAGTCAACTGGGAGCCCGGTGCACGATCGTCGAGAAGCGCGGGCACATCGGGGGCAATGCGCAGGACGAGTATGACAAGGCCGGTGTCCTGGTTCACAAGTACGGCCCGCACTATTTCCGGACGAATGCCCCCCGCATCGTCGAGTACCTCTCGCAATTTACCGAGTGGCATCCCGTCGAGTACAAGATCCTCAGCTACTCGGACGGACGCTATTGGAACTTCCCCATCAATCTCAACACCTTCGAGCAGTTCCTGGGACGGGAGAGTACCAGCGAAGAGTTCGAGGCGTGGCTGGCCTCGAAGAGGGTTCCCATTGAGAACCCCGCCAACTCCGAGGAGGTCATCGTCTCCCAGGTCGGCTGGGAGCTCTACGGGAAGTTCTTCAAGAACTACACTCTCAAGCAGTGGAAGAAGGATCCCCGCGACCTCGACGCCTCCGTCTGCGGCCGCATCCCGATCCGCACCAACCGCGACGATCGCTATCTCCGCGAGGAGTTTCAGGCCCTTCCGAAAGAGGGTTATCACCGGATGTTCGAGCGGATGCTTGCGGCCTCACCCGGGGTCGAGCTGATGCTCGGCACCGATCACCGCGACGTGATCGGCAAGATCCCGCACGATCACCTGATCTATACCGGCCCCATCGACGAGTATTTCGACTACTGCCACGGCCCGCTTCCCTATCGCTCCCTCCGGTTCGAGAACGAATCCTTCGGCCCCGAGGAACTCCGGGGGAGGGAAGCGGTCTCCGGCAAGCCCGGCTACTGGCAGCCCGCCATGCAGGTGAACTATCCCAACGATGAGGAATACACCCGCATCGTCGAGATCAAGCACGCCACGGGCCAAGAGACGCCCAATACCACCATTGTCCGCGAATACCCCGCCGACTACGCTCCGGGAAAGGAAGCCTATTACCCGATCCCCACCTCCGAGACAGCGGCTCTCTACCGGAAATACGCCGAGAAAGCCGCAGACCTTCCGAATGTCTCCTTCGTCGGGCGCCTCGCCACCTACCGCTACTACAACATGGACCAAGTCGTCGGCATGGCGCTGACGGAGTTTGAGAAACTCAAGACAAGGTGGGAAAGTGGAAGCTGGGAGGGGCTGACTCGAAACACGAAGATCGAGGGTCGGGAGAGTGATGAAACCTGAACCGGGCATCCGGGAAGATGCGCCGAAGACTACGAGGTGGTTTTAGCCCGAAGGGCGTCAACGCTTTCTGGGAGGAAAGGGGCATCGCACTGCGACCTTTTCTCAACCCTTCATGCCAGGAAGAGCTTCGGTAAGCAGAATTCACACCTAATGCGAATGGTGTAAAGTAAAGCCTCAAATGATCGGTCGTCAAATCTGGAAAAATCACTTGGAGCATGGCTGGAGTCAGGCTCCCTTGGTTTGGCTTCCCCCCATCCATCGGGACCCCTTCGACAGAATGATCGCCGCCGATTCCCTGATGAACAAAATGCCCATCCTGACGCCGGACGGACCATACCTCGAGTATGGATGCCGAGTCATCTGGTAACCCAGCCCTCGGCATGTCTGGGTGGCCTGCGGCTTAGGATATCGAAGATTGGGGGACATCTTCCAAGAGACACGGAATGTGCGATTTCCCCCTCTTCCCCCCTCGGTCCGTTCCCACTCAGCCTTCAGCCCAATCTCCTCCGTAATTCCCTAAAAACGCCTATCAGCTTTTGGATTTTCTTTTCCGTTCCCTTTCCCCGAATGAAGCTCCATCTGCCGTTTCTCCTCATCATGGGGTTTGTTACGGTTTGTTGTGATGCTTCTCCAAAGCCTCCAGACGGCATGGCCTTTATTCCCGGAGGGGAGTTCATCATGGGTTCCGATGCTCCTTACGCATTTCCCAACGAAGGCCCCGCCCATCGGGTCAGGGTTCATTCCTTTTTTATGGATATCGATCCCGTGACCAACGCGCGGTTCCGACGCTTTGTGAAGGAGACCGGGTATCTCACCGTTGCGGAGAGGCCAGTGGTTTGGGAAGAACTAAGGAAACAACTCCCCCCGGGCAGTCCCAAACCTTCGGATGCGACGCTTGCACCGGGAGCCCTTGTTTTTCAAGCTACGGCCGGTCCGGTGGATCTTGGGAACCTGTCCGCCTGGTGGAAATGGACCCCCGGTGCCTCCTGGAGGCACCCCGAGGGGCCTGGCAGCACTATCAGGGGGAGGGAGAAACACCCCGTTGTTCAGGTCGCTTGGGAAGATGCCCGCGCCTATGCCAAGTGGGCCGGAAGGCGACTCCCCACCGAGGCGGAGTGGGAGTTCGCGGCCCGCGGGGGACTGGAGGGAAAACGCTATGCGTGGGGTGATGAAGAGCGGCCCGGTGGCCGGTGGATGGCCAACCGCTGGACCGGGAAGTTTCCCTTCCTGAATGATGCCGCCGACGGATTTTTGGGAACGTCTCCGGTGGGAGCCTTTCCTGCCAACGGATACGGCCTGCATGACATGGCCGGAAATGTTTGGAACTGGTGCTCCGATCTCTACAATGCCGCCGCTTATTCCCGACAGGCCGGCGAGGGATCCCACTGTTGTGATTCGCCGGGGGTCTCGCCTGCGCAGCGCCATGCCCCCTTGCCCGGTGATCCCTCTCCGACCTTGATCCCTGGTGCGGAGCAACGTGTGGTCAAGGGGGGCAGCTTCCTTTGCAGTCCCGAGTATTGCGAGAGCTACCGCCCGGCCGCACGCCGTGGAATTGCTCCCGACACAGGCAGCAGTCATGTTGGGTTTCGCTGTGTCATGGACGTGGTGGAATCCTTGAATCCCCGGTCAACAAACTGAAGGGGAGGAATCAGTTCTTGGATCACCCTCATCACAAACCAGAGATGACAAGGCCACGCTTCCCCTCGCTGAGATGACCTCCTTTCGTCGATTCGATTCCCCTCCTGAAAAACGCCGCGCCCACGGGATCCTCCCGCTGGCGGCAATTTTCCTTCTCCTTGCAGGCGCTGCACTCCTTGCGGGGGCTTTCCTTCATTGGAAAGCCCAACGGATGGGCGAGTTGCGGGGAGCCTCCAAGGTCATGCAGACCCCCTGCGGAGACATCGAATACGCCGAGACAGGCAAGGGCCCGGCCGTTCTGATCCTCCACGGTTCCCCCGGGGGATACGATCAGGGACTGGCCTTCGGTTCCGAACTCGCGACCAGGGGCTTCCGAGTCATCGCGGTTTCTCGTTCCGGCTATTTGCGAACCCCTCTGGGGACGGGGGCGACCTTTGCGGAACAAGCCGATGCCGTTGACTCTCTCCTTGGGAATCTGGGGATCGCCGACTGCAACGTGCTGGGCATCTCCGAGGGTGCGCCCTGCGCTCTGGAGTTGGCGGCACGACATCCGCAGCGTGTCTCGCGGATCGCCCTGATCTCGCCGGTCTTGCCCGCCCCGGAGCGATCCTTTCATGAAACCTTGGCCCGGGGAATCCTTCGGAAGTTCGGCGATGATTTCGGGAGCTTCTGCTTCGACGGGATCCTGAAAGCCTTTCCCGCCGGGGCCGTTGCCGACCTGATCGGTATCGGTTCCTCGCTGAGTCACGAACAATGCCTCGCCGCGGCCCGGCAGGCTCAGGAGGATCTGATCGGGCAGACCTTTCTCTTGTCTTTGATCCGAAGCGCCACCCCCATCTCCGAGAGAGAGGCCGGGATCATGAATGATAACTCCCAGATTATGGGAAGCGCGCCACTTGTCCCCTCATCCGTTATGCAACCCCTGCTGGTGCTCTGCGGAGAGGCCGATACCCACAATGTCACCCCGGGGGTGAGGGAGCACCTCTCCAAGTTTCCCGGAGTCCGCTTCCTCACGGTGCGGGGTGCGGGGGCGGTTCTTCCGGTGGGCAACGAGTATAACCGCACCTGGGATGCGATTGCGGATTTCTTCAGGACGGCCTCGGCACCCGCTCCCGTCACGGCCGTGGACGCGACACATGCCGCGGAGCCGCCGATGCCGGTTCCCCCTCCCTTGGATCCCGCGGCGGCGCCTTCTGCTTCTCCCGAGCCATCACCGACCGTTGCCGATACCAAGGGAACCCGTCCTCCCAACTTCGTCATCATCCTGATGGATGACATGGGTTACGGAGACGTCGAGCCCTTCGGGTCGAAGCTCAACCGCACCCCCAATCTCAACCGCATGGCCGCCGAGGGAATGAAGCTGACGAGCTTCTACTGCGCGCCGGTCTGCACCCCCTCCCGGGCACAACTCATGACCGGTTGCTATGCCAAGAGGGTCGGCCTGGGGCCGTTGGCACTCCCGCCGACATCCCATTATGGAATCAATCCCAAGGAATTGACGATGGCCGACCTTCTCAAGAGGAGGGGCTATTCCACCATGATCCTGGGAAAATGGCATCTCGGAGACCAACCCGAGTTTTTCCCCACCAGGCACGGTTTTGACAGATACATTGGCTCCCCCACGTCACCCAATCCCCTGATGCACGATGAGAAGGTCGTTGAGGAAAACTACAACGAGGATTTGCTGACGCATCTCTATACGGACGAGGCGGTCAAGTTCCTGAAGGAAAACAGGGAAAAACCATTTTTTCTCTATCTTGCACATATCGCCGTTCATGTGCCCTTGCATCCCGGCCCCGGTTTCAAAGGCCACTCACGGAACGGAAAATATGGCGACTGGGTCGAGGAGAGCGATTGGAGCGTCGGTCGTGTGTTGGACGCCCTCAAGGAACTCAAACTGGACACCAACACGCTTGTCCTTTTCATGAGTGATAACGGTCCCTGGCTTGTTTATAAGGATCAAGCCGGCACTGCCGGACCATTGCGAGGGGGAAAATTCACCACATGGGAGGGCGGTGTCAGGGAGCCTGCCATCGCCTGGTGGCCGGGGAAAATCGCACCGGGATCGGTTTCCGGTGTCCCTCTCAGCGAGATCGATGTCCTGCCTACCTTGGTCCAGTTGGCGGGTGTGGAGATGCCAAGAGACCGCATCATCGACGGCAGGGACATCTGGCCGGTTCTTTCCGGAAGCAGGGATGAATCCCCCCATGACTGCATCTATTACTGGGGTATGACGGGCTTGGAGGCTGTCCGATCAGGCCCCTGGAAACTCGTTATCGCCACCCAGGACGAGGGAACGAGTCGGCACCCTGCGGATCAGGAAAAGGTGTTCGCCACACGGGAGGCACCCAGGCTTTACAACCTTGTTGATGACATCGGGGAGACCAAAAATGTAGCCGCCGAACACCCCGATGTGGTGGCGCGCCTGCAGGAGTTTATCAGCAAGATGGATAAGGATCTGACCATCAGGATCAAGGGGCCCAACGTGAGGGACCCGGGATATGTGAAAGACCCCAAGCCGCTCCATAAGAGAATCGGAGACGAATATGACTAAACTTCGGGTCTGAGGACAATCCGTGGTTTGTGGTTCTTGGTTCCTCGTTAAAAAAACCGATCTCTCAGCCCCATCCTCCGTCCTCGGACATCGTTCCCCTCTGGACTTCGGGAGACGAATCATTCATAAACCCACATTCTTCAGCGGGTTCCACCTTATCAAGAGGGCGTCAGACCATGCAACAGACGCTGTGCTCCCCCATACCCCCAATGCTTCCCGCAATGAACAACGAATGGAAACCGCGTGAAATCCATTCCGGCCGCCTGCATCATCTGGACTCCTTGCGAGGGATAGCGGCTCTGGGAGTCGCTTTTCAGCACTCCACGGCTGCTTTTGAGTTTGGGAAAACCAAGGAATACATCTATTCGCTCTTCGGCCTGTCGCCCGTTGTCTTTTTCTTTCTGCTCAGCGGATTCGTCCTGAGCAGATCGCTGGATGTAGAGAAGGGGCGGACCTTGTCCGGGGTGATCGGATATTGCATCCGCCGCATCTTCCGGCTTTGTCCTGCGATGCTTGTTTCCATGCTGATTTCAGCCCTGATCGCTTGGCTGGTCCTCTCCTCAACCGATTGGTCCTTATTTTCAGGGTGGCTCAGGGAGTTGGTGGGCATCATGCAGCGTCATGCCGCCGATGCGGGTTATCTGGGATCGGTTTCCTTTTTCCATGAGACCTGCGTTTTCAATCCTCCCCTTTGGACCATCCGCGAGGAATTCGCCTGTTCATTCCTTCTGCCTTTGCTGATCCTTTTGCTCACCCGGTTCCCATCGGCGGTGCTCCCGGTTGGGGCAGGTCTGGCGTGGATGCTTTGGAGGGCGGGATACCATCAGATTGCCAGCTACATGTTCCCGTTCTACCTCGGCTACATGATTCACAGGGCGGCGCCTCATCTGAATGGGATCGGGGAAAACACGACCAAGACCGTCCTCTTCTTTGCCTTTCTTCTCTGGATCTTCTCCATCAAGCAGGGATTCAACGCCGTCACCGGGTCCATCATCCTCGGTGTCGTCCTGCTCGTGATGGTACCCTGCCGATGGCCTTTTCTGCATCGGTTGCTTGAATCCACCCCGCTGAAGTTTCTGGGGAGGATTTCCTACAGCTTCTACCTGCTTCATTTCCCCCTGATGCTCCTGACGTGTTGCCTGCTTGCGAAGTCTTGCGGAAGGTTCCTTGCATCATCACAACGACCCGCCGCGGCGATGATGCTGTTTGTCGTTTCCGTCGCCGCAACCTTGATTGCAGGGAAGGTTTCGGAGCGACTGGTCGAGGCTCCCTTCAACAGGGTCGGCAGGGGGCTTGCAAAACGCCTGATCTCGGGACTTCGTGATGGGTGATTCCACGGTGATTCCGGGGCAACGGGGGACGCTCCATGTGCCGCAGATGGATGTGCTGAGAGCCTTGGCGATCACATGCGTCTTCCTGCAGCACTTGCTTCACAATGCCTTTCCAACCCGGGAATTCGAGTTCCACGGCATGCTCGGTTACGGGGAGTCCCCCTTGGAGACTTATCTGTTGTTCCTCTTCGGCCCCGGACACCTCGGAGTGGTCCTGTTTTTTCTCATCAGCGGTTTCTGTATCCGTCTGAGCACATGCCGTGAGTCGGTTTTGGATTACCGGAAATTCCTATGGAAGCGCCTGTGGAGGATCACCCCGCCCTATTGGATCTGCTTGGGTGCGCTGGTTTTTCTGGGCTATAACAGGCCCGCTGGCGGATACGGGTTGCCCGACGTGTTGCTTCATGCCGGGTTCTTGCACAACGCCACAGCGCAGACTTTCAGATCCATCAATGGTCCGTTCTGGAGCATTGTCCTTGAGGTGCAGACCTACGCGATGTTTCCGATACTCCTGCTCATGATCGGTCGTCTTGGCAAAATCAGGACGGGGGCGATTCTTGCCGTGTTTGCCTTGATCTCGCCCCTGGTTGCCCGCCCATCCGTGCAGGGCATCCTCCATGCCCATGCCCTTTGTGGATTCTTGGGCAGGTCACCCCTGACCCTTTGGTTCGCATGGTATCTCGGATTGGTGCTGGCGGATGACCACCTGGAGGGGAAGTTGAGGAGATGGAACACATGGGGGCTCGTGATCCTTGCGCTGTGCCTCTTTCCGTTGATGAGCATGATCCTGGCTCTCTGTCCTTTGGGTGAAGTGTTCAATGCACTTCTGGTTTACCTGATCGCGGAACGGTTGCTCCGCACCCCCCTGCCCGGCAACGGCGTGATTCGGGCGGTCAGCCTGATCGGGATGGTCAGCTACTCCATCTACCTTTGGTTCGATCCGATCCTCTGGATTGCATCGCAATGGGGTCTCTCTCATGGAATGTCGGGATTCCGCCTTGTTGCCGCCGGGGTGTTGGTTGTATTTCCCGCTGTGATCGCGCTTTCATACCTTCTTTTCAGGTTTGTGGAGACCCCCTCGATCCAATTGGGGAAGATCCTGTACGGCAAAATGTTCACCGTATTGTCCACCCGCTCGATGGACGCACAATGACTGCATGGAGCAATGACTTGTTGCGGTTTGGCGGTGTGTCGGAGTCTTTGGCTGAAGGGCCTTGGAATCCGCCGGGAGGGATGATATCACAAAAGACCCTTGTCGGATGGCGGTGCAAGGCAAGGCGCATTCAATGACAAGTCGGCATCAACTGGAGCAAGTGGTTGTGGGGGGTATCTGCACGGGCTGCGGTGCCTGCGCCGCGGTGAGCGGTGAGATCGTGATGCAGGATACCCCCGGGGGGCCTCAACCCCGCTTCCTTTCCCATCAACCGATTCCTGATCTTGCCTTCGAGGCATGCCCCGGCAAGGGGATCGACTATCCCTCGCTCTACCGGAGTCACTACGGACGTCTGCCCGAGGATTGGCGCGTCGGAACCGTCGATGGGATGTGGACCGGATATGCCGGGGATCCCGACATCCGTCGGGCCGGGGCCTCGGGTGGCGTGACCACAGCTGTGCTTATCCATCTTCTGGAAACCGGGCGCATCGATGCCGCTGTCATTGCCAGACAGGGAGTGCCATCGCCCGAAAAGGCGGGTTATCACATCGCCAGGACGAGGGAGGAGATTCTGGACTGCGCGCAGTCCGTCTACATCCCCGTCTCCATGCTGGATGCCCTGCGTGAGTTCAGGCCCGGCGAACGCTATGCCATGACCTGCGTCCCGGAGCAAAGCGCCGCGCTCCGCGTCCTTCAGCAGGCGGGTCATGAGGCCGCGCTTCAGGTCGGGTATGTCCTTGGTCCCTATACCGGGACAGCGCTCTACCCCGGGGCCATCCGCACCCTCCTCCGCTCTCATGGTGTGAGGGATGAGGATGCCGTTGCATCGCTGAAGTGGAGGGCGGGGGAGTGGCCCGGCTACCTGGAAGTGATCACCGCGAGCGGGCGCGTCGTACGATCCAAAAAGGTGTATTACAATTTCCTGATTCCATTCTTCGTCACCCAGACCAGCCTTCAGAGCATGGATTTTGCCAACGAGTTCACCGACCTCTCCGTGGGGGATGCGTGGTCCCCGAAGCACGAGGCGCTGGGGGCCGGTTTTTCCGTGGTGACTTCCAGGACACCGGCCATGACGGCATTGCTGGAGGAGATGAGGGGGAGGCGCCTGCTGGTGCTGGAACCGGTGGATCCCCTCGAGGCATCCTCCATGCACGGGCACATGATTGATTTCAAGAAAAGGGGAGGCCATCTCCGCAACCAGTGGCGGCGGCTTCTGGGACGCGCCGCTCCCGACTACGGGCTGCACCCCGTGGGGACGAGCCCGGGCCGCTATCTGGTGGAGGTGGTCGTCTCCGGGTTGTTTGCGATCGCGGGCACCGCGGTCGCGCGCCGGGCGCTGCAACTGATCCCTGAAAAAGTGATCGGCCCGGTCTTCAACTGGCTCCGTCTCAACTGGAAGGCCATGAGCAAACCGACCAAACGCAAGGGATTGAGAAATCTTCAAATGCGGTGTGCCGCCCCGGCATGGAGGACGCAGTCGTCATGAACGGGGTGCAGGAATCCTTGCATCGCGTCGCGGAGATGGTTCTGCCCCGCATGCTGACCCAGGTCTGCCGTGATCCGGGCTCGCCTCTTCACGGTTGCTGGGACAGGAACTGGTGGCATTACAAAATCCGTGATTTCCCCTCGGTCATCCTCCAGCAGGGCGGGTATGCGCTCTGGACAGCCCGAACCATCAAGCCCGATGTGGCGGAGTGCTTCTCCGGTTTGGCGGCGGCCACGGCCCGGTTCTGGAACCATCGGGCCCGTTTGGCCGGTGCCTTTGAGGAGTATTATCCCTACGAGCAGGGGTATCCCCCTCTGGCCTTCAGCACCCTTGCGATGGCAAAACTCTGCCTGGAAGGAGCCGTTTCCAGGGAGGAGATCGGACACGGGCTCCGGGTCGCCGCACGACAGTTGGCGACCCGGTTCGAGTCCCGGGCGGCCAATCAGCAGGTCGCCGGACTGGCTGCCATGGCCGCTCTCCGTAGGATCGATGCGACTCTGATCGGTCAGGCGGATTGGGAGAGGCAGGTCGCGCGCACGCTGGAACTTCAGGATCCCGAGGGATGGTACATGGAATATGACGGCCCTGATCTGGGATATCTTGCGGTGACCATCGACTGTTTGTGGGATTTGGCCGACTTGACGGGGGAGGGGCGCTTCAGGGCATCCGCCGGCAGGGCCTTGGATTTTATCCATGGTCTCGTGGGTTTCCAGAAGTGCGGCCCCGGGATGTTGAATTCCAGAAACACCGACTATCTGGTGCCCTACGGGCTCACCCGCTTCCTCCGCGACGGCAATCAGGAGGAGCGCCGGCAAGCCGCGGTCGTTCTCGGCATCCTCTTTGCGGACAGCACCCGTCCGGAACATTTCCTCACGGCCGTAGATGACCGTTACTGGTGCCATTATATCGGGCACTCCCTCTTCCGTTCCCTGGAGGTGCTGAAGGACGTTTCCTGGGATCAGGAATCACGCCCGGAACCCGCCACGGGCGCTTTTTTCAAGAGGAGCGGTTATCACCTGCGGGATTCCGATGGGATCCGGTTGCTCATGGCCCTGCGGAAAGGGGGATGTTTCACCGCCTCCTCCGGAGGGGGCCGGATTTCAGACTTCGGTTGGATTGTCAGGCAAGACGGCAGGGAATATGTCAGCCATTGGTGGTCTCCCGATTGGGAGATCGGCGTGGAGTCAGGGGCCGGCATCTGCGGGGGCAATTTCTTCGGTCATACGGAACTTTCCAATTCCCCGTGGAAGCACATCGCTCTCAGAATCATCAGCCGACTGGCCGGCCGCCGGCTCATCGGCGTCCTGAAGTCGCTCTTGATCTTCAAGAAGCCGTCGCGAACCGCGCCATCCTTCCGGAGGCGCGTTGCGATCGTGGCGGGCGAAGTGGTCGTGGAGGATGTGCTGGGAGGTCTCAGGCACGATGCCCTTGTGGAAAGGGCCCCCCGCGCCAGCAAGCGGCATGTCGCCAGCGCGGACTCCTGGCATGGGGAGGACGCCCTGCTTGCCGTCGGATTCACGGTCTCCGAGTCCAGGGAGGAATCCCCCGGACGCGTGATGGTCAGGACCGTCTATAGTCATTGATTTTTCGTCCCCGAGAACCAAACTCGACTCCACGATGAAACTCATCATCCAGATCCCGTGCCTCAATGAGGAGCGGACGCTGCCGGCGGTCCTTCGCGATCTTCCCCGGAGCCTGCCGGGCATCGATTGCATCGAGTATCTCGTGATCGATGACGGGAGCACGGACCGCACGGTTCAGGTGGCGGGGGAAAACGGAGCCCACCATATCCTCTCCCTCGGGAGCAACCGCGGGCTGGGGCGTGCCTTTCCCGCGGGAATCGCCAAGGCACTCCGGCTCGGCGCGGACATCGTGGTCAATACCGACGCCGACAACCAGTACGACGCCTCCGGAATCCCCGACCTGCTGGCCCCCATCCTCGCAAACAGGGCCGATCTCGTCGTGGGGTGCCGGCCGATCGTTGATCATCCCGAGTTCGGACCCGTCAAGAAGCTCCTCCAACGGCTTGGAAGCAGTGTTCTCCGCGCCCTGTCGGGGACCGATATCCGTGACGCCGCCTCGGGCTTCAGGGCTTTCTCCCGCACGGCCTGCATGAGGATTTTTGTTTATTCCCGGTTCTCCTACTGCATGGAGACCCTCATCCAGGCCGGAACTTCCGGGCTGAGGGTTGCGGGCGTGGACATAGCCGTCAACCCCTCGACCCGGCCATCCCGGCTCTTCAAGAGCATCACCGAGTATGTCGTCAAATCGGGGACAACCATGCTGGCGATGTTCGTTCTTTACCGCCCCGGGAAGTTTTTTGCATTCCTTGCGGCCGTGCCGCTTCTGGGGGCTTTGCTCCTGGGCCTCCGCTATCTTCTGAACGTTTACTGCTACGAGGTGCCCGAACGCACCTACATTCCATCCCTGATCCTCACCGCGATCCTGGGCATGATCGGCGTCCTTCTGCTGTCGCTGGGCGTGATTGCGGAACTCCTCAAGTCACAGCGCAAGTTGACGGAGGAGAATCTCTTTTTGCTGAGAAAGCGCGAGTGGTCCGCGGGGAATATCCGGGATGATTCCTTCTGAAACACAGGAACCGGATCACGCTTCGGCGGCTTCACCGGCCATCCCCTCCGGCGGGGTTTTCAGGCGCGGCATCAAGGTGGGAAAATTCCTGACCGCGGGACTTCCCGGAATCGCCATCGCCATACCGCTCAATCTCTTTCTTGCGAAATCCCTGCATTGGCCCCCCTGGTCGGCCTACGCCTTGGTCCTGTTCGTCCAGGTTTCCGTCAATTTCCTCGCCTGCAGGTGGTTTGTTTTTCAAAAGACCGGCTCGCTCCCCGTTTGGAGGCAGTATCTCCTCTTCCTCAACGGTATCCTGCTCTTCCGGGCCGGGGATTGGGGGATTTATTCCCTGTTGGTCGGGATTTTCCACTTTCCGATCCTTCCCGTTCAGTTGGGGAATGTCGTGATGTTCGCACTTATGAAGTTCCGCTTCTCGGAAAGACTCATGGAGGGACAATGACACGGATATGAGCGGCAGGCAGTCCCATCAGCCCCCTCCTCCCGTTGAGGGGAATCCCGTGGCGATTCTCCTTGCGGCGTGGATCGGTCTGTCCGCGGTGACCGTGCTCTCGGGATGGTGTTTTTCATTCATGGGGATCCTTGGCTGGGTATGGATCCCGGATGCCTGTGCCCTGCTCGCGGTCCTTGCGCTGGTGATGCGTTCCTGGCGGCGGGTTTCGCCGGAGGAGAGGCGGGTTTTGCCGCGAATCCTGCTTTCCCCTCCCTTTCTGATGCTGGCGGGACTGGTGATTGCCGCGATCCTTTGCTATCCGCCGGAAACCCATGATTCCCTGAGCTATCGTCTTCCCCGTATCCTTCTCTGGT
>Ga0209189_1000593_pt1 | contig 29765 bp, 16 predicted proteins | sample C_130820_EF_Meta_FD_187308 | JGI IMG/M metagenome (GOLD analysis project Ga0209189, IMG submission 187308) | Freshwater microbial communities from Lake Croche, Canada to study carbon cycling - C_130820_EF_MetaG (SPAdes) (version 3) | ecosystem: Environmental > Aquatic > Freshwater > Lake... | reverse complement strand
GGCATGATCGAGCGGGCCGTGGCGGGCGAGAAGCTCGGCACGATCGTCGGCCAGCGGCGGTAGCGGCGCACACCGGAAGCCAGAGCGTGGCAGCCCGAGGCCATCGAGGACTGGGGAGACACACAGGTTGAAAACCAGTACTACGGAGACTGGCAAGACACACAGGTTGAAAACCTGTGCTACTTTTAGAGGTCGCAGCGAGGGGCTGCCCGTGCCCGGGAGCCGGCGTTGCTGACGAGCGGAGCCATGGATGGCGGAGCGAAGTCAGCATCGAGCGAGCGAAGGCCCCGGAGGGCCGCAGCGAGCGTCCGGCGATGGGCATGGGCAGCCTCTCGCTCAGCGAGCAGTTCCGGATCAAGTGTGAGCCGCATACGGACCGCGTATACTCCGATCATCCGCGAACCCAGGAGCTCCGCTGATGCCGCTCGACGACATTCTGCTCGACGCCGAAGAACGCATGGAGAAGGCGGTCGACGTGTTTCGCCACGCCCTCACCGGCATCCGCACCGGCCGGGCCAACCCCGGCCTCGTCGACACCCTCCGCGTCGAAGTCTATGGCTCCCCCACACCGATCAAGGCGCTGGCGAGCGTCGGTGCCCCCGAGCCCAACCAGATCGTTGTCCGGCCCTTCGATCCCACCACGATCAAGGACATCGAGAAGGCCATCCAGGCGAGCGACCTGGGCCTCAACCCCCAGAGCGACGGTCGCCTGATCCGGATCGTGATCCCTCCCCTCTCGGCCGACGTCCGCAAGAAGATGTCAGCCCGGATCCGCGACCTTGCCGAGGAAGCGAAGGTCGCGATCCGCAGCGTCCGCCGCGATGCCAACAAGGCGGCCGACACCGAGAAGGGCGACGGCGATCTCACGGAGGACGATTGCGACCGCTGCAAGGAGGATGTTCAGGAACTGACGAAGAAATACGAGGGCAGCGTCGGCGACCTCGCGAGGACGAAGGAAGCCGAGGTCATGGAGCAGTGATCCACCCGCGGGCGGCGCGAGGCCGCCGATGATCGAGGTTCGCGATCTCGTGAAGGAATACCGCGCGGGCGGAGGGAAGACCGTGCGGGCCGTCGACGGTGTGTCGTTTGATGTGGCCGACGGCGAGATGGTCGGCCTGCTTGGCGGAAACGGCGCCGGCAAGACCACCACGATGAGGATCGTGGCGACACTTCTGGCGCCGACGTCGGGAATGGCGCGGGTCGCGGGCTATGACGTCCACACCGACCCCATTGGCGTCCGCCGCAGCCTTGGCTACGTGTCGGCGACGACTGGTGTTCCCGACCGGCTCTCGCCGCGGGAGGTTCTCGATTCGTTCGGCCGCCTGCATGGCATCGACAGACGACTCCTCGCCGACCGGATCGCCTCCCTCACCGCATCGCTCGATCTTGTGGGCTTTCTCGACCGGCCCTGCGGCCGCCTCTCGTCAGGCCAGCGGCAGAGGGTCTCGCTGGCGCGGGCGCTCGTCCACGACCCACCGGCACTCGTCCTCGACGAGCCGACCAGCACCCTCGACGTGGTCGGTGCCCGCGACCTGTTCGCCATGCTGCAGAGCCTGCGGGCCGAAGGCCGCACGATCCTCGTCTCAACCCACCGCCTCCATGAGATCGAGCATCGCTGCGACCGGTTCGTGATCATCGATGCCGGCCGGATCGTCGCCGCAGGCAGCCGGGCGGAACTCGTCGCCGGGCGGCCTGGTGGTCTCGAGGAAGCCTTCTTCGCCACGATCGGCGGAGGTGCCGCGTGAGATCACCGCATCCAACCGGCGGGTGGCCTGCCCGGCTGGCGATCGCCCGCCGCGATCTGCTCGAGTTCATCCGCGACCGGCGGGCGCTGTTCATCACGCTCGTGATGCCGATGGCGATGTATCCGCTCCTGGCGCTCTCCAGCACGCTGGGCATCCGGACGGCAATCTTCGAACTCGACCGTCGGGCCGAGTCGCAAAGGCTCGACTTCGTCTTCTCCGGCACCAATGCAGAGCCGCTCGCGATTCGGATCGGCATGCTGGCCGAACGCGAGGCGGGAAAGCCCGAGGGCTGGCCTGAGACCATCACCGCGCGGGTGGTCGATCCGCAGTCGGCCCAATCGCTGATTGACGAGGGGGCCGCCGATGCGTGGATCGACGTTCCCAGTGGCAGCCTGTCGAAGCTCGACGGCGCCGGCACGCTGCCGCTCGAAGTACGGCTCTCGACCGTCCGGCCACCCGATCGCCGGGTGAAGGAGAACGTGCTCGCCGTGATGCGGGGCCTCGCCGACGAGGCCCGCCTCACCCGTCTGCACCGCGCCGGCCTGCCCGCGAGCCTGATGGAGCCGCTGCGGGTCAACTTCACCGGCGACGTGCCGCACGGCTCGGCGGCAGCCGTCCGCGACATCCTGCCGGCGGTCACGGCGGCAGTGCTGGTGCTCCTCGCCCTGCTCACCGCGACCGGGGCCTTCTACCCGGCGATCGACGCGATCGCCGGCGAGAAGGAACGGGGCACAATCGAGACACTCCTCATCGCCCCGTGCCCGATGCTCGACGTCGTGACCGGCAAGTTCCTGGCGGTGTTCGCGGTGACCCTCGCCACGCTCGCAGCCAACGCGATTTCGATCGTGCTGACCTCGACGGTGCTCGGCCGCTTCCTCCCCGGTGGATTTGCGTCTGGTCTACGGGCGGGCGACCTCGCCGCCTGCGGGCTGCTCACGCTCATCGCCTATGCGGGTCTGGCCGCGGTCGCGTCGGCCCTGTGCCTGACGGTCACGGCGGCGGCCAAGAGCGCCAAGGAGGCCCAAAACACGCTCACCCCCGTGGTCATGCTGATCGCCGCACTCGCGGGTGTGGCCCTGGTTCCGGGCGTGGAGGGCCGCCTCTGGCTGCCGGCCGTGCCCTTCGCCGGCCACGTCGCGGTGGCGAAATCGATGCTCTCCACCTTCGGAGGCTGGGGCCACGGTAGCCAAACCGTGGACGGTGCAGCCCCGCAGTTCACCCTGGAACTTCCCGTCGCCCTCGCGATCTCCGTCGTCTCGTCGGTCGCGCTCACCTGGCTCCTGCTCGCCGTCACGGCGCAGATCGTGGCGAACGAGGAGATCCTCTTCCGAGGCCCCGAGGAGGCGACGCGGGGATTCCGGCGGCCGCCCCACCGTATCGTGCCGACCGTCTGGCAGGGATGTGGGGCCGTGGCCTTGGGACTCGCGGCGCTCTGGTACGCCCAGGGACTCGCGCCCGGTGAGTTCGTTCCGGCGCTGATCGTCCAGCAGGCCGTGGCCGTGCTCCTGCCGCTCCTGGCAGTCGCCTGGTGGCAGCGGGTCGATGCCCGCCACACGTTTGCGATCCGCCTGCCCGGCGGCTCATGGCCTCGGGCGGGAGCCGCACTCGCCGGGGCTGCTCTCCTCGGTGGCGGGCTGTTCGTCGTCGGCGCCGCCGTGGCTCTCGCCGCCTGGCGGGGCGAGGTTTCCCCCGAGGCCCGGCGATTCGCCGACCAGATCATCGAACTGATCCAACGCGGCCCAACCTGGGCCACCGTGCTGGCCCTCGCGGTGATGCCCGCAGTCTGCGAGGAGCTCTTCTTTCGCGGCTGGGCACTGTCGGCCTTCGTCGGATCGCAGCCGACGAGACGACGCGCCGCCGTGGCTGTCGTCGCTCAGGCTGCCGCCTTCGCGGCCTTTCACCTGCTGCCCGAGCGGATGCCCCAGACGTTCGTGATGGGACTCGTCCTCGGTGGGCTCGTGCTGGCGACCGGGAGCATCCTGCCAGCCATCGTCGCCCATGCCGCCCACAATGCGACGCCTGTCCTGCTGGTCGCAGCCGCCTCGCCGGAGGAACTCGATTCCCTGAGCCGCTCCACTGCCGGCCTGCCTCCATGGAGCGTTGGCGTGGCGTTAGGATGCCTCGCAGGCGGGGCCGCACTGCTGGCCCTCGCCCGGTACAGACGCCTCCCGGAACCAGATGGCACATGATGGGCACCTTATCGACAGCGCTCCGTTGGATCGGGCTGACGGTTGTCTGCGTGGCCTGCAGCAGCGCCGGCATCGGCAGGGCGGCTGATCCCGAAGCCGTGGCGGAAGAACGCCCTCTGGCTGGCAAGCGACTGCGGGTGGCGGTCGCCCCAGTCGCTACGGCCGTCGAGTTCTCCGGCGACAAGCCCTACGGCGCCATGATCGATATCTGGGAGGAACTCGCGCGGCGGCTGGGACTCTCCACCGAATACGTCCGCAAGGCGACGTTCGTGGACCTCATGAAGGCGGTCAGCGCGGGCGAAGTGGACGTGTCGCTGGGCCCGCTGGCGATCACCGAAGAGCGCGAACGAAACTTCGACCTCACGCATTCCGTCTTTCACTCGGGCCTGCGGCTGGCCGTGCGGCAGAAGAACGACACCGGCTTTCTGGCGGCGATCCGCTCGCTGCTCTCCTGGAAACTGCTGGCGCTTGCGGGAGTCGTGCTCGCCCTGGCGTTGCTCTCGGGCCATCTGCTCTGGTGGGCCGAGCGGTCTCACAACCCGCGGTCGTTTCCGCCCGAGTATCCGCGAGGCGTCATCGAGTCGATGTGGTGGATCGCCTCGACGATCGTCACCGGCGGGTGCGACGACAAGCACGTCGACGGCCCGGTGGGGCGGCTCATCGCCTTCGCGTGGATGGTCGGGGGCATCGGCCTGCTGGCGGCCTTCACGAGCGTTCTCACCGCCACGATGACGGCGGAGCAGGTGACGGGCGTGATCCACGGTCCGCGGGACCTGGCGGGCCGGACTGTCGGCTGCCAGACGGCCTCCGTCGCGGCGACCTGCGTGGCGCAGCGGGGAGGCATCGTCCGGGAGTATGCAACCATCCGCGATGCGCTCGAAGCACTCTCGCTGGGAATGGTCGAGGCGGTGGCGGGCGAGAACGAATCTCTGATGTTCATGATCAAACAGTTGGGCGGCGACGGACTATCAGTCGTCGGACCGATCTTTGAGTCGTTCGACTTCGGCATCGCCCTGCCCAACGGCAGTCCGCTTCGCGAGGAGCTCAACACCGCGATCCTGCGGATGCGGGAAGACGGCACGCTGGAGCGAATCCGCGAGAAGTGGCTCGGCAAGCACGAATGACCGGCTCGGGGCTGCCCGTGCCCTGTCGCCGGACGTTCGCCTCGGCCCTCCAGGCCTCGGCTCACTGCATGTCCGCGGCACTACGCCATCCTGGCTTCGTTTGCTCCCATAGCCCGGCTCCCAGGGCACGGGCAGCCCCTCGCCAACGCCCTCTGTAGGTGTTGCCAAGAAACCACGTAGCACAGGTTGGCAACCTGTGCCGAATCGCAGCCAGCGTTGCTTAAGGTGCAGGTTACCAACCTGCACCTACGTGAAAACTCAGCCGAGCGCGTCTTCGAGCGCCTTGAGCCGCGTGTGCAGCGCGGCCACCTCACGTTCCAAGTCGGCGATTCGCCGCTCGAACTCCGCCGTCGACGGCCCCGGCGCCACGGGCGGCGGGGTGGGGGCCGCACGCTCGGCCACCGCCGCGGGCTTGTTCAGTTCTGGCTCGTCATCGATCGACGCGTCGGCCGCCGGTGCCGCGTGGGCCGCAGCCGCCATCGCCAAGCCGAGTTCACGCCGCACCTTTTCGAGCTTCTCCTCCGGTAGGAGCCCGTGCGTCAGCATCCGACCGCGGCCAGGTGGCGACAGCCAGATCACCAGCCCTCGCTCGGCCAGCCGGTCGAGATGGACGCGGAGCGTGTCGAGGTCGGGGATCGGGTCCATCCGGCTGGCGCGGCCCCGCAGATCGCCCTCAGTCTGTTCGCCGCGGAGCAGGAGTTCGCCCATGATCCCCAACTCCTCCTTCCCGACGCCGAGCCACTCGTAGGCGAGGTGGCGGTAGCGGGGCAGTTTGCCGCTGCCAAACACCTCGGCCGCGGCCCCGAGCTTCCGCAGCCCTTCGAGCGCCCGAGCCGCCTGCTCCTCGTCGACCGTCATCACCGGATCACGGTTGCTCTTCTGGTTGCAGCCGGTGACCACGCCATTGAGCGACAGCGGATACTGGTCGGGCGTCGTCTTGGCCTTCTCGATGAGCACGCCGAGCACCCGGCGCTCGAATGCATCGAGCGGCCGAATGGTTTTCCCTGACGCCGTCGCCTCACCCATGCCCGCTTCCATCGCTCCTCCTCTTGCTCTTACAGTCCGGTCAGGATCACCACCAGCGCCGCCAGCCCCACCGCCACCAAGGCGATGGCCATGTAGCGGGCGATTGGCGGCCGGTCAGCGTAGCGGTACTCGTCGCTGGCGATCGCCTGCAGCATGCGGCGGTGCTCCCACATCCCCGCCAGCGTGGCGGCGATGCCCAGCGTCACCAGCACGGCCCCGCCGATCCGCGTTCTGATCGCGGAGAAGCCGGCCAGTTTGCCGTCGAGTTCGATCGCCGCCTGCCCGAGCCGCTCGATGCCAAACCCGAAGCTGATCAGCGCCAGGCTGGTGCGGATCCAGGCCAGGAGCGTCCGATCGGCCGCCTCGCGGTTCCGCTCCCGGGCGAGTTCGTTGGCGAGTGATGTCGGGTGGTCGGGCAGGTTCGCCATGGAGAGCAGGATACCAGCCTCCCGGTCACTTCACCTCCAGCGGCACCGCGGCGGAGTGGGCGGAAAACTCGGGGGCGTAGCGGCTCCGGATCGTGGCAAAGCCGCTCGACGCCGAGCCCCGGTGGGCCGCCCGCAGCGAATACTCGAAGACGTGCGTGCCCCGGGGCAGCCGCTCGAAGAAGAACTGCGTGCTCGCGTCGCGGACGGCGAGATACCAGGCCGCGCCGTCGCCAAACCGCCAGCCGGAGAGCACGTCCACGGGCTCCGTGAGGCTCGGCCGGTGGTCGGCGAGTTCGAGGTACTCGTAATCCCGATCACTCGTCACGACCAGCCGCACGACCAGTTCGTCACCCGGCTCAACGACCGTCGCCGGCTCGAGCACGGGCCCTGCCTTCGTGAACCGCTTCACGAACAGCTGCTTCTCGATCGCGAGTTCGTCCCGGCCAGCCGCCGGCACCTTGGCGATGTCGTCGAGGTACTGCCAGTGGACCCCCCCCCAAGCCAGTCCCGCGTCGGGCTTTTTCAGGACGACCTCGCCCATGGCAGGCACGATCTCATGACGGACGAACCGTTCTTCGAAGAATCCCGTGCCGGCCTCCACCTTCGCGGGCTTCACATCGTCGCCGCCGACGGTCACGGTGACGAGTTCGCTCGCACCGAGCAGATCCTTGCCACGACCGAGCAACGCCCCCACGGCGTCGGCCGTCGCCATGCTGCCGGGCCAGCGGCTCGTCCGCTTCTGCGACAGGAGCCACGCCTTCATCGCCTCGACGGCATCGGCATCGCCTGCGATCTCGTCGAAGGCCTCGATCATCACGCTCTGCGTCTCGATCGGCGCGGACGCCCAGCTCCACCAGGCCGGATGCTGGTCGCGCCACCACATCCCCTGCCACGAATCCTTCTCCGTGCCCGGCTTTACGTCGGCGTCCACCGCCCGCTGCTTCAGGCTGTCGATGATGGAACGGGCCGTGTCGCGATCACCCGCGCGATGCAGCGCGAGGGCCACGTGCCCCTGCGACCGCCGACCAAGCTTCATCCAGGTCTTCCGGGCCACGTCGAGGCCCCAGCGGATCGCCTCGGCCGCCGCCCCGTCGGGGGGCGCGTCTTCCTTGAAGAAACTCCGCGCGAAGAGGGCGTAGGCGCCCGTGGGCGTGAGCACCGGGTCGTCGATCTTTTCCACCCGCTGCTTCTCCTCGACGAGCCGGCCGTCGAGCCAGGGCAGCGCCGCCACTGCGGGCTGCACATCGATCGCCACGCCATTGGCCCGCAGACGGCCGAAGCCAGCGATGATCGCGAGCGTGACGGGATCGCACGACCGTCCGCCCGGGAACCAGGGCCAGCCTCCGTCGGCGTTGCGAACCGACTCCAGCCGTTCAAAGGCCGCCCGCACCTCGTTCTCGGCCCGCGTGGGGTCGAAGAGCAGCCCAATCCGGGCCCGGGCCTCCCGCTCATCCACCGCGTCGCGGACCCACGGCGTTTCCGCGAGCAGCGTCTTCACGAGGTCGGTGTTCTTCTCGAGCGGACTCTCCAGGGCAGTGGTGCCCTTCCACTGCTCGAAGATCTTCGCAATCCGCGGGTCGGCGGTGGCCACATGACGGGCGTAGGCGTTGGCATAGAGCCTGGCGAAGAGCGTCTCGATGCTCTCGTCGTTCTCCTCCATGAGGCAGGGCAGGGCGAGCACGCCATACCATGCCGGGTTCGAGGCCGCCTGCACGACGAACGACTCGCTCCTGATCTCCGTGCCCGCCGACTCAAGCAACCGGTCAAGCTTTGCGCGTCGCTCGCCCGGACCGCGGATCGTGATCGGCACCGTGTCGGTCACTGGTACCCGCCGCGGCAGCACCGCCACGAGAGCCTCCTCGCCGTCGGCAGCCCGCTTCGCCGACGAGGTCGTGACGCCCGTCGCTGTGTATCGCAGCACGTTGGTGCCATCAGCCACCTTCACGGTAAACACCACCGGCTTCGATTCGCCCGCCGCGAGGTCGAAGGATTGCTGTCGCGGCCCTTCGATCAGCGAGTCTCGGGAATCGCCCGTTCGCGCATCGGCGAGCGCAAAGCTCACGTCACCCGCGAATCGGCCGGTGGAGGTGTTGCTCACCTTCACCGGAATCTGCACGACGTCGCCCTCGCGGAGAAACCGCGGCACGAGTGGCTCGACCATCAGATCTTTGGCCGACACGCACTCATCCAGAAGTGTGCCGCTCCGCAAATCAGCGTCGTGGGCGAGCCCCTTGAACTGCCAGGTCGTGAGCGTGTCGGGGAGCGTGAACTCGATCGTCACGATCCCGTCGGAGCCCGACACGAGCGTGGGCAGGAAAAAGGCCGTCTCGGCAAGGTTCGTCCGGGGCGGCGGCGGTGCTGCGGTGCCCTTGCCGCGGCCGTCGTCGCCATGACTGGCCTCGCCATTTCGAGCGGGAGCCTTGGCCATCATCTCTCGATCCATCGGCGCGGCTGCGGCTGCGGCCGACATCGGAACTCCTTCGTCCATCATCATCGCCACCCCGCCCCTGGCCATCTGCCGCGACAGGAACCGCCCGACTCCTCTGCCACCAAAAAAATGCTGGCCATGCTGTGGCGGGCCAAACGGGTCGAGGAATTCGCGGTAGGTCATCTCCGCGGCTTCGAGGGCCTCGTCCCAGCCGCCGAGAATGCCATTGAACTGGTTGGGCCCGTTGGTAAACGCCACATCGGCCGCACCCCACTCGCTCCTGAAAAGTCCCAGGAGCCCCGCGCTCGGCCACTGGTGCTCGGCGAGCGTGTCGAGCGACTGGTCGTAGAGCAGCGCGAGAAACTCGGCCACCGCCGGCGCCTCGGGGCCGGTGAGTGGGTCGGCCACGGTCATGATCTTTGCCCGCCAGACCTCCTTCGCCGCGGGCTCGAGCTTCCGTGTGAACCGCTCCCAGCTGACGGCGAACTTTTTGTTCGTCCACGGCACCTGCACCGTCTTCTGCTCGCGGTGCAGCCGACCGTCGCGAACGATCCAGGCGGTCACCGTAAACCCGCCGCGATCCTCGTCGCCCACCGCAACGCTCACGGGCCATTGGGTCCGACCCGGCGCCGTCCAGAACCGTTTCAGCACGAGGCCCGCCCGCGAGATCTCCACGAGCGCGCGGCCGCGGTCGTAGCCCGTGCCGACGATCGCCTGAAACTCGCAGCCGGCCTCGACGGAATCGTGTTGGGCGGCCATCACAAACGGCCGCCTCACGGGATAGCGATCGGCCGCCGGATCGATCACAGTCAACGTCGATTCCGTGCGGACATCCGGCGCGCCTCCCTGGCCGGGAATCGTGAACACCGCCCGGTAGATGCCCACCGGCAGCGTCGCCGTGAACTCCACCTTGCCGGTCTGCGGGTCGGTTGTCGCCGCGCGGCTCACCACGGCCTCACCGAGTTCCCACGTCTCGGGATCGGCGGGGTTCGGAGTTGGTTGTGGGCGTGCACCCCCGACGGACGCCGCCGCCTGCGCCTTCCTCGCCGTGCCGAACGGCCGCGGCAGCGGCGCCGGCGACTGGTTGTCAAACGCACCGCGTTCGACCTCGGCTGGCTGCACGAGGGCGTGAATCGCGAGCGTGCCCGATGCAGGCCGGGGCTCGCGGTCGAGCGACGTGGTGGCGAGCGTGAGTTTCACCGTCGCGGCTGGTCGGCCGCGGTCGTCCTTCACGTCGGCCGCCACGGCCTGCCAGTCATTTCGCTCGATCGCGGCCTCGACATCAGCGTAGCCCGCCGCGACGGTCCGCTCATCGCTCCGCGTCTCGCCGGCCGGATCGGTGACGTCGGCCACCACCTCGTAGGTGAACACGGGCAGCGCCGCCTTCGGCACGCTCTTGTCGGGCAGGGCGGGAAACCGGATCGTGAACGAGCCGTCGGCACCGGTCACCTCGGTGCCCCGGGCGATCTTCCGTCCCGTCTCGCTGAAGGGAATCCAGGAAAAGCACCAGCGACACCAGAACGGCAGTCGCATCCGCCGCTCGACCCGCCATGCCACCTTTGCGCTAGCCACCGGAAGGCCGGTGTAGGTGGTCGCCTTGCCTGGCACGGCGACGGCCTCGCCGAGCCGCACGGCGTCCTTGGGAACCGCAAGGTCCACCTGGAACTTCGGCCGCTTGTATTCCTCGACGCGCACAGCCACACCGCCATTGAAGCCCTGCGTCTCGGCAAGCAGCATCCACCGGCCCGGCAGCGCGCCGGTCGCAATCGGAAACGAGCCGTGAAAGGAGCCCACGTCATTCGTCGCGTGCTCGGCTTTCGCAACCTCTCGGCCGTTGGCGTCGCGGAGCGTGACCGAGATTGGTCGCTTGGCGAGGGCGTGATAGTCGCGGCGTTCGTGATCGAACGAGCCGGCGATGCCCTTGTAGAAGACGGTCTGGCCAGGCCGGTGGATGCCGCGATCGGTGACGAGCACGATCGACGTACCGCGGCTCTCCTGATCCTGCCGCCAGACGTGCAACGAATCGGTCGGCACGGAGTGGAGTTTTCCGGCGATCGTTGCCGTCGCGACAAGGAGCAGTTCGCTTCCCTGTTCAGCGGCGAGTTCGTAGCGACCGTCGGTGTCGGTCGTGGCTGAACCCCGCTCGACGAACCCGGCCGAATCCAACCGCTGCTGACGGACAAATACCTTCACCGTCGCCCCGGCCACCGGTTCGCCCGACGCGATGTCGACCACGTGGCCCGCGAGAGCCGCTGTCCGCCGGTCGGGCGACGACACGATTGCCAGTCGCGTCACCCACACGAGCGTGGCCTGCACGACATTGTTCTTGTCACTGAAACTTGGATCGTGGCTGGCGATCACCCAATACGCCCCCGGTTCGAGCGACTCTGGCTCAAATACCGCGACCGGAAGATCCTGGTGCCGCGACCGGTAATCGGAGGTAGCCGGTAGGTCGATGGCCGCCGTCTTCACCGCTGGGAGGGCAAGAATCGCCGCGCGGTCGGCGTCATCGAGCCACGCCGGATTCGGCTTGCCCGCCTTGAGCCGCGCCTCCCAGTCGGCCTTGGCAAGCCGCAGGTGCACCTTCGCGAGGTTGCGGGAGGTGACGCGAACCACGGGCCAGGGCGCCGCCCATGCCTCCTCCGTGGCGAGAGCGAGTTCCCGCGACTCGATCTGCGTGATCAGGTTTCTGCAAAGCTTTCCGCCGGGGCTGTCGGGATGCCGTTCGACACCCTTCGCAGCGATGGCTCGGGCCTCAACGAGGTCGTCATGCTCGCGGGCGATCTCCGCCAGCGAATACCTCGCCTGCGCCGCGATCTCGTGGTCGCCCGCCTGCGACAGAAACGACTCCAGGGCGTCGGCTTTTCTGTCGGCCACGGTCACATCGCCGGCATCGACCGCCACGCTCGCGGCCCAAAGGATCCGGTCGAGATCAGCGGCCAGGAAGGCCGTGCGGTCGGCATCGGCGGCGTGGAAGTCGAGCAGGGCTCGATGGAGCCGGGCCGCATGGAGGATCGGCGAGTCGGTGTCGGTGATCGACTTCTGCTCCTCCGGATTCCACGCGCGGAAGTCCGTAGCCGTGCCGAGGACCGGACTTGTGGCCTCCAGTTCAAAGGCGTCTTCCGGCGCGGCGAGGCCGCGTTCGCCCGACGATGCAAACGCGATCGCATCGTGGATGACGACGTCCCAGACGGTAGGCCGGTAGGCGTCGGGCATCGTGCCTTTGGTGAGGATGGCCGACCACTCGCCCACGGGCAGCCGCTTGAGCGTGTCGTGGCCATCGATCGCCGCTGCGAACCGGCTCCGAATCTCACCGACAATTCCTGGCAGGTCCCATTCGCTGATCCGCGCGAGATCCGTGGCATCGGCCCCGCCTGCGGTCCGCTGCTGAAACCGCCAGCGGTTCATCTGAAAATAACCCCACGTCCAGTTGGCCTGGATCGCTTCGAGCACGTCTCGGGTCTCTGCTGGCGCCTTCTCGATCGCGGCGGCGAGCCGCAGGAGCCTTTCGGGATCGTCGGGGGCGCGATCGCCAGTCTCGGTGAGAATGCGCGTGGCGATCGCCCGAGCCACCTCGGCCCATGCCTTGTCGGCCACGGCCGCCTGCTCGACGCCCGCGAGCGCCTCGGCGGCCGACTTCGGCTTCCCCTCATTCAGGGCCCCTTCGACCCGCTTCCAGGCGTCGGCCCGGGGGCCGGAAGGCACCTCATCGGCACGAAGTTCGTGACGCGGCACGGTCAGTCCTCCGGAGATGGCGAGGCAACACAAAACGGCGGCACGTCGAACCGCACGTGGGAACACATTCCTCGCTCGCATGGTGGAAACCCCTCACCGGTCTGATTTTTCAGTCCGCGAAGTCTACGCACCTGCCGAAAAACAGTCGCCGAAACGCCCGCCGATGTCGAGTTGTTGCGCCGAAAACCGAGTGCTAAAATAGAGGTGGTCTACGGTGAACGGCGGAGCGCAACGCCGATTCCTTAGTTCGCACGTGCAGAATGCCCTAGCTACCGGTCGGGGCGTGGCAGCAACGAGGAGTTCGCATGCGTCCGTCCGTGATCACTCTCGCCCCGCTTCTCGCGGCTTTCGCGGCCGCGTCGTCGGTCGCTGGCGACGTGTCCTACAACAAGGACATCCGGCCGATCCTGGTCGAGAACTGCTTCTCGTGCCACGGCGCTGATAGCGCCAGCCGCAAGGCGGAGTTGCGGCTCGATCACCGCGACGAGGCGGTTGAATCGGGAGCCATCGTTCCTGGTGATCCCGATTCGAGCGTCATGCTCGACCGCGTCTTCTCGGACGATCCTGAGGAGGTCATGCCGCCGCCGGCCCTCAAGAAAACGCTCACGGCCGGGCAAAAGGAACTCCTCAAGCGGTGGATCGCCGAGGGATCGGAGTATGAGCCGCACTGGTCGTTCATCCCGCCAAAGCGGCCCGATTCGCCGGCGGTGAAGCACGAGGCCTGGGTCAAAAATCCGATCGACCGGTTTATCCTCGCCCGCCTCGAAGCGGAGGGCCTCGCTCCGGCCCAGGAAGCCGATCGCCGCACGATTGCCAGACGGGTCGCGCTCGACCTCACCGGACTGCCCCCCGACCCCGTGGTGGTCGATGCCTTCGTCGCCGACCCCGCCCCCGACGCCTACGAACGGCTCGTCGATTCGCTCCTCGCGAGCCTCGAATGGGGCGAGCATCGCGGCCGCTACTGGCTCGACTACGCGCGATACGCCGACACGCACGGCATCCACATCGACAACTTTCGCGAAATGTGGACCTACCGGCAGTGGGTGGTGGGCGCCTTCAATCGCAACCTGCCGTTCGATCAGTTCACGATCCTGCAACTGGCCGGCGACCTCGTGCAGGACCACGGCCCCAGCCCCTCCCCCGATCAGATCCTCGACAACCGGATTGCCAGCGGCTTCAACCGCTGCAACATCACGACGAGCGAAGGGGGAGCGATCGACGAGGAGTATCTCGTGCTCTACGCGCGAGACCGCACCGAAACCACCTCAGCCGTCTGGATGGGACTGACGACGGGCTGCGCCGTCTGCCACGACCACAAGTTCGATCCGCTCTCGCAGCGCGAGTTCTACGAACTCGCCGCCTTCTTCAACAACACGACGCAGAAGGCGATGGACGGCAACGTCCGAGACACGCCGCCGATCCTCACGGTGCCGGCGCCCGAGGATAGGGTGCGGTTCGCGGCGCTCGAAGGCGAGATCCCTGCCGCGAAAGCCGCCGTCGAGGCGCGCACGCAGGCCGCCCGACCCGAGTTTGAATCGTGGGTGAAGTCCTTCACTGCCGATTCGATCGCCGCGATGCTCCCCCGGGAGACGCCGCTGGTGCGTCTGCCCCTTGCCGAAGGCTCGGGATCGACGACCCACGTCTCCCTCCTCGGCAAGGAGACCGACCTCCCGCTCACCGCGAGCACGACGTGGCAGGCAGGGCCGAGCGGATCGCCCGCGGTCATGCTGGACGGCAGGGCAGCCGAACTCCCGGGCAGCGGCGACTTCGAACGCGACGAGCCGTTCAGCCTCACCTTCTGGCTGCGGCCACCGGGCGGCGGCCCGAGCGGCGCCGTGATTGCCCGCATGGACGAGTCGCAGGAGCACCGTGGCTGGGACATCTGGATGGAAGACCGCCGGATCGCGATGCACCTGATCCACGCCTGGCCCGAGGAGGCCGTCAAGATCGTGGCCGAAGCCCAACTTCCGGCCGATGCCTGGACGCTCGTCTCGGTCACCTACGACGGCACAGGCAAGGCCGAAGGCGTGACGGTCTCCTATGACGGCAAGCCACAGAAACCGAGGATCGACAAGAACCAACTCCACGAGAAGTCGATCAAGACGTCGGCGGCGCTCACGGTGGGCAGCCGCTCGAAAGGTGGCGATCTGAAGGGCGTCGGCCTCGCGGACCTCTCGATCTGGGGCCGGACGTTGTCGGCCGAGGAGGTGGCGGCATGCTGGCGGGCGCACCGACTCCGATCCATCGTGCCGCTGCCACCCGACGAGCGGGTCGCGGCGGCGGGCGATCTCTACGACGGCTGGCTGTTGGCTGACGAGCAGCACAAGACGCTGTCCGCCACTGTCGGCACGCTCGAGGCGGAGATGGCCACGCTCAAGAAGCGGGGCACGATCGCCCACGTGATGCACGAGAAGACCGACATGGCGAAGGCCCACGTTCTCGAACGCGGCGAATACGACAAGCGAAAGGACGAGGTCCAGCCAGAGACGCCCGGCATGCTGCCGCCGTTTCCGGAGTCGCTACCGAGAAACCGGCTCGGGCTCGCCCAGTGGCTGCTCCTGCAGGACCATCCGCTCACCACCCGCGTGACGGTGAACCGGTTCTGGCAGGAGGTTTTTGGCACCGGCCTCGTGAAGACCAGCGGCGACTTCGGGATCACCGGGGAGTTGCCGATCCATCCCGAACTCCTCGACTGGCTGGCGGTCGAGTTCCGCGAAGGGGGCTGGGACGTCAAGCGGCTCTTCCGGCTGATGGTGACCAGCGCCGCCTACCGGCAGGCCGCCACTGCCACGCCCGAAAAGCTGACCAAAGATGCCTCCAACCGACTCCTTTCCCGCGGGCCGAGGTTTCGCATGGACGCCGAGATGGTCCGCGACCACGCGCTCGCCTCCAGCGGCCTGCTGGTCCGACAGATCGGTGGACCGAGCGTACGACCCTACCAGCCCGAGGGCGTCTGGGAGGCAGTCGCCATGGAGGGCAGCGACACGCGAAACTACGTCCGCGACAAGGGGGAGGGGCTCTACCGTCGCAGCATGTACTGGTTCTGGAAGCGGTCGGCACCGCCGGCCTCGATGGACATTTTCAACGCCCCGTCGCGGGAAAACTGCTGCGTGAAGCGGGAGCGGACCAACACGCCGCTCCAGGCGCTCGTCACGCTCAACGACCCTCAGTTCGTGGAGGCGGCGCGGGTTCTCGCCGACCGGGCACTGGAACTCGCGGCCGGCGACGATGACCAGCGGCTCGAGTTCATCGCCGAGCGGCTCCTGGCGCGGCGATTCTCGGCCGACGAGTTGCCGGTCGTGAAGAAGTCGCTCGCCGATCTCGCCGCCTGGTACGCCGCCCACCCCGATGAGGCAAAGCAGTTGATCGCCGTCGGCGACTCCAAGCCCCGGGCAACCGACGCGGCGCAGCTCGCCAGCTGGACGATGCTCACCAACGAGCTCATGAACCTCGACGAGGTCCTCTGCAAATGAATCCTCCGATCCGCTCGCCCCTCGATGCACTGGGCCTGAACCTCACCCGTCGCCGCTTCTTCGAGCAGGGTAGCCACCTGCTGGGCGGCGCGGCGCTGGCGTCGCTCGCCGCCCAGGATGCCGCCCGCGGCGCAGCCTCCGTGGGTTCGACGATCGACCGTGTTGCCGGCGCGATCGGCCCGCACTTCGCCCCCAAGGCGAAGCACGTCATCTATCTCCACATGGTCGGCGGCCCGCCGCAGCAGGATCTCTTCGACTACAAGCCGAAGATGGACGACTGGTACGACAAGGACCTCCCCGAGAGCATCCGTAACGGCCAGCGGCTCACCACGATGACGTCGGGGCAGACGCGGTTTCCGATCGCACCCTCGAAGTTCAAGTTCGTCCAGCACGGCGAGTGCGGGATGTGGATGTCGGAACTCCTGCCCTGGACCGGGAAGATGGCCGACGAGATGTGCTTCATCCGCAGCATGCACACCGAGGCCATCAACCACGAACCCGCGATCTGCTACATGCAGACCGGCAACCAGATCGTCGGCCGCCCGTGCCTCGGCTCGTGGACGAGCTACGGCCTCGGTAGCCTCAATAGCGACCTGCCCACGTTCGTCGTGCTCGTGGCCCGGTCAACGAAGCCCGAGCAGGCGCAGGCGATCGGTGCCCGGCTCTGGTCGAGTGGCTTTCTGCCCGGCGAATACGCCGGCGTGAGCTTCCGGAGCGCCGGCGATCCGATCCTCTACATCAACAACCCGCCGGGCGTGTCGGATGCCGTCCGCCGCACCACGCTCGACGGCCTCCAGGCCTTGAATCAGCGGACGCTCGAGCAGATCGGCGACCCGGAGACGCGGACGCGGATCGCCCAGTACGAAATGGCCTTCCGCATGCAGGCGAGCGTGCCGGAACTCACGAACATCGCCGATGAATCGGCGAGCACACTCGCCCTCTACGGCGACCAGGTGAAGGACCCGGGCTCGTTCGCCAACTCGGTGCTGATGGCGCGGCGGATGGTGGAGCGGGGCGTGCGGTTCGTGCAGATCTACCTCAACCATTGGGATACCCACGGCAACGTCGTCGGCCGACTGACAAACGGCTGCAAGGACATCGACCAGCCCTGCTACGGACTCATGCAAGACCTCAAGGCCCGCGGCCTGCTCGACGAGACTCTCATCATCTGGGGGGGCGAGTTCGGCCGCACGGTCTACTCGCAGGGGGGCCTCTCGAAGGAGAACTACGGCCGCGACCATCATCCGCGGTGCTTCACGATGTGGATGGCCGGCGGCGGCGCGAAGGGGGGCACCATCCACGGCGAGACCGACGACTTCTCCTACAACATCGTGAAGGATCCGGTGCACATCCGGGACTTCCACGCGACGGTCATGCACCTGCTCGGTTTCGATCATGAGCGGTTCACCTACCGTCACCTCGGTCTCGATCAGCGACTCACCGGCGTCGAACACGCCCGCGTGGTGACGGACCTGCTCGCCTGATTGGGTGGGTTTTCACCGATTCACCGCGCGACGACGCATGGCGATCAGACGCAGGCGGTCGATATACTCGTGATTGCTGAGTGTGCGACGAAGATCGTCCCGTTTCGAGATCGTTCCCTCCGTCGGAGTCTCTGATGCCTTGTTCGTCGTTGTCCCGCGGCCCCTGTCTTGGACGCATCGTCGGAGCCGCCTGCTTCGTCCCGCTGCTGCTGGCCCTCACCGTCACGCCCCTCATCGGAGCCGACGACAAGGACAAGTCGAAGGAAAACGATCCGTTCACGACGGCCCGTGAGATCCTGGCCATTCCACCGCGTCCCGCCCGGCCGGCGCTGCCTCCCAGCCGGCTTCCCCTCGAAGTGCTCGAAGGCGAGCGGATCGCCTTCCTGGGCAACTCCACCGCCGAACGGATGAGCCTCTTCGGTCACTTTGAGTCCCTGCTCCACCAGCGTTTCCCCGGCAAGCACCTCGTGGTCCGCAACTTCGCCCGCCCCGCCGATGAGGTCGGCAACCGCCAGCGGCCTGGCGACTACACGAAGCTCGACGATCCCGTGGCCGCCTTCGGCGCCGACACCTACCTGCTCTTCTTCGGCTTCAACGAGTCGTTCGCCGGCCCGGGGGGCGTGACTACGTTCGCGGCCGACTACGAGAAGCTCCTCGATGAACTGGCCAATCAGTATCCCCGCGACGACACGAAGGCCGCCCCACGGTTCGTGATCGTGTCGCCCATCGCGGTCGAGGCCAGCGGCAGCCCCTATCTGCCCGACGCTGAGGCCCAGAACGATTCGCTCGCCCTCTACCGCGACGCCGCAAAGGCCGTCGCCGAGAAGCGGGGCCTCGCCTTCGTCGACCTCTTCGACGCCACCCGGAAGGAGTTCGCAACGCAGCCGAGCCTCCAGCACACGATCAACGGCTGCCATGTGAACGAGGCCGGCGACGCCTTCGTCGGCGGCCTGCTCGACCGATCCCTGTTTGGCGGTCCAGCCTCCAGCCAGCTCTCCGCATCCGCGTTTGAAAAGCTCCGCGCCGCGGTCAACGACAAGTCGTGGGTGCACATGCAGGACTACCGGATGGTCAACGGCTGGTATGTCTACGGTGGCCGTCGCACGTTCGACACGGAAACCTTCCCGCGCGAGTACGCGAAGATCCGCGGCATGGCGGCCGTCCGCGACGCCCGTATCTGGAACATCGCCGAGGGCAAGCCCGTCGCCGGCACGCCCGACGACTCCGCCACGGGTGAACTGATCGTGCCCAATACCCGGTTTGGTGTTCCCGGACAGGCCTACAGCGAGAACAAGGAGGGGGGACCGACGATCCTGCCGCCCGCCGACTTGATCAAGACCTGCACCGTCCCCCCCGGCTTCGAGATGAAGCTCTTTGCCGACGAGACGAAGTTCCCGGAAATCGCCAAGCCCGTGCAGCTGGCCTTCGATTCGAAGGGCCGCCTCTGGGTGTCGACGATGCCGAGCTACCCGCAGTGGCAGCCGGGCGATGCACCACCGACCGACAAACTCGTCATCCTCGAGGACACCGACAAGGACGGCACGGCCGACAAGAGCACGGTGTTTTATGACAAGCTCCACTGCCCAACCGGCTTCCAGTTCTTCGACGGTGGTGTGCTTGTGATGGACCAGCCGCGGATGCTCTGGCTGAAGGACACCGACGGCGACGACGAGGCCGACGTCGTGGTGCACGTGCTCGATGGCTGGGCCACGGAGGACACCCACCACACCGCCGGCGCCTTCGAGGCCAGTCCCGGCGGCCTGCTCCACATGCTCGAAGGCGTGGCCATGAGCACGGCCGTCGAGACGCCGTGGGGCCCGTTTCGCAACTATGGTTCGTCCGGGGCCTATGTCCTCGATCCACGCACGTGGAAGCTCCGCCACTTCAAGACGCCCGGCTACGGCAATCCCTGGTGCTACGTCTTCAATGAGTGGGGTCAGGGCATCTGCGGCGACGGCACCGGCGCTGCGCAGCATTGGGATACGCCCCTCTCGGGCGCCCAGTACGGCGGCCGCAAGGGGCTCAATGCCGTGTTCGACACTGAGAATATGCGGCCTGTCGTGGGAAGCGACTACCTCCGCACAAGGCAGTTCCCCGACGACGTTCAGAATCAGTTCATCTACGCCTGCGTGATCAACATGAACGGCATCCCGCGGTGGACCATGTCCGATGACGGTGCCGGCTACAAGGGCGAGCGGGTGCGGCACGACCCCGCCGATCCCAAGACTCCCTTCGACCTGCTCAAGAGCACCGACAAGCACTTCCGGCCGGTCGACCCGCAGATCGGGCCCGACGGAGCCCTCTGGTTCGGGGACTGGGCCAACCCGCTGATCGGCCACATGCAGTACAGCCAGCGCGACCCAAACCGCGACCACATCAAGGGGCGGATCTACCGGCTCTTCTACACGCAGAAGCCGCTGGTCACTCCCGAGACGCAGTTCGGCAAGTCGACTCGCGAGGTTCTCGATCAGTTCAAGGCCCACGAATGGCGGACGCGGTACCGCGCCCGCGCCGACCTCCAGTCGCGACCACGAGACGAGGTCCTCGCTGCGGCGCGGCAGTGGCTTGGCACAATCGGCTCCGATCCCGATGCCGACCGCCTGAAGACCGAAGTCCTCTGGTTGCAGCAGAGTTTTCATGCCGTGGATTCAAGCCTCCTCGGCGATCTCCTGCAGGCACATACGCCCGACGCCCGGGCCGCGGCCACGCGGGTGCTCACCGACGAGCGGGACCAGATTCCGGGGGCCATCTCCCTGCTGACCGCCAAGGCCACCGACGCCAATCCACGCGTCCGCTGCGAGGCCGTCCGTGGCCTGAGCTTCATCCCTAACCTCGACGCCATGAGGGCGGTCATCGCCGCAGCCAACGTGGAGCCGACCGACCGATACGTCGACTACACGTGCGATGCGGCACTCGGGGCAAACATTGGGGTCTGGAAGGGCGAGTACGACGCCGGCCGATTCGTGACGGACGATTCGCGTGCTGAGAGCATCATCGACAGCGTGCTCGGCCTCGAGCGGAAGGCGCAGGAGATCGTGCCCTACCTCTCGATCCTCACCAGCAAGGATCCGCAAGCCGAGGAGGCTCGGAACAAGGCGATGCAGGCCCTCGCCGACGTCAGGGGAGGCGACCGCCAGAACGGCAAGGTCGTGTTCCGCCGCGTCTGTGCGGCCTGCCACAAGATCGGCAACGAGGGGTCGGACTTCGGGCCGAACATGGACGACGTCGGCAAGCGGCTCTCGCCCTACAAGCTCGTCGAGTCGATCATCAATCCCAACGCCGACATCGCCGAGAAGTATCTCTCCACGTCGGTCCTCACGAATGACGGCCGGAGCATCGTCGGCCTGCTCGTCAGCGATACGCCGGAGGAGGTCGTGATCTTCGACGGCAAGGAGAAGAAGACGGTCGCCGTGGCGGACATTGACGAGCGAACGCAACTCCGGCAGAGCAGCATGCCTGAGGGCCTCGCCGCCACGCTCTCGCCCAACGAGTTTCTCGACGTGATCGCGTTCCTGAAGTCTCTGAAAAAATAGTCGAGCCCCACGGGCGTTCATGGCCACGCGTTCCATCCATCATCCGAGGCGTAGCCCGGTTGCCTGGCTCGTGGTAGCCGCAGCCGTGGCGGCGAAATCCGCCCAGGCAGTCGATTTCACGCACGAGGTGGTGCCGATCCTGCGGAAGCACTGCGGCGAGTGCCACACCGGCGACGCCCGGCAGGGGGGCTTCTCGCTCAACACCCGCGAAGACCTGCTGGCCGGGGGCGATTCCGGTACGCCCGGGCTCGTTCCGGGCGCTTCGGCCACCAGCGAACTCGTGGCCCGGATCACGAGTGACGATCCCGACTATCGGATGCCAAGCGACGGCGAGCCGCTGCCGCCCGAGGCCGTTGCCGTCCTGAAGGCGTGGATCGACGAGGGGGCCCCGTGGGAGCCTGGCTTCGCGTTCAAGGGAACGGCGTGGGAGCCCCCGCTGGCCCTTCGTGAGGTCGTGCTGCCACCGGCCATCGATGGCCGCACAAACCCCATCGACCGCGTCGTCGATGCCGCGCTTGCGGCGCACGGCGTGCCGCGGCCGCCCCGGTGTGACGACCGCACCTTCATCCGCCGGGCGAGCCTCGATCTCGTGGGCCTGCTGCCCGAGCCCGACCGGGTCGAGGCGTTCGTGGCCGACACCGATCCCAACAAAAACGCACGGCTTGTCCGTGAACTGCTCGACGACGACGTCGCCTACGCCGACCACTGGATGACATTCTGGAACGACCTCCTCCGTAACGACTACACGGGTACGGGCTTCATCACTGGTGGCCGGCGGCAGATCACCACCTGGCTCCACCGCTCGCTCGCCGCCAACGTCCCCTTCGACCGGTTCGTGCGGGAGCTCGTCTCGCCTACCGATGAGTCGCGCGGTTTCATCGACGGCATCGTCTGGCGTGGCACGGTCAACGCCAGTCAGACCGTACCAATCCAGTTCGCCCAGAACATCGGCCAGACGTTTCTTGGCATCAACCTGAAGTGCGCGAGCTGCCACGACAGCTTTGTCGATCGCTGGACGCTCCAACAGACCTACGACCTGGCCGCGGTCACCTCCGAGCAGCCGCTGGAACTCGCCCGCTGCGACAAGGCGACCGGCGTGATGGCGACCCCGGCGTGGATCTTCCCAGACCTTGGGCAGATCGATGCCACGCTGCCGCCACCAGCCAGGCTCGCCCAACTCGCCGAGATCATGACGAAGCCGGGCAACGGCTGGCTCTCGCGGACGCTCGCCAACCGCCTCTGGCACCGGCTCATGGGCCGCGGCATCGTGCATCCTATTGACAGCCTCCGCACGCAGCCGTGGAGCGAGGATCTGCTCGACCTGCTTGCTGGCGATCTCGTGTCGCACGGCTGGGATGTACGGCACCTGCTCGAGACGATCTGCACGTCGGAGGCCTACGCCGCGGCAACGCCGGCCGTCGAGGGCCTGCCCCGGGGAACCGACTACGTGTTCCGCGGCCCGCTGCCGCGGCGAATGACCGCCGAGCAGTTCACCGACGCCGTCTGGGCGCTCGCCGGCACGGCTCCCGCGAAGCCCGACGCCGAGGTGCTCGCGGCCCCGGCCCCGGCCTCAACGCCGATGGTCCGCAGCGCACTTGTGAAGGCAACGCCGCTGATGGCCGCCCTCGGCCGGCCGAACCGTGACCAGGTCGTCACGAGCCGTCCGTCGGATCTGACGACCCTGGAGGCGATCCTGTTGGCCAACGAGCAGTCGCTCGCCGACGAGATCGCCAAGGGAGGCGGCCGTATCCTCGCGGAGCATGGCCCTGATCCCGATAGAATCACATCGTGGATCTTTTCGGCCGCTCTCTCGCGGCCGCCGACGGCGGCCGAGGCTGCCGTCGCCCGGGATCTGCTGGGTTCGACGCCGACCGCGGAAAGAGTGGCTGATTGCCTCTGGAGCGTGGTGATGCTGCCGGAGTTCCAGTTGGTGCGATAATGGAGCAGGAGTACCCGTCATGAAAAGCCGCCGCGAGTTCCTCGAGTGTCTGGCCGCCGCCGCGACCACCACGCTCGCCCTGCCGGAGCCACGGGCCCGCGGCTCGGAGCAGGGCTCCCGCATCGTGCATCCCGCGCCCCGGGCCGACGCGATGATCGTCCTCTGGATGGCCGGCGGCATGGCGGCACCGGACACGTTCGACCCCAAGCGATACAAGCCGTTCGAGCCCGGCCTCGCGGTCGCCGACGTGATCAGCACGTTCCCTGCGATCCCCACTGCGATCGACGGCGTACAGATCTGCGACGGCCTGCCCGAGATCGCCAAGGTGCTCGACCGGGCGACGCTCATCCGCTCACACGTCCAGCCTGATCTCGGCAGCATCCTCCACTCGCGACACCAGTATCACTGGCACACCGGCTACATCCCTCCGCAGACCGTGGCCTGCCCGCACATCGGCGCGTGGATGGCCCGCGTGCTCGGGCCGCGCAACCCCGTCATGCCCGCGTTCGTGAACATCGGCCAGCGACTCGAAGGAGTGGGCGAAAACGAGGAGATCAAGGCGTTCACCACCGCCGGCTTCTTCGGCAGCGAGTTCGGACCGATGAACCTTCCCTACCCGGAGCAGGCGGCCCTGGCCGTACGCCCCCCGGAGGGTATGTCGGCGGAGCGGTTCGCCGAGCGATACGCGGCCATGAAGCGGCTTGCGGCGGCGTCGGCACACCGCGAGTTCACGAGCGACTTCCACCAGGAGTCGATGCTCCGCAGCATCGACAACGCCCACCGGCTGCTCGGTGCCAAGGAGCGGGAGGCCTTCGACATCACGCGCGAGCCGAAGGAGATTCAGGAGCGGTATGACACCGGCCGCTTCGGCCGTGGCTGCCTGCTCGCACGGCGGCTCGTCGAGAACGGGGCCCGCTACGTCGAGGTGACCACGGAATACGTTCCCTTCGTCCACTGGGACACGCACGAGAACGGCCACGACCGGGTGGCGGCCCTGCACGCCGAGATCGACCGTCCCATCGCGGCCCTCGTCCGCGATCTCGAGGAACGGGGCCTGCTTGAACGCACGCTCGTGGTGATCGCCAGCGAGTTCAGCCGCGACATGATCACCGAGGGTCAGCCCGGCTCGGATGCCCAGGACCAGGCGAGTTCACCCAAGGATTTCCTGCAACTGCCGGCCCACTACGGCCAGCACCGGCACTTCACCGCCGGCTCGAGCGTGGTGCTCTTCGGCGGCGGGATGAAGCGGGGTTTCGCGTATGGAAAAACCGCCGACGAGCGGCCCTGTATCGCGATCGAGAATCCCGTCTCGATCACTGACCTCCACGCCACGTTCTTCACGGCCATGGGCATCAGCCCGAGAACAGTGTTCGACATCGAGAACCGCCCCTTCTACGCGACGCTGGACGGCAAGGGCCACGCCGTGGAGCCGTTGTTCGCGTAGCCTTCATCACTCCCAACCCGTAGCCGCAGGTTGATAACCTGCGGCGCATCATCGCCGACCTTGCTTCATGTGCAGGTTGACAACCTGCACCTACTTTTCCCGTATCCGCAGGTTGATAACCTGCGGTCCATCACAGCCGATCATGCTTCCTGTGCAGGTTGACAACCTGCATCTACTTTTCCCGTAGCCGCAGGTTGGTAACCTGCGGTGCATCATCGCCGACCTTGCTTCCTGTGCAGGTTGACAACCTGCACCTACGGTGAAGCGTCGGGTATCCTCGCACCATGGTCTGGGAACACACCTACGATCCGCTTGGCTCGCCCGTTCTCTCCACGCTCGTGGCGGCCGTGCCCCTCGTGGTGCTGCTCGGGCTGCTAGCCTTCGCCGGATGGTCGGGCATGCGGGCGGCGGTGGCAGGGCTGGCTGCAGCGCTCCTGATCGCCGTCAGCGTGTTCGGGATGCCGGCCGATGCGGCCGTCGCGGCCGCGGTGCACGGCGCGGTGTTCGGACTGTTCCCGATCGGCTGGATCATCGTGACGGCGATGTTTCTCTACCGGCTCTGCGTCGAAGCCGGCGCGCTCGACGTCATGAAGCGGTCGGTGATGGGGCTCTCAGCCGACCACCGCCTCCAGGCGCTCCTGATCGCGTTTTCCTTCGGTGCGTTTCTCGAGGGGGCGGCCGGGTTTGGCGCCCCCGTCGCGATCTCCGCCGCGCTGATGGTGGGCGCCGGATTCCCGGCCTTGGAGGCGGCATGCCTGGCACTCTTGGCCAACACGGCGCCCGTGGCCTTCGGTGCCCTCGGCACGCCGATCATCACGCTCGCGAAGGTCACCGGCCTCGACGAACGGGCCATCTCGGCGATGGCCGGCCATCAGCTCCCCTTTTTCTCGCTCATCGTGCCGGCCTGGATGGTCTGCATGATGGCGGGCTGGCAGGGCCTCGCGGGTATCTGGCCGGCGGTGCTCGTCTGTGGGGGCACGTTCGCCGCGGTGCAGTATGCGATGGCCACCTTCGTTGGGGCCGCGCTCGTCGATGTGGTCGGGGGCGTGGCGAGCCTCCTGGCCCTCGCCGCATTCCTGCACTGGTGGAAGCCCGCGTCGGTCTGGCGTCACGGTCACGGCTGGACCAATCACACCGCAGTTCCATCAACGCACCGGGATTCCGCAGCGCGGGTCGCCTGGGCCTGGATGCCGTGGGTCTTTCTCTCGCTGGCGGTCTTCGCGTGGGGCCTGCCCGCGGTGAAGGCGACGCTCGACGGGAAGGGCGGAACTGCCCTCCTGCCGCGTGTCGCCGTGGCGCCGGAACTTCCGGTGCCGTTCCTCGATGGCCGGGTCGCAAAAGTGCCCCCCGCCACCCGTGAGTCGCGGGAGATCGAACGGGCCGTGTACCGGTTCAACTGGCTCTCGGCGGCGGGCACCGGCATCCTGGCCGCGGCGCTGGTGTCGATCCCGTGGCTTGGTGTCTCCTGGCGGCGGGCCGTGGCGATCTGGCGAGAGAATCTCTGGTCGCTCGGCGAATCGCTCGCCACGATCGCCGCCATGCTCGCGATTGCCTTCGTGACGCGTTCCTCCGGCACCGACGTCACGCTCGGCCTCGCGCTCACCGCCACCGGTTCGGCCTACGCCTTCTTCGCACCCCTCCTGGGCTGGCTGGGCGTGGCCCTCACCGGCTCCGACACCTCGAGCAATGCGATGTTCGGCAGCCTCCAGCGGGTGACGGCCGAGCAGCTCAGCCTCGACCCCCTCCTCGTCTGCACCGCCAACAGCACGGGCGGCGTGATGGGCAAGATGATCGACGCCCAGAGCATCGTGGTCTCCGCCACGGCCACCGGCACGCACCGCCGCGAAGGCGAAATCCTCCGCCGCGTCTTCCCGCACTCGCTGGCTCTCGCCGCCCTCATGGGCTTGCTCGTGTGGCTCCAGGCGGGGCCACTTTCCTGGATGGTTCCGACGTCCCGCTAACAAGACCTGACTCACCGATGGCCGACACCTTCTTCTCCGCCACTAATACCGTCGCCCTGCTCGCTTGGATCGCGCTGGTGCTCTTCCCAGCGCGGCGAGCGGTGTCGCACGTGCTCTGCGCGATCCTCGTGCCCGCCGCGCTCGCGATCAGCTACGCGGCCGTGATCGGCTGGAAGATGACGCAGGACGGACCACCACCGGGCGACGTGATGACACTCGGCGGCCTGAAGGGCATGTTCGCCGACGACTGGGTGTTCGCGGCGGCCTGGGCCCACTATCTCGTATTCGACATGGTGGTCGGGGCCTGGATTGCCCGCGACGCTGTCCGGCTCGGCATCCCTTGGCCACTCCGGACAATTTCGCTGCTGCTCACGTTCCTGCTCGGACCAGTAGGATTTCTTCTCCACGTGATCACACGATTCGTCCTGCGGCGGGCGGTGGCGACCGACGGCCGCGCCATGTTTGATTCTTTGCCTCAGGAGATCGTGATGAGGTCCTTGCTCGGCTTGGTTTTCATCCTGGCGTTCAGCGGCAGTGCCCTCGCCGAACGCGCCGTCTTCACCCTGCTCAAGACGGTCAAGGCCGCCGAACTGACCAGGATCATGGACGAGGAGAGGACTGCTTTTCTCAGCACCCGCGAGGCCCACCCGGACTACGTGCTGCCACCGCGGTCGACCGCGGCCAACGATGTCGAGCTCTATGCCGTCCGCTACGACTCCGTGATCCCCGAACTCGGCAACCGGAAGATCACGGCCTCCGGCCTACTGGCGCTTCCCGTCCTGCCGGACCGCAGCAGGCTCCCCTCCATCATCTACCAGCACGGGACCGTGTTCGGCAAATACGAGGTGCCGTCCTACTCATTCAAGGACAAGAACCCCACGGCGCACCCTCATTATGACGGCGCCTACGAGACCCGCTTCATGGTGGGCCTGTTCGCCGGCAATGGCTATGCCGTCATGGCCGCCGACTACTTCGGGATGGGCGACGGCGCGGACGCGCCGGAAGCCTACTTCGTCAAGGCCAGCACCCAGCAGGCCAGTTACGACTTCTACCTCGACGCACTGGAGTTCATGGAATCGAAGAAGATTGCGCCAGCGCATCTCTTCATCGGGGGGTGGTCGCAGGGGGGCCTGAACGCCACCGGATTGCTCGAGAAGCTTGAGCGTGAAAAAGTCTTGGTCGCCGGCACGTTCACGGCGTTGTCACCGAGTGATCCCTTCGCGGCCCTGAACGGCCTCATGTATCACCCCCGCCAGGGCCTCGACGCAGGCTGGCTCAACACCATCGTCGCGCTGTCGGTGTTCGCCTTCGAGAACTACCACGACGAGAAGGATCTGGCGAAGTCGGTGATCGCCCCCGACGCCTACGACAACCTACGGTCGATCTACGAGCGGTCCTACGGGGGGCCGGAGGACCTAATGGCCATGCTCGGCACGTTCGGAGAGCGGCCGCTCCTCGGTTACTTCCGCGACGAATACCGCGACCCCGCCTATTTCGCGGCGTCGAGATACGGGCAACTCCTCGCAGAGGCCGAGACCTATCGGCAGCTCTTCAAGTCGCCGGTGAAGGCCTTCTATGGAACGCAGGACGAGGTGGTCAAGGAAACTGTCGGCCAGCTCTCTGCCACGTACCAAACCATCATGATCGGAAACGAAGCCGCCCCCTCCCGGAACACCGTCGTCGCCGAGCCGGTGCCGGGGGCCGACCATCGCCGGACCTTCATCACGGCCGCGCCGGCCGCCAAGGCCTGGATGGATGGACTCAGGGCACCAGACTCCGGCCGGCCGTCGGGGTCGCGATCGGTTCGCCCTTCGGCACCGGCAGGCGAGCAGTGATCGTCGTGCCCCGTCCAGGGCTGCTGTCGATCCGTATCTCGCCCCCGGCGAGCCGCACCCGTTCCCGCATCCCCATCAGGCCGAAGCCCTGACCGCGGACCGAGGCGGTCTCGAAGCCGCAGCCGTCGTCACGCACGGTGAGCCGCAGGCCGTCGTCACGCCGAGTGACTTCGACGGCGACCGAGGCGGCCCTGCTGTGCTTGCGGGCGTTGGCAAGGGCCTCTTGCACGATGCGGAACGCGGTCGTCTGCACCGCGAAGGGAACGTCGCCGAGATCGATCGCGAGGCTGGTTGTCACGCCGAACCCGGACGCGGTGAACTGATCGCAGAGGTCCTCGATCGCTGCCGGCAATCCGAGGTCATCAAGCACCGCCGAACGGACGCCCCGCACGACCTGCCTCGCATCCTCGATGCTCTTCGCCAGGCAGTCAATCGCCTGGGTGATCGAGGACTCGGCAGGTTTCGGTTGCTGCTCGACGTGGGAATGAAGCAGCATCTTGGCCGCGATCACATACTGCAGCATGCCGTCGTGGATGTCGTGGCAGATCGCCTGCTTCTCGCTCTCCTGCACCTCGATGAGCTTCCGTAGCATCTGCTCCTTCTGCTCGATCGCGACCTGCGCTTCCTTCAGTTCGGTGACGTCGGTGGAAATGCTCCCCACGCCGACCATCGTCCCGGCAGCGTCTTTCACCGGAAATTTGATGGTCACGTAGGCATGCGGGCCGTCGTCGTGCGGGACGACCTCCTCGAAGGTCATCGGCTGCCCGAAGGCGACCACGTGTGCGTCCGACGCGGCGATCGACGCAGCGACGGCAGGCGGGAACCAGCGTTCCGCGGTCGTACCCGCCCAATGGCCCTGCATCCCAGGATAGGGTTTTGTGTAGCGGTCGTTGACGAGCATGAACCGACCCTGCAGATCCTTGAGCGAGATCACCGCGGAGGAGTTGGCGACGAGGCTGTGCAACTGCGAGCGTTGCTCGTTCAGGAGCGCGTCGCGTTTCAGAGGATTCGCGGCCTCCGACCGCACCCGAGCCCGGCGGAGGTTCCATATCAGCGAGGCGAGGGCGGCGATGCCACGCCAGCGGACGCGGCGTGGCAGGGGTTCGTAGCAAACGTTCATCCGTCGGCTCCTGCTGGTCGCCAGCGGGCGGCGGAACCTGGTCCACCACCACTGACTTCGAGATGACGAAGATGATATCGCCCGAGGGCCGTGCGGGTCACGATGTCCCCGTCGGCTACGTCACGCCCGTGGTTCCGGACCGGTGCCCTCCCGAAGCGTGGGGAAGTGCCGTTGACCGACCTATCCGATTTCCTTCTTCGGCTGACGACCGTAAAGCCACGACCACGCGGTCGTGACGGCCGGTACTGCCAAGCACGCCAGCGACACCCCGAGCAGCGCCGCCGTCACAGGGACCGTGTCA
>Ga0209189_1000592_pt1 | contig 29767 bp, 31 predicted proteins | sample C_130820_EF_Meta_FD_187308 | JGI IMG/M metagenome (GOLD analysis project Ga0209189, IMG submission 187308) | Freshwater microbial communities from Lake Croche, Canada to study carbon cycling - C_130820_EF_MetaG (SPAdes) (version 3) | ecosystem: Environmental > Aquatic > Freshwater > Lake... | reverse complement strand
TCCACGAGCCAATGAGGTCGTCAACGATATAAAAAGTGACCCTGACCGAAGATTTTATTAGTTTGAGGTGACGCCGAGGGCCTCAGCGATACGGTTCAAGTCCGCAACGGTAGCGAAATCAATCGCGATGGTTCCGCGCGTCTTGCCGACGGAGATCGTGACACGAGTGTCGAGCTTGTCACCGAGTCGCGAGGCAATCTCGTCAAGGTGATCACGTCGGCCGCCCGGCTTTGGCTTCGCTTTGCCCGGTTTGGCCGGCGCTCCCCCGATGGTCGCGGCAACCGCCTCCGCTGCGCGGACCGACAGTTCCTCGTTGACGATCTTTGTCGCAAGTTTTTCCTGTTGTGCCGCGTCCGTCACGGACAGAATCGCACGCGCGTGACCTGCTGACAGGACTCCGGCGGCGACGCGCTGCTGGACGGCGATGGGAAGTTTGAGGAGCCGCAGGGTGTTGGTCACCTGGGGACGCGAACGCCCAATGCGCTTCGCGAGTTCGTCTTGAGTGATGCCGAAATCTTCAAGCAACTGTTGGTAGGCCGATGCTTCTTCCAGCGCGTTGAGGTTCGCTCGGTGGAGGTTTTCGAGAAGTGCGTCCCGAAGCATGTCAGCGTCTTTGGTGTCTCGGATAACCGCCGGAATTTCGGTGAGCCCAACTGCCTTCGACGCGCGCAGACGTCGCTCGCCCATGACGAGTTCGTACGTCGCATCCGGCCCACTTCTACTAAGCGGTCGCACGACGATGGGCTGTAGCACTCCGAACTCACGGATCGAGTGCTCGAGTTCTGCAAGTTCCTCTGGTCGAAATTCGGTGCGAGGTTGTTGTGCATTGGGGGCGACCTTATTCGGGTCAATAAGTTGGAATCGTGCCCCAGGCACGTCTCGACCCGCCTGTGTGCCACCTTGTGGGAAGAACACGTCCACACCACTCTCGGTAGGACCATTCCCTGCGGTTGGAATCAGTGCGCCGATTCCGCGTCCCAGTCCTGTACGTTTTTCAGCCATGTCAGCGTGCTCCTCGTTCGGCGAATTCCAATGCTGCTTCGCGGTAAGCGATCGACCCAGCGGAATCGTGATCGTAGTCAATGACGGTTTGTTGAAAACTTGGGGCTTCCGAGACGCGAACGGACCGCGGAATCACGGCGGTGAAGACGATGTCGGGGAAGTGTCGTCGAACTTCGTCGGCAACTTCGCGCGACAAGTTGGTTCGGTGGTCATACATGGTGAGAAGGACCCCGGTGATGCTGACCCGGGGGTTGAGGAACTTCTGAACCATGGAAATGTTGTCCCACAACATCGTCACTCCCTCGAGCGCGTAATACTCAGTCTGGATGGGGACGAAAACCTCGGTGGCCGCGGTGAGCGCATTGACCGTGAGCAGGCCAAGTGATGGGGGACAGTCGATGAAAATGTAGTGAGGCTTTTGCTCAACCGACGCCAGGTATTCCTCGAGCGCGCGCTTCAATCGTGTTTCGCGAGCCGACGCAGGGACCAATTCAATTTCCGCACCCGCAAGGTTGATTGTCGCGGGCACACACGTGAGATTCGGGTTGCCCGGGCTCTGCTGTAGCACCGACGCGATTGTCATTGCTCCCGTGATTACTTCGTAGATGCCTGGAATCTTGGCGTGGTGTTCGATTCCCAATGCCGTTGAGGCGTTCCCTTGCGGATCAAGATCGATGACGAGAACCCGTGCGCCTAGCCGGGCTAATGCCGAGGCAATGTTGACGGTAGTCGTCGTTTTGCCAACCCCACCCTTTTGGTTTGACAGGGCGACGATTCGGGTAGAGGAGGGCAACGGGGCGACCCGGCGAGAAAGCGCTTCCCGGCGTCGAGTGAGGTCCATGAGCTCGGTAGCGAGAGGTGTGGCGTCCGGTTCCGTCATCGTCTGCGTCCTTTCTCTGGGGTCATCCGCGGAACGTAACGTTCGTCGCGCAGGAATGTTTCACGTGAAACATCGTGAGTGCCTGTCGGCTATTCCACAATAGCGCTGAACAACCGAGTCGGTTCCTCTACTGTACCCAGACCAAGGACAGGTGAATTGACACCACTGAGCCTGAATTGCTGGATTGATGCCGACGCGTCCGCAATCTCAGAATCAATTCGCTCACCCTTGAGGAGGAGCAGTTCTCCGCCCGGCTTTGCCAAGGGAGCAAGCAGCGGGATTAAACCCTTGAGCGCCTTTACCGCCCGTGCCGTGACGACATCAAACGAGCGTCGTGGTGTGAACTCTTCGGCTCGACCGGTGAAGACGGTGACGTTTGAAAGTGCCAACGCCGCGACCTGTTCGTCAAGCCACCGGGTTCGGCGTTCGAGCGGCTCAATCAAGGTGACATCAACATCGGGGCGAATCATCGCAATCACGAGGCCGGGCAACCCGGCACCGCTGCCCACATCAGCGAGTGAGACCCTGGCGGTAGATCCTTCGTCGGCCTGAATCTCCGTGGCGAGCAGCGCGCAGTTCAGAATGTGGCGACTCCACAGACGCTGTGGTTCGTCCGGACCGATAAGCCCTAATTGTCCACCGCGGGTTCCGAGGTCGTTAGCAAATTGCCGCACGCGGTCCAATCCAGATCCACAGAGTGTCGCGGCAACCGCGGGCTCCGGTTCAATCTCGGAATGTTTCACGTGAAACTATGCGTTGCTGATGACCGTATGACGGTCGGAGCCTTCGCCCTCGGAGTGTGAGGCGAAACCACGTTCACTGACAAAATCGTGGACGAGCTTGCGCTCGTAAGACGACATGGGAGGAAGTGCGGCTGACTGTGCCCCGCCTTCAATTCGTTCGATGGCCCGATCGACAAGTCGCTCGAGTTCCTTCGAGCGAGCATCACGTGAGCCGGCAACGTCCAGGATTAGTCGAGAAAACTCACCGGTTTTGGTGTGCACTGCGAGGCGTGTCAGCTCTTGGAGAGCAGTTACGGTGTCTCCTTTAGCCAAGACCTTGAGGTGGTCACTATCCGTCGCAACGATTGAGACATAGTCGCGGCCATTCGAATTCGTAATCTCGAGATCTCCATCGAGATCAGCGATGTCGAGGAGTCCCTCGATGTAGTCCGCGGCGATGTCCGCAGCGTCATGTGTTTCGGCCATTATTTCTTTCCCTTTCCGCGCTTTGCGCGGTTCTTGCCCACGGGCTGCTGGCGTTGCGGAGCTTTGATTTCCTCGACGATCTCCGCCTGAGGAGCGATTCCCTTACGAAGGTTCTTCTTTTCCTGGCGCTGTTCCCAGGCCTGATAGGCCTCGGATCCCGGCGTCGGCATGTTGCGAATGACGACGAACTGTTGTCCCAGCGTCCAGAAGTTCGACACGAGCCAATACATCATGACCCCGAGCGGGAACGCGAATCCGGAGAACAAGAACACGAGCGGAAGGATGTACAACAGGACTTGCTGTTGCTTATACGTCGGGCTTTCTTTCATCGCCTTGGAAATGTTCTTCGACATGATCTGCTTCTGAGTGATGAACTGCGAGACCGTCATCAACACGACCATGATTCCCGCAGTCCAAATCACCGACATGTTGCCGTCAGCAGTCGACATGGCCGAGTGCAACGGGGCGTCTCCAAAGATGGTTGCCGCGCCGAAGTTCTTGGCGAGATCGATGTTCATGAAGCCGATGCCGGAAATTCCCTGTGCTGCGTTACTAAGGGTCGTGAACAATCCGAAGAACACGGGCATCTGGAAGACGAGTGGCAAACAGGACGAGAAGGGCGAGGTGCCGTGCTTTCCGTAAAGCGCCATCGTTTCACGGGTCATCGCTTCACGAGAGAACTGGTCGCGCTTCCCCTTGTACTTATCCTGAATTCGCTTGAGTTCGGGTGCGACTTCGAGCATCTTGCGCTGGCTCTTGATCTGGCGAACAAACAACGGGATCAGCGCCGCGCGAACCACCAGCACGAGTCCGGTGATTGCGAGGACCCACGTCCACCCCTCGCTGGGGTCTAGTCCAATAGCGGTGAGGACCGTGTGGAATCCGACGAGAAGAGCTTCGATTGCCCAACGGAAGGGCCAGAGAATCATTCCAAGAATATCGGGCATCATTTTTCTTTCTGTCGGGCAATCACGAACCCGAAACGCGAGAGGGGGAAGTTACCGTCCATTCTGGCAGGTACATCGTCAATTCCACCACGCGACCACGGGTTGCAACGCACGATGCGCCACAAGGTCATGGCACCTCCGTGAAGTATCCCGAATTGTTGGACCGCCCCGAGACCATAGGCGGAGCAAGTCGGATGGTATCGACAGACGTTTCCATAGAGTGGAGAAATCACGGCCCGCCATCCACGGATGAACGCTACCGCGACGTTTCGGGGGAAGAGAAATAGCGTCCACAACATGACTAACCAACCGATTGAGCAGCGTCGCGAAGTTCAACGGCTAATTCGGTAAACGATGGTGTTGAGCCACCGGGCCGAACCCTGACCACAACGTCACCCTTGAGTTGTCCTGACTCGATCATCTTCCTGGTAATCGCCCTCACCCGGCGACGAAGTAGATTACGGACCACCGCGTTTCCGCTCTTCGTTGTAACGACAACTCCCACCCGATCGTGATCGGATGGGAGTTGGTAAACGATGACGTGCTTGCTGGTGTGCTTCGTGCCACGCCGAACAACCTGACGGAAATCGCCTGGCTCAACAATCCGGTTGTGGCGAGCGAGCACCAGCGGGAATTAAACCGTGATTTCGCTGCGGCCCTTGCGGCGGCGAGCGGCCAAGATGGCGCGGCCTGCACGGGTCCGCATACGCAAACGGAAACCGTGAACCTTCGCGCGGCGGCGGTTGTTGGGCTGGTAAGTACGCTTCGACATGGGTTCTCCTCGGCCAGTGGCCGGAACGGTCAGGGTGATTGATTGCACTCAGTGGCGCAACCTGAAAAGAATACGGTAGATGTCGGGGCTAGTCAAACCGTCATTCCGTCGGTTGTCCACAATCAAAACCCGAAAGGTTGCGTCCCGTGATTTGTGGCTAATATGGTGACTTATCCACAAGCCTGAAAAGACAATGCCACACACTCCAACAACCCTCGAATCCCTCTGGCGAAATGTCGTCAATGAGGTCGCTCGCGGCATCGACGTTTCGCCGCGAATCCTGGCTGTTGTCGAATCGGCTGTCCCGCAGGGCGTAATGCAAGAAACGCTCTATCTTGAGGTCGAATCAGACTTTGCCCGGGACATGATTGATCAACGTGCACGAGATGAAATCTTGTCGGCGTTACTCAAGTTCACGACGGAATCTGACCCGGTGAGCAACTTCTCAATCGTGGTCAACCCGACACCGCGGGACCAGCCCGAAAGCGAGTCGTTTGACCAAGCGTTCACCGTCGTCTCCTCTGGTCCTGAGTCACCGCAATCGACACCGAGTGATGCGCGGCTGAATCCGAAATACACGTTCGACAACTTCGTGATCGGTCCATCGAACAGATTCGCTCACGCCGCAGCGCTTGCGGTGGCGGAGTCGCCGGCCAAGGCGTATAACCCGTTATTCGTTTATGGCGGATCCGGGCTGGGTAAAACACACTTACTTCACGCCGTCGGTCACTATGCGCAGGGATTGTTTCCTAACATCAAAGTTCGGTACGTCTCATCTGAGGAATTCACCAACGACTACGTCAACGCTCTCGCTCTCCGGCAGATGCCGAGCTTCAATAAGCGTTATCGCGAAATCGACCTACTACTGATCGACGATATTCAATTCCTCGGGGGAAAAGACGCCACCCAGGATTCCTTTTTCCACACGTTCAATACGCTGCACGAACACGGCAAACAGGTTGTCATCACGAGTGACGTTCCGCCGAAACAACTCGTTGGATTCGAAGAGCGAATGCGGAGCCGTTTCGGGTGGGGACTAATCACCGATATCCAAGTTCCCGACCTAGAAACTCGGATCGCAATCTTGCGGAAACGAGTGATGGCCGAAGACCTCGGCATCGAGAACGATGTACTCGAATATATTGCGTCGAAAGTCGCATCAAATATTCGTGAACTCGAGGGGACCCTTATTCGAGTGACAGCGTTCGCAAGTTTGAACCGGGTGCCGATTGACTTATCACTCGTCCAAACAATTCTGAAAGACCTCATTTCCCTGGAAGACGGGGACGTCTCACCGACCGACATCATTGAGCAGGTAGCCCGGTACTTCGAGCTCTCGCTTGAGGATCTCTATGGAAATTCGCGAGCTCAGGCTATTGCCCAAGCTCGACAAATCGCCATGTATTTATGTCGAGAACTAACATCCCTTTCACTTCCAAAGATTGGGCAACTGATTGGCCGAGACCACACGACTGTCATGTATGCGAACAACAAAATCAGTGAACTTATAAAGGAACGCCGGTCGGTGTACAACCAGGTGACGGATCTCACGCACATGATCAAACAAGCAGCGCGATAACTTGTGCACGGATGCGCCAACGGTTGCTGGGGATAACTTCTGTTAATCCCCAACAAAAGGTTTTTTTCTGGGGATAAATAATTCTCGAGTCTTTGTTCCTAAAACAATCCAATATCGAACCAACAGTTTGCTGACATCTTTCACCGTTGTAGTTCAGCCAAGAATCTAACCACCGGTCAGGTTATCCACATATCCACCGCGGTTAAAACGATTAACCTCAGTGTTAAGAAGATCAATTAATCAATAACATAAACATTTTTGCGACGTGCGTGGTGTGTGTCACAATAAGAGACCCGACAAAATGAGAGGCCCGTCGTGAAATTTCAATCCAACAAGGACGTCCTGGCTCAGGCCGTTATTTTTGTGACGAAACTTCTCACTGCGAAGAATACGAACCCAACACTCTCCGGAGTTCGTATCGACGCGACGGACAGCGGGATCACCTTCGCGTCATTTGATCACGACGTGTCGACACGAACCACCATCGTCGGCGACGTGACCGACCCCGGATCTGTTCTCGTTTCAGGGAAACTTCTGGCTGACATCGTCACTCGTCTCCCAGGAGACACGGTAAACGTCACGCTTTCGGAACCGAAACTGTTGGTGTCCTCGGGAACCGCCAAATTCACGATGTCCGTCATGCCACTTAACGAATACCCTAATCTTCCCGAAGTTCCAGCAGCAATTGGAAGCTTCGATGGTGAGCTCCTCGCCGAGGCCATCGCACAAGTTGGTGTCGCCGCGTTGAAAGACGATGGGCAACCGGCGATCATGAACATTTCACTAGAAATTTCGACAGATGCGATTTCGTTTACCGCGACGGATCGATACAGAATTGCGTCCCGCGACATCCCCTGGAAATCAGGACAGGTCCCCGAGCCAGCAAACGTTCTCGTCCCGGCTCGAGTTCTCATCGAAGCGGGAAAAATGTTCCAAAACGATGAATCGGTAACTCTCTCGTTACTCGCAGGTGGGGAACGGGAACTCTTGGCCATATCGTCGGGCGACCGGATTGTGACATCTTCACTGGCAAAGGGATCATTTCCCAAGGTCCGTGGATTGCTCGACGAAAAAGGCGGCGGCCCATCGTTTGCAATCGTCCTCGCGTCTGACCTGGTCGATGCAACGCGCCGGGTTTCGCTGGTGCTCGAACGAGATGGCGCGATCAAATACACCTTTACCTCGAACGGCGTCCTATTGGAGACCAGTGCTACCGAAACGGCGAGCGCGAGCGAAGCAGTCGACGCTCACCTCGTCGGGGACGATGTCTTTGTTTGGCTAAAGCCGCGATTGGTGATCGATGGGGTTGTTGGCGCCCACAGCGAGTTCGTTCGGCTCGGTTTTACTCCGTCGAACGATCCAGTGAAGGCGGGCCCGGTTTTATTCACAGCGCACTCATCCAAGGACTCTGAGTCCGTTGAGCAGGCCTATCGCTATCTCATGCAGCCCAACCTGCTTAACCGATAGCAATGAAAATCAACTCCGCTGAGCTGATCGGCTGGCGGAACTACGAGCACCAAGAATTGGTGTTTTCGGGGTCTCCCACAATTCTGGTCGGCCCTAACGGGCAAGGGAAGACCAATCTGGTTGAGGCGATTATGTACGCCGCGTCCGGACACTCCCATCGGACATCGAGCGACGCCATCCTTGTGAAATCGGGTAAGAGTGAGGCAATCATCCGGGTTGCCGTCGAGAATAACGGACGAAAAGTTGCGCTTGACGTTCGGGTAACAAATTCTGGATCGAACACCGTTCGACTTAATGGAACCGTGACTAAACGACGAGACGTTGCCCGGCTCATTCCCGTGGTCTTGTTCGCACCAGAGGATATGGACCTGATTCGCGGCGAGCCTGACTTTCGACGAACGTTCCTGAACGACGTGCTCACGGAGTCGTCGCCTGGTTTCGCTGGAGACCTCGCAGACTATGAGCGTGTTCTTCGTCAACGAAACTCGTTGTTGAAATCGATGAGGGCGAATACAGCGGCGCCGGCGGGAACCCTGGACAGTTGGACGGAATCCTTGGTCGTTCTGGCGGCGCGAATTATGGTGGCCCGCCGTAACTTAGTCGCGCAGCTCAACCCATTAGTTTCGTCACACTATCGAGCAATCGCCGCGGTGGATGAAACGCTCACGTTGGCGCTATCCGAATCGGTTCCGGACGGAACGGCGGACGACTCCTTAGCCGCCGTTCTTGGGGAAACCTTCGTCGACCGTAGATCCGAAGAGATGGACCGCGGCCAAACCCTCGTCGGACCCCACCGTGACGACCTCATGGTCGTTCTCAATGGGCTTCCCGCGAGAACCCATTCGAGTCAGGGCGAGGCGTGGTCTGCAGCCCTTGCACTCCGGTTGGCGCAAGTTGATCTCGTCCGTCGAAATTCGGTGGCCGGCGACCCGGTGGTTATCTTGGACGACGTTTTCTCGGAATTGGATAGCGGTCGTCGCTTAAGGCTTGGACAGCATCTCGCCGGAATTGAGCACCTCATCATCACCGCCGCTGACGAATCGACAATCCCTGGCGGACTTGGTGGCACGCAACACGTTGTCCGAGACGGGACCATCGATGCCTGACGCACCCGTGAACCCCTCAGAATCGATTCGATTTTTTGAACACCTCGCCGAGATTTTCGCGGGACGAAAACGGCGAAAGCCAATGGTTGTCGCTGATCCACAAGGTTCACTCCCGTTCGACAAGGGTCGCGATCCGCTCTCCATCGGCGCCGTGTTGTCGAGAACCATTGATGAACGCGGGTGGGCGCCGTTCCTGTCACGCGAATCCGTCCTCGATCAGTGGGTAGATATTGTCGGAAATGACGTGGCCGCGCACACCATTCCTGAGATCGACGGTGATCTGGTGACGGTCCGGTGTGACTCGTCTGCGTGGGCAACAAACCTCCGCATGATGCGACACGAAATCCTCGCGAACATCATTTCGAGATTCCCCGATTCTGGTCTTGAGAAAATTTCCGTGATTGGCCCAGGTGTCCCCAATCAAATTAGAGGTCCTCGTCGCGTGAAATGGCGCGGTCCTCGCGATACTTACGGATAAATCGGGTCATTTGGTGAGCCGCCCGAATTGAGGCGCGCAAAGGCGCGAATTTCCGCCCCGAAACGGTGTTCTCGCAGTAGAATGAAATCCACTGGATGGGCCTCTCGAGGTGCCGCAGAGGAGTTCTAATGGCTAGGAAAAAAGCGAAAGAAAACCCCGAAGATTACGGGGCTGACAACATCCAGGTCCTTGAGGGACTTGAGGCCGTTCGCAAGCGTCCCGGAATGTACATCGGTTCGACCGGTGAGCGTGGACTTCACCACCTCGTCTACGAAATCGTCGATAACTCCGTTGACGAGGCGCTCGCCGGCCACTGCACCCTGATCGACGTGACCATGCTCGCGGACGGCGGCCTGCGGGTCATCGACAACGGCCGTGGAATCCCTGTCGACATGCACCCCACGGAAAAGAAGTCGTCGGTTGAGGTCGTTCTTACGATTCTCCACGCCGGCGGAAAATTCGGTGGCGGCGGTTATGCCGTTTCCGGCGGACTTCACGGTGTTGGATCCTCCGTTGTGAACGCCTTGTCAACTCGACTCGATGTCGCAGTAAAACGACAAGGAAACGTCTACACCCAGTCGTATCGGGACGGAGTTCCGGTCAAGCCGCTTGAGAAGGGCGCGGCCACCGAGGAAACCGGCACAACAATCACGTTCTGGCCAAACGCCAGCATTTTTGAAACCACGAACTTTGACTACGAAACCCTTCGGACTCGGTTCCAGCAAATGGCCTTCCTCAACAAGGGCTTGCGCATTGATCTCACGGACGAACGCGCGGATGGACGTCACGATTCGTTCAAGTACGAACGTGGACTTATGGACTACGTGGAATTTCTCAACTCCGCAAAAAAGATTGAGGTTATCCACCCCGAGATTATTTCGATTGAGACAGAAGACAACTCGCGAACCATTTCACTAGAACTCGCGATGCAGTGGACAAACGCGTATTCGGAAAGCATTCACACTTACGCGAACACCATTAACACGCACGAGGGAGGAACCCACGAAGAGGGTTTCCGCGCGGCGCTGACAACCTTGATCAACAAATACGCACGCGACAAGGGTCAACTCAAGGAAAAGGACGAAAACCTTTCGGGTGACGACGTCCGCGAGGGGTTGACCGCTGTTATCTCGGTGAAGCTCGCCGAACCTCAATTTGAGGGACAAACGAAAACCAAGCTGGGTAACACTGAAGCAAAGTCGTTCGTTCAAAAGGTCGTGGGGGACAAGTTGGGCGACTGGTTCGATAGCCACCCGACCGAAGCGAAAGAAATCATCCGCAAAGCGATCCAGGCGTCGGCGGCACGTATCGCCGCGCGAAAGGCGCGAGAACAAACTCGTCGAAAGGGTTTGCTCGAATCGGGCGGAATGCCCGGAAAACTCAAGGACTGCCAATCGAAGGATCCGTCCATCTCGGAAATCTTCATTGTGGAAGGCGACAGCGCGGGCGGCTCGGCCGTTCAGGGTCGAAATCCCGAAACGCAGGCGATTCTGCCGCTCCGCGGGAAAATTCTCAACGTGGAAAAAACGCGACTCGATCGCGCCTTGGGAAATGCCGAAATCCAAGGAATGATTACCGCGTTTGGGGCGGGAATCGATTCTGAGTTCTCGATCGACAAGGTTCGGTATCACAAAATCGTCCTCATGGCCGATGCCGACGTCGATGGCCAGCACATCACGACGCTGTTGCTCACGGTGTTGTTCCGTTACATGCGACCGCTCATCGACGCCGGATTTGTCTACCTTGCACAGCCGCCGCTTTATCGCCTCAAGTGGAGCAACGCTCCTCATGAATACGTTTATTCAGACCGCGAGCGCGATGCGCTCATCGAGGCCGGAACTGCAGCGGGCCGCAAGATTCCCAAGGACAACGGGATTCAGCGCTACAAGGGTCTCGGTGAAATGAACCATCAAGAACTCTGGGACACCACAATGAACCCGGAAACGCGAACGCTGCTTCAGGTCACTCTCAGCGACGCAGCCATTGCCGACACTGTCTTCTCCACACTCATGGGCGAAGACGTGGGCGCTCGCCGTTCATTCATTCAACAGAACGCCAAGGATGTGCGCTTCCTCGACATCTAGGGAGCGACTAAAGGAAAACGAACATGACAGACGAGTCAACGGAACGTATCGAACAGGTCGATCTCCAAATGGAGATGCAACGGTCGTACCTCGACTATGCGATGAGCGTCATCGTCGGCCGTGCTCTTCCCGATGTTCGTGACGGTTTAAAGCCCGTCCACCGCCGCGTCATTTACGCCATGTTCGACGGCGGCTATCGACCGGACAAGGCGTTCTCAAAATGTTCTCGTGTCGTCGGCGACGTCATGGGTCAGTTCCACCCTCACGGCGATTCAGCAATTTACGACGCACTCGTCCGCCTTGTTCAACCCTGGAGCCTTCGGTACCCGCTCGCTGCGGGCCAAGGAAACTTCGGCTCGCCGGGTAATGACGGCGCAGCTGCTCCGCGATACACCGAGACGCGCATGGCCCAACTGGCCATGGAGATGGTTCGCGATATCGACGAGAACACTGTTGATTTCCAAGACAACTATGACGGTCGAACCAAAGAGCCCGCGATTCTTCCGAGTCGATTCCCGAACCTGTTGGTTAATGGATCGGTCGGTATCGCGGTCGGCATGGCAACCAACATCCCGCCGCACAATCTGCGAGAGGTCAGCGAGGCGGCACTGTGGCACCTCGCCAATCCGACCGCGACTCACGAGGAACTTCTCGAGGCCATCCTTCAACGTGTTAAAGGCCCCGACTTCCCAACGGGTGCCCTCATCGTCGGTACGACCGGAATCGAAGAGGCCTATCGCACGGGACACGGCTCCATCACGATGCGAGCCGTCGTAGAAACCGAAGAGATTCACGGACGAACCTGCCTCGTCATTACCGAACTTCCCTACCAAGTCAATCCGGACAACCTTGCGATGAAGATCGCAGACCTCGTCAAGGAAAACAAACTTCAAGGGATCGCGGACATCCGCGACGAGTCGAGCGGCCGCACGGGTCAACGATTGGTCATTGTTCTCAAGCGTGACGCCGTGGCCAAAGTGGTCCTTAATAATCTTTACCGCCAGACGCAGTTGCAGGACAACTTCGGTGCGAACATGCTCGCAATCGTCGACGGCGTCCCGCGTACTCTGCCGATTGACCAATTCATTGTCTATTGGGTTGAGCACCAGGTCAGTGTCATCGTTCGTCGAACGCAATTCCGACTCGACAAGGCCGAGGCGGACGCCCACATTCTGCGCGGATATCTCAAGGCGCTCGACGCTCTCGATGCTGTGATTGCGCTTATCCGAAAGTCACCGACTGTTGACGACGCCAAGGATGGGCTGATCAAACTTCTGAAAATTGACGATATCCAGGCAATGGCAATCCTCAATCTTCAGCTCCGTCGTCTCGCGGCGCTCGAGCGTCAAAAGATCATGGACCAAGCGGCCGAAATCGAATTGCAGATTGCAGAGTTCAAGCGAATTCTTGCGGACGAGGGTGTCCAGCGCGACATCATCAGCACGGAGCTCACCGAGATCGTGGAAAAATACGGAGACGACCGACGGACGACGATTATTCCCGGCGAGGGTGACCTTCGGAACGAGGATTTGATTCCCGAAGAGGAAATCGTCATCACCGTTACGCGAGCCGGTTACCTCAAGCGCACTCGAAGCGACAACTATCGTTCACAACATCGCGGCGGGAAGGGAATTCGGGGCGCGACGCTCCGCGCTGACGACGTCGTCCAGCACTTCCTCGTCACGACCACCCATCACTGGCTGTTGTTTTTCACGGACAAGGGTCGTGTTTATCGCGCCAAGGGATACGACATCATGGAGGCCGCGCGCGACGCAAAGGGTCAACACATTGCCAACCTCCTCGCCCTCCTTCCGGGCGAATCTGTCGCACAGATACTCGACGTGCGCAACTATGCCGCCTCAGAATATTTGGTTCTCGCCACACGGAAGGGACTTGTCAAGAAGTCCAAACTCACCGACTACGACACCAACCGTGCGGGCGGAGTATTCGCAATCGACCTCGCGGTCGAAAAGGGCAAGGACGGAAAGCCCGTGCTGTCCGAGGACGGTCAGCCCACCTACCTTGACGCGGTTGTCTCCGCGATGCTCGTCAACTCGGACAGCGAGATCTTGCTCGTTTCCAAAGCGGGAATGTCCCTTCGGTTCGCGGCGAACGATGGAAGCCTTCGACCTACCGGTCGCAAAACCGCCGGTGTCAAAGGCATCGCTCTTCGCACGGGCGACGAACTATTATCCGCAGCCGTTGTGTCAGACGAGGGGTACGTGTTTGTCGTCACGGAAAGCGGTTACGCGAAACGAACCGAGGTTGTTCAGTACCGCGTCCAAAACCGCGGTGGGATCGGAATCAAGGTGGCAAAACTGACCGACGAACGCGGTGGATTGACTGGTGGACTGATTGTTGACGATGGTGACGAAGTCTTGGTCATCATGGAGGGCGGAAAGGTTGTGCGCTCGAGTGTCGACGGTGTCCCAGCCAAGGGACGAGACACGATGGGTGTCGTGTTCGCCAGACCCGATGACGGCGATCGAATCCTCGCCATCGCACGCAACGTTGAGCGTAATCTAGACTCATTGACAGACAACGATTCGACAATTGACACCGAATCGGAAACACAAGAAACGGAAGAAACGGGCAATGAGTAAAACCTCCGCAGAAAAGCAGGTTCGCCTGCGCCTCGTCCACATCGACTTTTGGTCCGCGACCAAGAACTCGTTCGTTGTGGCGCTCACACTGTCGCTCGTCCTCGCGGTGTTCAATGTTCTCGCGTGGCTCATTATGACGGTGCTCGGCGTCGTCGATACCGTGAACGGAATCGTCAGTTCGATTGTCGGAATCGACTTCATGGGCCTCACGGACTTGATGTCATTCCCCTCCGTCCTGATTTTCACGCTGCTACAGATCGTCACGACACTCGTGTGCGGCACGGCGCTGGGGGCATTCACCGCGCTGGCGTTCAATTTCATCGCCCGCATCACCGGTGGAATCCGCATCGCGTTCACCAACGACTAACCACCCCGTTCAAACGGGCGATTTTTCGACCGACCTGAAATGCGCTAGGCTCGGGGAGGTTTAGGGGCTATAGCTCAGGTGGTTAGAGCGCTTCGCTGATAACGAAGAGGTCCCAGGTTCAAGTCCTGGTAGCCCCACACGGTTTCCCGAAACCGTAAAAGACGGGGACTTAGCTCAATTGGTAGAGCGCCTGCTTTGCAAGCAGGAGGTCAGGGGTTCGATTCCCCTAGTCTCCACAACAATTAGACTGCTCACGTGGCCAAAAATTCGGAACTAAACAAACGGCTCAGTTCGGTGCTCGAGCTGTGGGGCGAACGGATTACGTCGGTTGTCGGAACCATGTGGGCGGCGATTGCGTTCACGGTGCTCGCGATCATTTCCCTCCCGGCCGCGCTCGTGACCGGCGACCCCGTGATCATCGTGGCCTGGGTCGCGCAAACCTTTTTGCAACTGGTGTTGCTCCCCATCATCATGGTCGGACAAAACGTTCAGTCCCGAAAGACCGAGCGCCGTGACAACGAAACACATGCGGCGGTCATGGCCGCACACCGCGAGACGCGCGAAATCTTGGCGGAACTCCGCGCAGTGTCCGAAAAGCGCGCGAAGTAATCGCGCCTCATTGTGCCTCGGTCCGCGCTCGCCCTCTTCCTCGCTGTAGGGGTCGCGTGGGGTATCCCCTATTACTTCATCGCAATTGCAACCTCGTCATTCAGCACACCGAGCATCGTGTGGTTGAGAGTCACGATTGGTGCGCTCCTGTTGTTGCCCATCGTCATTCGGCGCCGCGAATTGATGTCGACGCTGCGCCATTGGCGCGGAGCGTTGCTGTTCGCCACCCTAGAAATGGTGGGCCCATGGTGGCTAATCACCGAGGCGGAGCGCACGACCGCAAGTAGTCTCGCTGGCCTGATGATGACAACGATTCCCTTCATCGCAGCGTTTATTACGGGGACATTCCTCGGTGACAGAGCAGCGCGCCACCCCGTGACCATCACGGGCCTGGTCATCGGATTTCTGGGAGTGTTCTCTCTCGTTGGAATCGATGCACTGACCGGTGCGATTGATGTCATTCCGGTCCTGATGTTGGCCGTCAGCGCAGTGTGTTACGCCATCGCGCCCATCGTCGCTGGGCGCACCATGCCTAACGTTTCGGGTTTGTCCCTCAGCGCGGTGTCTCTTGGGATGGTGTCGATCATCTACGCGCCGTTTGCCGCGTTCACGCTTCCGGTGGATATTGCCGCTCAACCGAGTGCCGCCTCGTGGATAGCGGTGTTGGTCCTTGGTTCGATCAGTTCCGCCCTCGCGTTTGTGCTGTTTTTCGCTCTAATCAAGCACATCGGCCCCCGCCGCGCGACACTCATCACGTATGTCAACCTGTTGGTGGCGTCAGTCTTAGGAATTGTGTTTTTGGGTGAGCCGATCACCACGGGTATCCTGATCGGATTTCCATTGGTTGTCGTCGGTTCGTATCTCGCGGGGCGCACGCGCCCCGAGTACGTTCCGAAGCGCGAGCGCTAGAGGGCTGAGGGCGCTTTCGCGAATCGAGCAGTCGCCACGATTCCCGACGTGTTACCGCGCGGCGCAAGCGAGGCGGAGCCACCACCCAGTTCAACGAGATGTTTGACAATTGCCAATCCAAGACCGCTTCCGTCTTTGGTTGAATCCGCCCGCCAAAACCGGTCGAAAGCGCGATCGCACTGTTCCGCGGTCATCCCGGGACCAGCATCAATGACGGTCAACTCAACCTCCTTCGCTAATTGGCGAACTCGGACGAGAACAGCGGTTCCTTCCGGACTGTGTGTAATGGCGTTGTCCACCAGATTGTCAATGATTTGCTCGGGCGCGGTTGTCAGCGCGAGTGCGGATGCAGTGTCCGGTCCTTCATAGGCGATGGTCACATCGCGTTCTTCGGCGAGGGCCCGCCAATTCTCCACCCGGTCCTTCGCGAGGGCGGCGAGGTCGAATGGCTCTATATCCCATGCACCACCCTCGGAACGAGCAATGGCAAGAAGCCCTTCGACAATGGACGACAGCCGCTCGACTTCAATTTCGGCATCGCCGAGTCGATCATCGGCAGTTACGGGGTCGGTCAGCACTGCCTCGCGGGCGCGCTCGATTCTGAGCAAAAGTGCCGTAAGCGGGGTTCGAAGTTGATGAGATGCATCCGATGCGAATGCTCGTTGCTGGCGAATGAGGGACTCGAGCTTGTCCGCCATCGAGTTAAACGCGACCGCAAGAGATCGGATTTCATGTGGACCATCGGCTTCGGGTAGACGCTCCGAAAAGTCGCCGATAGCGAGGGTATTTGCTTGGGCTTCCACTCGCCGCAACGGTCGTGTCACCAAACTCGAGACGATGAAGGACAAAATAACGGACAACACGAGCGCACCGCCGGCCACCCACCACAAAACAGAGGTTTTAGCAGCAATTGCACTGTCGATTTCCCCGTGTGGGAACGACAGCCTGACCACGCCATAGATGGACGAACCATTGATGACGGGGACCGCGACGTACACGAGATTGGATTTCAACGTGTCTGACCACCGTTCACCCGATGCGACATTGCCGAGCAGTGCGCTGCTGATTTCGGGACGATTCGAGTAATTGGTCCCAATTGCGAGTTCTGTCGGATTGCTCGTCAAAACCCCAACACCCGCTGAATCAACGACAATCACCTGTGTGTTGCCGGTCGCGGCGTATTTATTGACCAGATCAGCCAGCGTTGGGTCAACATGGCCAGGAATCTCAAGTAATTTTTCGACGCGACCCCCGAGTACGAAAGCGTCGCGCTCGTATCCCGTGATAATTCGGCCCTGCTCAGAGGCCGTTACATACGTCAACACCGCTGCGCCTTGGGCAAGCAGAAGCGCGGCACTGACGCCGACAATCGAGGCCAAAAAGATTCGTCTCACGGTTGGGCTTTCACCGTGAACCCCACACCACGAACGGACTCCACCCAATCGGGGTTTCCGAGCTTTTTACGAATACTCGCAACGTGTGCATCCAGTGTTTTGGTCGTCCCGTACCACGTCGTCTTCCACACGTCGCGCAGAATGTCGGTTCGCCGAAAAACCGTTCCTGGCTCGCGTGCCAGGTATTCCAAAAGGTCGAATTCCTTGGGCGTGAGCGCCACCGCATCCATACCCAGCACGACCGTTCGCGCCTTCGAATCGATGACCAGTGACCCGACCTGTATGTGGGTTACGGGTGCGACGGTTCCCGTGGATCGACGCACGACCGCTTGAATTCGGGCAACAAGTTCCTTGATTCCGAATGGTTTGACCACGTAATCGTCAGCGCCCATATCAAGCACGTTGACGCGGTCCATTTCGGTTTCCCTCGCGCTCGCAACAATGATCGGAACGTGCGAAAAAATCCGGATTTGGCGACAGACCTCGGTTCCGTCGATATCGGGCAGACCGAGATCAAGAACAACCGCCGTGATCCCACCGGCACGAACCTTCGCGATTGCTTCTTGTCCGGATACGACGTGGGTTACGGCATACCCGTTGTCACGCAATCCGTCGACGAGCGCATCGGCAATCGCACGATCGTCTTCTACCAGCAATATCGTCATGGTACGAGAGTGCCACGAAACATCTAAATATGTTTGACCGAACGCCATCCAGATCGAAACCTTGGACGTTTCTTTACCAAACCTCGTAGTGTGACCGTCGCTCGCGAGGGAAACTAAGGACATGAACATACAAGGAACCTTCCTCCTACTGGGCATCACCGCGACTACCGGTGTTGGCCTCGGAACGGTAGCCGTCAACTCGGGCGCAATCACCAGCGACGATGTCTCGGGCTTACTCGCCGGCACCACGAGCTCGGCATCCGGCACCGTCGGTGGAGCAACAGCGCCTGCGACAATCTCCGCCGCGAGCCCGACGGCTGATACACAAGGTGTCCAGCTCGTTTCTGAGGACACGCCACGTAAGCCACGGTCGTCCGGCACCCGCAAGACGTCGAGCGGATCGTCCTCGAACACTGGTGGTACCTCCGCCGGTTCGTCCACGGGTTCATCTGGCGGTCACTCGAGTGGATCCTCAAATGGGTCCTCAAGCGGAAACCACCACGGCACGAGTTCCGGTTCTACTTCTGGATCGGGCGGCTCCGGTTCAGGCGGGTCGGGATCCTCGGGTAGCGGGGACGACGGTTACGAGGGACACGACGAACATGAAGGAAACGACGAAGGAGATGACGACTAATGGCACTTTATGTAGCAACTAAGGCACGAGTCCTGGTTACCGTTGCCGCCGCTGGAGCGATGGTGGCGGGTGTGGCTGGATTGCAAGCGCAGGCTATTGCGGCCTCAGTCCCCGCAGATCCGACTGCAACTTCGCAAACGACTGTGACCGCCGCACCAGCGCCGGCCCCGACTCCTACGGCGACGGCGAAGAAGCACAAGAAAAAGAAGAAGCCTGCGCCGGTTGTGGTCGCGGCCCCGGTCGTCAAAAAGGCACCGTCCAGTCACGCTAGTTCGGGTGGCTCGAAGAAGCCCTAACTTATGGTCCACAACACGGAACCGCACTGGTCCATCGCGGCAGATGCGATTCGCGCGGCACAGCACGGCGTCGGAGCGCCTACTGTTGCCCGCGAATTCGCCACCATGGGTACGGTCGCAAACATAGTTCTCGTCGGCGGAACTGCAGGCATGCTGGATGAATTGGTTCAGACCGCCGAGTTACTTGAGTCGCTGTGGAGTCGTTTCCTCGCCGATTCCGATATTTCGCGGCTGAACAACGCCGAGGGCCAACTGACGATCGTTGATCCACTCACGGCGAAGCTCGTCGGTGAAATGTTGGCAGCGCGAACCCTCACCGGCGCAGAATACGACCCAACGATCCTCCCGAAGCTGGTCGCCGACGGTTATGCGTCCTCGCGGGTAAACCCCGCGAACGTGACGACGCTACCTGCCAGCGCCCGGTGGCCCGTCGACCCAACGGGGACGACGATCAACGGGAATGAAGTCACCCTGCCCATCGGTGTCACCCTCGATTCGGGTGGAATCGGAAAAGGTGTTGCGGCCGACGTTCTCGCGACGATGGCAATGAACCAAGGCGCGTTAGGAATCCTCGTGGAAATCGGTGGCGACGTTCGCATCGCGGGCACTCCTCCGGACGGCCCGCATTGGCGAATCGCAATCGAGGACCCATTTGCTGACGAACAGTCCATCGCCAGCGTCAACCTTGTGGACGGAGCCGTTGCGACTTCCAGCATTCTCAAGCGAACGTGGGAGAAGGATGGAGTGACCGTCAATCACCTGATTGATACAAAAACGGGCCAATCGATGAACACTGACGTTGTGACGGTTTCCGTCATCGCGGTCTCGGCAGCGATCGCCGAGGTCATAACCAAACCGGGATTTACCCGACCCGACTTTCTCACCTGGGCTCCGTCTCTCGGAGCCGCTGCGTTTGTGGTCTATCGTGATGGCAGGACGGCACAGTCGTCCAACTGGAAGGACTATTCATGAACGACCCACACATCTGGTGGTACGTCTCTCGAGTGAGCGCACTCACCGCATGGGGATTGATGTCCTTCTCTGTCGTCTGGGGCGTGCTTTTGTCGAGCCGAGTCTTTCGCGGAATTGATAACCCAGCCTGGCTCAAAGACCTCCACCGGTACCTCGGAACCCTGACCGTTCTTCTCGCGGGCGTTCACACGCTTTCGCTGACCCTTGATCCTTACGTGCACTTCAGCGCAATCGACTTATTCGTTCCCGGGGTGGCGACATATCAGGGCGCAACCGACGTCATCAACTACGCTCTCGCGATTGGCGTCGTTGCCATGTGGGTTCTGTCGGTTGTCTACGCCACGTCACTTGTTATGGACAAGATTCCGCGAGTGCTCTGGAAAACCATTCACTATTTGTCGTACGCCGTCTTTTTCGCGATTGGAATTCACGCAGCCTTTGCGGGAACAGACGTCGGGACCTGGTGGTACGCGGCGGTCTCTGTCTTTGTCATTTCCACGGCAATGCTTGCCCTGATTATCCGATTTGCGGTTATTGCCCTTCGCCAGCGTCGAGCGGTTGTCGACGCGAAGGTTGCAGCGACGCGCGCCGCTGTCCGCGCTGAACGCGAAGCCCGTGTCCTCGATAACCCGGGTGAAGATACGCGGGAAAAGCGCACGATGGTCGTACACAAAGTCACGCAGCAGGGAACGGACATCGTAGGCATTCGGCTTGTACCGGTTGGGGGCGGCCGAACTGCCTGGTGGGACGCCGGATCGCACCTCACACTCCACCTGCCCAATGGCATGGAACGGCAATATTCTCTCTGCGGAGACAGCGCGGATCGCAGTGGATACGACATCGCGGTTCTGGATACTCACGGGCCAGAGGGTGGGTCGACCTGGATTCACAACAACGTGAAGGCGGGCACCGTCATGACGGTGAGCGGACCACTCAATCACTTCCCGCTCGTGCCCGCACGAACGTACCTGTTCATCGCCGGCGGAATTGGAATCACCCCGATTCGCGCGATGATCGAATCCCTGCCGGCCAAGCGCGACTGGCACCTGTTGTATCTCGGCAAGACCCGCGAGGGCATGGCGTTTGCCGACGAGGTCGAAGCGGAATACGGTAAGCGCGTCACGATTTACGAATCACACAAGAACGGCCGATTCGATCTTCACAAACTTCTGGAATCCACGAATGCTGATGTCTATTGTTGTGGTCCGGAATCGTTGATGGCTGAAGTCGAACAAGGGGTCGGTCGATCCCGTGCGCACGTCGAGCGATTCAACCCCGTGTTGCGCGAAATCGAAGGTGGCGCAAAACCGTTCGTGGTTCGGCTCGCGTCTACAGGGAAGAAGGTTTCGGTCGCCGCGGATGTATCAATGGCGGACGCGATGAAAAATTCGGGAGTCCCCATCGAAACATCGTGCGGGAAAGGCGTTTGTGGAACGTGCGAACTCCGAGTTATTGATGGGTCACCGGTGCACCTCGACAGCGTCATGTCTGACGAGGAGAAGGACAAACTGGGCGTGATGTACCCCTGCGTTTCTCGAGCCACTGGCTCCGAGATTACGGTTGAGGCTTAGTCGACGTCGAACTCGTCGTCGACCCACGCCTCATTATCCGAGCGAAGCACCTGCCACGCGAGATACGCGGCGCCGGCGACCAGGGCAATCGTGAAACCTGCGGCAATATACCCACCGAGTCCGGATTTTCGGGGCGCGAGAGGCGTCTTCTTCAGTAATTTTCGACCGGCCGAAAACCCAGTTGAAATCAATGGTGCAAGGCGTGCGTCATATTCATCTCGAACTCGAGGTCCGAGGTCCGTTCGACCATAACGACCAGCTAGTCGTGCAGCATCTGCCAGAATTCGTGCGGACGTGTCGAGAACATCGCGTTGTCGACCGATAGCCGAGCCGGCAGCCTCACGCAATGCCGCGAGTTCTTTCGAATAGGACGATGCCATTGTGCCTCCTTGGACATCTTTATTATCGCCCACGTTTGTCGACGTCGATAACCAAATAAGGGCAGAATAGAGGAATGTCACTTCACACCCAGACCGCAACAATTCAGACCAACCACGGTGAAATCCGCATCAACTTGTTTGGCAATCACGCCCCGAAAACCGTGGCCAACTTCACTGGTCTCGCGGACGGATCGAAGGAATGGACTCACCCTCAATCCGGAGAAAACATGTCGACACCGTTGTATGACGGAGTCATCTTTCACCGGATCATCCCCGGATTCATGATTCAGGGCGGAGACCCGCTCGGCATGGGGTTCGGCGGCCCTGGGTACCAGTTCGACGATGAAATTCACCCCGAGCTCAACTTCACGCAGCCGTTTATGCTCGCTATGGCGAATGCGGGCCCGGGTACCAACGGATCGCAGTTTTTTATCACGACCGCACCGACCACCTGGCTTCAGGCGAAGCACACCATTTTTGGTGAGGTTGCCGACGAAGAATCTCGGGCTGTCGTGTCCGCGATTGAATCCGTGGCAACTGGCGCAAATGACAAGCCGGTCGAACCCGTGGTCATTTCACACATCGACGTCGCGTGACCAACCAATTCTGGGCAAGCGTTCGTCGTTCGCGAACACCCGCCACGTTCTGGTTGCTTGCGATCATCGCAATCGGGTACCTCGCGCAGTTCGTTTTTGGTGATGTCGTAACGTACACGCTGGCCTTTTATCCACCCCTGATGTGGTCAGAGCCATGGCGACTTGTGACCGCTGCCTTTGTTCACAGCGGAATCATGCACGTCGTCTTTAATGCGTATTCACTGTGGGTTCTGGGCAACATCATCGAACGGATTGTGGGTTCGGCAAAGTTCGTGACCATCTTTGCCGTTTCGGTAATCAGTGGAAGCCTCGCCGTCACCGTCATGAATCCGGATTCCGTGACTATCGGTGCATCGGCGGGAATCTTCGGACTGTTCGCGACCCTGTTTCTCTTGAATCGAGGCTTCGGCGGATCCAACGTGTCGCTGCTCGTCATTATTGGAATCAACCTCGCGCTCGGGTTCATCATTCCCGGTATCGCCTGGCAAGCTCACCTTGGCGGCTTGATCGGGGGACTGCTGACAACCCTGGTAACCCAACGAACGCAACGACGGCGGTAATTATCCACCTAGTTATCCACAGACGGGGATAATTACACCCGTGTAATTAGTTTTTAGCGCCAGCGCGTGGTCATGAGAAAGCCCACAAACATCAGACCGAACCCGATCACAATGTTCAGTGCGCCAATTGACGCGATCGGGAAAAGGCTTTGGCTGACGTAATAGGTGATGATCCACAGCAACCCAACCAGCATGAACCCGAACATAATCGGTTTGAACCATGCGGGGTTCGGTGCGGATTGCGAATCACGCGCCGTGTCGACATCGAGGTTACGGTTCTTGTTAGCCATTCCCCCAGCATACCGACACGGAATTGAGCACTCAAACCGCTACTAAGATTGGCTTCGTGCCCCCTCGACGTCAGAAGCCGGATCGCCGTTATCCGAAAATCGAGTGGCGCACACGTAAATCTGCCCCCGTAGAACAACCCGTCCTCGGCCGAACGTACACGCTGCGAGAGCCTCCCAAGAGTCAACTTCCCTTAGAGGAAATCATTGTTCGTCGCCCACGACGGTCACTCATTGATTGGCGTGGACTCGGAGTTCTCGTCACGACGCGAGACTTCGTTGATCGTGCGATTGGCATCACCGGCGAACTATTCGTGACCGCCGGACTCTTCGTCCTTCTGTTTCTCGGTTGGCATGTGTGGTTCAACGACATCATCCAAGGAACTGCACAGGACAAGGCGTCCGTCGTTCTATCCGATGCCTGGCAGGCGGCACCACGAACTCTTCCCGAGTTTGATCGTGCGATGGGAAATTCAACAGGCGCCGTCATCACCGTCGAACCGCCCATTATTCCTAAAGTGGGCGATGCCAAACCGTTCGCCACCATCATGATTCCCCGATTTGGACTCCGGTACGAGCGCACAATCGCAGAAACAGTCGACGTCGCCACCGTACTCAACAACACCGCCACGGGCGTCGGCCACTACTCGGCCTCGAACCTACTGGGCGAGGTTGGCAACTTTGCCATCGCTGGTCACCGAACAACTTACGGTGCTGCGTTCGGATGGGTCGACAAGTTGCGGGTCGGCGACCGCATCTACATCGAGACCGAAGAGGGTTGGTATGTCTATCGGTTCCGCAACATGGAATGGGTTTTTTCCAGTGACGTGTCGGTGTTGAACCCCGTACCGAACCTGCTTGTCGAAGCGAAAGACCGTATTTTGACGATGACCACCTGCCACCCCAAACTTTCCTCGGCGGAGCGGTTTATCTCGTTCTCGGTTTTTGAATCTTTCGTTCCCCGCGCAAATGGCGCGCCGGCCGAGGTTGCCAGGATGAAGATCAGCCACTAGAGCCATGAACAGGGTGAAATTTTTGTCGTTTGCGCCCCTCTCGCATCGGACGCGCGAAATTCTCAGTGATGTGCTCATAACCCTCGGTGTTTTCGCACTCCTTTTTTGTGCGTGGTACGTGTGGCTCGGTGACGTTGTGGCGGGAATTCGTCAAGACACTGCCTCGCAAAAGCTGGCTCAATCATGGGCCACAACCCGAGAGCTTCCGGAGTTTGATCGAGAAACGGGTGACTCGACCGGTACCGTCGTCGGCACTACACCACCCGTCACCCGCACCCCCGGGATTGGAAAAGCGTTCGCGACGCTCATCGTCCCGCGATTCGGTAAGAATTATGAACGCTCAATTGCGGAATCAGTTGACGTCGCCAAAGTCCTCAACAATATGGACACGGGCGTTGGGCACTATGTGACTTCTGATGCGCTCGGCGAGGTTGGAAATTTTGCGCTCGCGGGCCATCGAACAACGTACGGTGCAGCCTTTGGATCGATTGACACGTTGCGCGTCGGTGACCGCATCTATCTCGAAACCGAGAAGGGTTGGTACATCTATCGATTCCGCAATATGGAGTGGTCGTACTCGAGTGACTCCACTGTTCTCAATCCTGTTCCGCAACTCTCGATTTCCGCCAAGCAACGAATCTTGACGATGACAACCTGTCACCCGAAATTGTCGTCCGCCGAACGATTTATTGCGTTCTCCGTCTTCGAAAATTTTGTCCCCCGAAAGGATGGCATGCCGTCGGAGGTCGCGGCTCTCCGCACGAGGTAGTGGTCGAAGAACGGTAACGTGGGCGTTGTCTTCGCTCAGCGTGACATGAGGTGGAAAGGAATCCGAAAACAATGTATTCAGCCCTGTGGCGCATTCTTCCCGGTCCTCGCTGGGTAAAGGTCATCGAACTCGTGGTCCTTGCCCTCGTTGTGTTGTCCGTGTGTGTGGAGTGGGTATTCCCGTGGGTTGCCGAAACCTTCATTCAATCGGAAGCAACGGTCGGCCAGTGACCTCAATTTTTGTCCTCGACAATTACGACTCTTTTGTCTACACGTTGGCGGGGTACATACGTGAGCTGGGTGCGGACATCGAGGTGGTGCGAAACGACGCGTTCAATGAGAACGAGATTCCCAATCGCCTCAAGGGTTTTGACGGAATTCTGATTTCTCCCGGGCCCGGGACTCCGACGGACGCGGGTCTCTCAATCCCCATCATTCGCTACGCGTTGTCAAACAACATTCCACTTCTCGGAGTGTGTCTAGGTCACCAGGCGATTGCGGAAGCGCTCGGCGGGACGGTGACGCACGCTGAAGAGTTGATGCACGGAAAGACCAGCGCGGTCCGATATACGACATCGGCGATGTTCGAGGGAGTCCCCAATCCGTTTCGAGCCACCCGGTACCACTCACTCGCGATTGTGGACGGAACAACGCCAGACGAACTGCGCATTACCGCGCGAACAGACGGCGGTGTCATCATGGCAGTCGAACACGTGTCCGCGCCGATGTGGGGTGTACAGTTTCACCCCGAATCGGTGCTCACTGAAGGTGGCTACGCAATGATCGGCAACTGGCTGGAATCAACGGGGATGGTTGGAGTGTCCGAGATTGCCCGAACTCGTAGCCCGTTGATGTCGTCCTAATTTATTTTGCGGCGCAATAGACAATCGAAATTTTTGAGTTCTGTGGTGCTTCACCCTTGAGTGACTGAGAACCGATTTTCTGGCCACTACACGAACTGTCGGGGATGACGGTGACATCGAGCTGCAAATTGGGTCCCTTGAGCAGCGCCGACGCTTTGCCAATGCTCATTCCCACGACATCGGGAATCTTGATCTTGCCGTTAGAAACCACAATGTTGACAACCGAACCAGCGGGCAACTCGGTCTCTTGAACAGGATCTGTTCCAATGACAATGCCTTCTTTGGCGGTCGCGGAATAACCGTTCGTCACCTTGCCGACGACAAAGCCTGCGTTTTCCAATTCTGATTTTGCTTTCGTCATGGTCATTAGGTTGACCGATGGAATCGCGGTTTTTGGCGTTCCAAGTGATTCGACCACAGTGACAATTTCGCCCTTGGCGAGGTTGACACCCGCCTCCGGCGAGGTGGAGATAACTGTCCCATCCGGAACCGTCTCACTGCTTTCGACACGGCGGACCACTGTCAGGCCGAGCGCTGTTAATTTGGATTCAGCCGTGTCAAACGAAGTGTGAGTCACATCGGGCATTTGTATGGCCAGTGAACCGAGCGCTTGATTGGAATTGAGCGTCAGCACCCAATACATCATCCCAACAACGACGGAAGCGACCACGAGTAGTCCCGCAGCGCCGAGCAGAATCCACCGGACGAGGCTGGCTTTGGGCGGGGTGTCGCTTTCGAGAAGAGGACGAAGATCGTTGAGGTCCATGGTCTTTCCGTCTGGTTGAGGAACGTTCGCTTGGCCTAATTCTAGGGCGGTTGGGGCGTCGACACTGCGTGGCGTCGGGGCAACGGGTTCCGGCGGCGAGACGGGCGGCGTCGCCGCCAGGTCCATTCGACCACCCCCGACAAGGTTTGTGACCGCGCGTAAGGCGTCGGCGAATTCTCGCGCCGTTGCATACCGATTGGTCCGATCCTTTTCAAGCCCTCGGGCAATGACCACATCAAGTTTGGGGGATAGTTCTGGGCGGCGGCTACGCGCACGCGGTGCAGTTTGAGTGACGTGTTGGAACGCGATGGACACGGAAGTATCACCGGTAAACAGCGGAGTTCCCGTGACCATCTCGAACAGAACCACCGCCGTCGAATACAGATCACTTCGACCGTCAATGATTTCACCCTTCGCTTGTTCGGGCGAAAAATATTGGGCAGTACCGACAATTGCGGAGGGATCGTTTGTCGGGTCTTCGATTGCTTGCGCAATTCCAAAGTCACACACCTTGACGAGCCCCGATTGGGTGATCATGATGTTTCCCGGCTTGATGTCGCGGTGAATGATTCCGGCGCGATGGGATTCATCGAGTGCGTCCAGGATTCCGAGCGCGATGTGCACGGCGACCTTCGGTTCGAAAGCACCGGCATCCATGAGCCGCCGCAAAATCTTGCCATCAATGTATTCCATGACGATATAGGGAATCGGAACGTCACTCGATGCTGCCGGGATGAACTCTTCTCCCGCATCGTAAACCCGGACGATGTTGGGGTGGCCCATGGCACTGACAGAGTGTGCTTCCCGTTGGAAACGTTTGCGCGATTCGGCGTCGATGGCGATTTCCGGTCGAAGAGCCTTGATTGCGATCCGGCGTTGAAGTCGAGTATCTGTACCGATGTACACGTTGGCCATTCCGCCACGCCCGATGAGGGACTCTGGGCGATACCGGTTGGCAAAAAGAAACTGCGAATCGAGGACTGAATCAAGTCCCGTGCGCGGTGGCTGCTGGTTATTGGTCAATGGCAATCACCAAGTCTTCGGAAGGGTTCGACGCGAGATCACCACATCGAACAATGTACGACACACGAACTTCGGTGGTGTTTTCATCAATCACGATGTCCGATGAAGTTGCGTGGGCTCCGAACGTACTGACGTTCTGGAATGACCCCCCGTTAACCGTGAACTCGTACGAATCCAGAGCGAACCCCGCCGGGCACTCGGAATATGTTGGCCAGGAGATCGTTATTGTTCCTCCCGCCGCGTACGGTCCGGCGCTGACGGTGAGTGCGGCCGGTGACGGTGGAGTAGGAATCGTGTCATAGAAATAGACCGCGACGAGCGAGTCCGGCGCGACGGAACCCTTGGGATTCACGCGGTAGGCGGTCCCAACGAGGTCGATGGACGGCGCAATGTTCCCCGTTACCGCGTCGAGCCTGAGGCCCATCCCCTGCAGTTTCTCATTGACCTGATTGATGGTCAGGCCAATGAATTCATCTTCGTTTACCGTGACGTTTCCCTGCAGTGGATCCGTTGGAGTCGGAGTCGGAACACTTGAGTTGCTTGGCGTTGGGACTGGTGTCGGCGTTGGTGCGGGTGGGCGGAAGATGAGCGCGAGGATGAATCCGATGAGCACGACGGACAGAACCACAACAAGTCCAACTAGTAACCAGGTGCGAGGGAGTCGAGAATATCGACGCGGTGACTCATCTTTCCCTGACGGAACCGATACCGGCAAAATACGGGTGGAGGTGTCCTCGGTCACGTCATGCGGTTCGTCATCGACCGTGGGAACAAGAGCGAGCGCTTCGCCGACGCGCCCTCGTTTGATGGCAATCGCCGCACGGGCAAGTTTTCGCGCAGACGAGGGCCGATGTTCGGGTTTCTTGGCAATACAGGCGAAGACGAGATTTCGAACTGCAGACGGAATGCTGTCGGGAAGCGGTGGCGCGGGGTTCTTGATGTGTGCCATGGCAATCGCGACCTGAGACTCCCCGGTGAAGGGGCGCTTACCCGCGAGAGCCTCGTAGGCGACAATGCCGAGAGAGTAAATGTCGGTGAGGGCGCTCGCAGACTTGCCGGATGCCTGCTCGGGCGACAAATATTGAACAGTCCCCATGACCTGTCCCGTTGCCGTTAGCGGGACCTGATCAACGGCCCGCGCTATTCCGAAGTCTGTGATCTTCACACGCCCATCTGGCGTAATCAGCAGGTTTCCGGGCTTTATGTCGCGATGAACCAATCCCGCTTCGTGTGCCGCGTGTAGAGCTGAGGCCGTTTGCGCGATGATGTCGAGCACTCGTTCGGGAGCGAGGAACCGCTCGCGCTCGAGGATTGTGGATAACGCTTCACCTGGAACAAGTTCCATGACGAGATATGCGCTGCCCTCTTCTTCGCCGAAGTCATAGACACTCGCGATGCCCTCATGATTGACGAGTGCGGCATGGCGGGCCTCTGCGCGGAATCGTTCGCGGAATGCACGATCACCGAGGTATTCCTCTTTGAGAATCTTGATTGCGACGTTTCGCTCGATGACTTTATCGAGCGCCTGCCACACCTCGCCCATTCCGCCAATCGCGAGGCGAGCCTTCAGCTCGTAGCGACCGCCGAAGGTGTGTCCAATTTGAGGTCTCATTGGTCCAACACCGCCTGCATTATCTTTCGGGCGATGGGCGCGGCCACCGTGTTGCCCGTCGCCGACTGGCCCTGCCCTGCGCCGTTTTCGACGACAACAACCACGGCCACCCTCGGGTCGTCTGCCGGAGCAAAGCCCGTAAACCACAGGGTGTAAGGCTCTCCGTCGCCATTTTCGGCCGTTCCCGTCTTTCCGGCAACCGCAACCCCAGGGATTCGAGCTCCGCTCGCAACACCGTTCGCGACATCATCAACCATCATGGCGCGAAGCGTCTCGGCGGTGGCCGGCGAAATGGGGGTCGAGTACTGCACTGGTGAAAAGGGAGCAAGGGGTGACAGATCACGCGCAAGCACTGA